>JFJP01001791.1_pt1 | contig 30050 bp, 29 predicted proteins | sample 431651 | NCBI WGS metagenome assembly JFJP01 (sample SAMN02602958, study PRJNA72255) | Microbial mat metagenome, whole genome shotgun sequencing project. | biome: fresh water; feature: sink hole; material: water; isolation source: purple microbial (photo- and chemosynthetic) mats found in... | reverse complement strand
TATATCCTTGGCAAGCAAGCTTGCCAAGGATATAAATTTACCTCAGTCTGGCGAAATGTCCATCAGTCAATCTCTTTGAAATACTAGATTGGACCGTGCATATCTACACACATCTATTTACAGGACCTGGAATGAAAATCACGAACGCCCGAACATGGCGCTCGGCGCCCCCCCCGAAGCAGAAATTGGCCCTTGCGACTTAGCCTCTACTTTTAACTTTGCTTAAAAATGGAGGGGGGAGAACTATCTTGAATCCTCAAATGAAAGCAACTCATTGCCGACCGTATTAGGCCATTTCTGATACCAAACAACGATTTTGCAATTCTCACTTTCTCTACTTATACGAAGGGGGATGCTACACAGAGATGCTTGCTTCAGCGAAGCTGGGTGCGCCAATAGATCCGGCAAAGCGCAACGATGTTCCGAAACTGGCACTTGCAAAATTTGACCAATGCATAGCTCTCCAGCTGGCGAGGAGTGCCTTTCGCGCGGCACATAGAGGTACGACCGGTGAAATTGCGAAATTCAGATGTGCTGGCCAGCATCAAGCCCATCTCGTCGCTTGTTCAGAATTCCAAGGAACGCAACAAAATTGTATTAATTGTATTGGACATGCTTGATAATTCCTCTGTCTCAATTTTCTATACTGACAGAGACTTATCAGTAGTACGAAAAATCGAACTTGCCAAAGAAATGAAACTGGGCGATGAAAACCAATTACTAGGTGATTTTTTTGGAGCACGGTTCTACATCATCGGTGCAGGCATTCTTGCCGACGGGGCTAAACAGAAAAAAGTTATCGAGATCCGAAAACGATGCAGGCATTGACATTTTTCTGAAATATATATATATCTTGAAAAATTCAACGCACAGCTCATCGAGTTCGGGCAGCCGGTGCCATCGAATTCGTTACGTTAAGTAAGTAATATTGGATATCGGGCCATCCCGGAAGAAACGTAATATGTGCATGCTATGGCATGACGGACACACGCTGGCATCAACCCAATGACCAACCTAGTCGCACAGAAAAATCGGCCCTACTGCTGCGTGAATCGCTTTCTTAGCTAAAAAGTTCAACGCAAGCTACTTAATGGTTGCTCCAGATGGTAGGGCTTGAAAATTCACGTACCAGTGTGGCTCGATTCTGCGCCAGACTGCCACGAATAAACAAGGCTCGGCGTTGGCTAAATACTTTTTGCGCTTACTTTTACGCTTCTGTTTGCTAATTTCAACTACGGGATTAACGATAAGCAAATCGACCGGGCGGCAACGGGAAAGCCACACTTATGTCATGCTTTTTTTGCTATCACCTCGGGATTTGGTAAGATCTTAGAATACTACAACACAAAACATCACTTTTTACGAAACTATTGCCCTATAAGTCGCCCCATATGCCAATCCGCCGGTGCATCCTTGCCGCCATGTTGCGACCGCCCATTAAACTCGCTGCTTTATGCTAAAAAACAAATCTCACAAGCCAATTGAAATAAAAATTACAACTGTGGTGGCAGTTTCGGCCATCTTGCATGATGCAGTCCCGATGAACTTGGAAGCAGCGCTGCAGGCAATGACCGGCGGCGCTGCTGACTTCTTTGAAAATGAATTCGCCGTCATCGATGTCAGCGGATTACCTCCCGACCACGCCCGCATTGATTGGCCGCAACTGGTCGGGTTGCTCAAGAAATATCAATTGAACGCCGTCGCGGTGCGCAACGCGTCAGCCGAAATGAAAGCCGACATCATCGCCAGCGGACTGAGCATCGACAACGTCAGTACCACACGCCAGGAACCACCGACAGCGGTATCAACGCCAGCCTCCGCGCCGGCCTCAATTACGCAGCGCGTTTCCAACGTTACCATGATCGTCGACACGCCGATACGTGCGGGGCAACGCATTTATGCCCGCGACGCCGATCTGGTGATCACCACAACTGTTAATAATGGCGCCGAAATCATCGCCGACGGCAGTATTCACGTCTATGCGCCGTTGCGTGGACGGGCATTGGCCGGTGCCAACGGCGACACCTCGGCACGCATCTTTGCTGCCAGCATGGAAGCAGAACTCGTATCGATTGCGGGCATTTACCGAACTTTTGAAAACGGCTTGCCACTGGAGCAGAGGGGGCAACCTGCACAAATTCGCTTAAACGGCGACCGGATTGACGTAATACCACTCAATTCTGCATCCCGCAATTAATTGCTTCTGGGATCGCATAAGTTTTTTCACGGAGCTGCCGTCACAATGAAATACTGTTTTGCAGCGGCTCTTTACAATTTAACCATTTTATTTAGTCAAGTGGGGACAGAACCACACGGCTAGTGTCATTCGCTGAACCTCGGTGGCACTTAAATTCTGTTCCGCAATGTATAACCTTAGGAGCTTTTCGTGGCAAAAATCATCGTTGTTACGTCCGGCAAAGGCGGAGTTGGCAAAACCACCTCCAGCGCAAGCTTTGCATCGGGTTTGGCCATGCGCGGCCACAAGACTGCTGTACTCGACTTCGATGTCGGTCTGCGTAACCTGGATTTGATCATGGGCTGCGAACGTCGCGTGGTGTACGATCTGATCAACGTCGTCAACAAGGAAGCTACGCTGACCCAAGCGCTGATCAAGGACAAACATTGCGACAACCTGTTCATCCTGCCGGCATCGCAAACCCGCGACAAGGATGCGTTGACCGAAGACAGCGTGGAAGCGGTTCTCAACGACCTGATTAAGATGGATTTTGAATTCATCATCTGCGATTCGCCGGCTGGGATCGAGCGCGGTGCGGTTATGGCACTGACTTTTGCCGATGAGGCAATCGTCGTAACCAACCCGGAAGTCTCATCGGTACGCGACTCCGACCGCATCCTCGGCATCATCCAGGCCAAGTCGCGTCGCGCCCAAAATGGCGGCGAACCGGTCAAAGAGCACTTGCTGATTACCCGCTACTCGCCGAAACGCGTCGAAGCCGGTGAAATGCTGTCGTATACCGATGTTCAGGACATCCTACGCATTCCGCTGATCGGTATCATTCCAGAATCGGAATCGGTCTTGCACGCCTCTAATCAAGGCAATCCGGCAATCCACATCAAGGGCAGCGATGTTGCTCTGGCCTACGAAGATGTCGTCTCGCGCTTCCTCGGCGAAGACGTCACGCTGCGCTTCACTTCCTATGAGAAACAGGGTTTCCTGCACCGCATCTTTGGAGGGAAATAACATGGCATTGCTCTCGTTCTTATTCAACAATAAGCCGAAGACGGCGTCGGCCGCCAAGGAGAGATTGCAGATCATCATCGCCCGTGAACGCAACGGACGTAGCGACCACGATTTCCTGCCGACGCTGCACAAGGAACTGATCGAGGTGATCTCAAAGTACACCAAGGTGAATACCGATGACATCAAGATTTCCCTGGACCGCCAGGGAAATCTTGATGTGCTGGACGTCAACGTAGTATTGCCAGACACTTAAATCAGATAAAAGCCCTACGCCGAGCTGGCCCAACCTATGTGATTGTGCTGGAGACAACCGCAGTATTGCAACGCAAAGGATGCGCCAGATCGATATACCAGCACGTTTACGGTTGAACCGACACCAATGTGCGACCCTGAATCGGGGTTTGCAATTGTTTTTCACTGAAAAGTGGCGTTTTACAAATCCCCCTCATACACTATATGACAACGGATTCAGCGCACGACAAGCCAAGCCCGCGGTAAAGCATTACTCAGACTGCTGTAATTCGACATCCAACAACTATCGCTTATTATTTTTTTATTTTTTTCGAAAATCCGAAACCGCTAGAGAAAGAATATTTTCGGCAATGTAGCAATAAGATTACTATACTCCTGCAGTCGCTACAATTTCGATGTTCTCCCCGTGCGCGGTCGCCACCTAACATATGTAAAATATATAAAACATGAGAATTGCTGTCCTTGATGACGATCCGGGTCAAACTAATCTAGTTTGTCAGGCGCTAACATCCATTGGGCATACCTACCATCCATTTCAAAGTGGGACAGAGATACTTAACCAGTTGCGTCGAAAGAGCTACGATATGCCGGTTCTCGACCGACAAGTCCCCGATCTGAACGGACTTGAAGTATTCCGCTAGGTCAGATACAAATTTGCTAGAACTATCCTCGTATGATGTATCACCAGCTGCTCAAGTGAAGACGACATCGTTGAGGGCTTGTTGACTGGCGCCGACAACTACATGATCAAACCGATCCGTCACACCGAACTGGTGGCGCGAGTGCAAGCCCTTTTGAAGCGCGCCTATCCGATCCAGAATTTGAGGAAACAAATCGTCTTTAACAACTATTTGTTTGAGACTCGTTCCGGGCGCTTGATACCGACCGGCAAGACGATTGAGATAACGCAGAAGGAATTCGAACCAGCATTGTTGTTTTTAGCAACCCGAGACACCAGCTCTCGCGGGCCTAAATTCTCGAGGCGGCATGGTTGCGTGACGTCGACATTCCATCCCGCACCATGGACACATGTGTATCACGACTACGGGGTAAGTTACAATTTCTGCCAGAAAATGGCTACCAACTCGCTCCTGTCTATAGCGATGGTTATCGATTAGAACAACTCACGGGGTGAATCGCCTCTTTGTTATATTGGTAAAGTAAACGGATATGCGTAGCATATTCAATAAAATAGGTTTTCTATTGTTTTTATTCCCGGGGCCGGCGCAGTTGTTGGCTGTCTGCACCCGCACTCAACGCCGGCTCACTGCAGGTCGGCGCAGACACCATCACTTATCGGGCGCGGCTTGGCGATACGCTGAACGTCGTTGCCGAACTGGGGGGCAATTGGCAAAACTCAACAACATCCAGAATGACCGGACGATTTTAGCCGTGCTCGGGTCTCGGCCATGTCCAACACAGTTCGCGCCACAGTGGGCGATGGCCGCGAGATTGACATCAGCATCGGTATCACGCTGATGGAAAGCACCATCATCAATACCGGTAGCAACAGCTTCTCGATGCTGATCCTGCCTGGTCAGAGTCGCATATCGCCGTGCCATAGAATAGCCCCAGATCAAACTAACGAAGTTGCGTACCGTGCGCTATACCAATAGTCCGCACACTGAAATCATGCTGTCGCTCGGGGCAACAAGCCGGTAACGCTAATCCGCCTCGTACAAGGCAACGTCACCAGCGTTAAGGCCATGGCCATACTGCCGGTCCTGATCTCTATAGCTATCCGGAATGTCAAGACCTATACACCTGCAGATCGCCAACGACGCCTCTTTTTATGACCTAGTGATTGACGAGCCGGCACTGACGGCGACGCAATTGACTGCCGACAAACTAGCGCTAGGTAATTATTTCTGGCGCGTAGCGACCATTGTCGAATAAGCCGATGGTAGCGATCAGGGACATTTACGACGATCCGCAAAGCTTCGTCCTCCTGCCAACAGTGCAATTGTCCAAGATTGCCGATGTAGTCAACGGCAACTTGTTTTGCAAGATGGCCTACCAAACCCCAGAAAAAATTCGTGGTTGAGATTGGCTGCGATGCCAGTTTTTCGTTATTTTTGTTGACGCAGGAGGCATCGACATCAAAAATCATCGTGCCACGTCCCGCCCACCGATACTTATTTCATCCGCATCAAGGCGATCGATCCCAATGGCTATGTTGGGGGTCGTTCTCGACTGCGAAAAAAGTGTACATGGGCAGCCGCTGGATCAGCAGCGATGATTCGCCGCTAGGCAATATCGGCGGCAGTACTCCGGTAAAATATTGAAGAAAATACACCGATGTGCGCACGCTTAAATTCACCATGATCAGGCAAGTGTCATTTCAGTCCTGAAGCGAGTCGTATTTTGTCAATGGCTGGCGATCACTATGCTGATGGTGGCATGGGGTACATGGATGGTCTTGGCAGCCAAGACAGAGCCTTTTCTAATCAGTTCATGCGCGCCGACTCGTGACCGACACGCGACGATATCATTATCGTCGCCATTGACGATTACAGTATCAGCAAACTCGGGCGCTGGCCATGGGAGCGCTGGCTGCATGCCAAGCTGCTGAACCGGGTCATACGTGCCGATCCGTTGACTATTGGCCTCGACGTCATTCTGGCGGAAGCCGATCAAGACAAATCCCCCAGTCAACACGCCAATGACCGCGCACTCACCAGAGCGCTTGCCGCCAAAAAGCTGGCCGTGCTGCCGATGGTCGTTGCCAACATCGGCCCCGGCCTCAAGGCCTTGTTGCCAGACTCTTAACTTTCTCAATGCGGCACGCGGCATCGGTCATATCCATTTGGAACCCGATTCGGACGGCGTAGTACGTAGCGTGTTAACCACACGTTCAGTTGGTGGGACCTGATCGACCTTGAACACGTATCGACACTCACTAGCGGCACCTCGGTGCAGGACCAACAGGGGGGCGACATACTGGTCAAGAGCGGCCCCTGCGATCCGGCGCACCAAGTGCTGACCGGCTTTCTCACGACTGGAGCAGGCAGCGCGCAAGATACTCGGGCTGGCCTACAACTTCGTGCAACTGGCATGTACTAAATCGGCCGAATAACGTTTGGAAGAAGTCGATTTCCAGGATGTGCTGTACGGCGCGGCGCTATCGATGAAATGTGGAGCCTAGCCCACAACCAGAAGAGCGAACTGATCATCGACATTGAGGATAGGGAATTTCTGCCAGATGTCGCTCAGCTCGCTGATGGCCCGGGCGCTGTTCAATCTGATTTCCAATTCGATCGCCTATAACCCGCATCATATGCACTCTGCCCCTGAAATACGTGCAAATTGCTGCACACAGGTGGTGTGCAAAATTGTCGACCCCGGCTTGGGCATCGTGCTGCACGACCAGATCAGACTTTATGTATCTTCAGGTACATAAAGTCTGAAGGCTAGGGCTGGTACACTTTTAATGCGTCATTCATGGTCAGTTCGAATGCGCTGTCCGGTACATTAATCAGCAGCATTTATAATGCGATATTTCGCTGGCAAGCGAGAACGGCGAGGGCAACACCTTCATCATGACACTACTGGCGCTCATTATTTAAGATTCGCGATGATGGCCTTTGCAAGACAGGAATTTCACTAGACACGACTAAGAGTATAATCACTGGTTAACAACAACTTCCCCTCCCAACGACTACCATTACCGCTCCCACATGCACATGCTGACCGTCGGAATCAACCACACTACCGCGCCTGTTTCATTGCGCGAAAAGGTGGCATTCCCGGCCGACCAGATTGGCCAGGCGGTGATGGCCGCGCGCGCCTGGTTCAGCGGTGGCAATGCCATCAACATGGCAGATGAAGTGGCGGTCCTGTCGACCTGCAATCGCACCGAGCTGTACGCAGCAGGTGATTTACAAAATAGCTTAGGCGGGGCAATTGATGCTGCAATCGATTCAACAGCGCACTTTCTGGCCCATTATCACCAGCTTTCTTACTCCGACTTGCGTCCGCACCTGTACACATTACCGCAAGACAATGCCGTCCGCCATGCGTTCCACGTTGCTTCGGGACTCGATTCGATGGTGCTTGGCGAAGCGCAGATTCTTGGCCAGATGAAAGATGCCGTACGTCACGCGGAAGCCGCGGGTGGACTCGGCACCTATCTGCATCAGTTATTCCAGCGCACGTTCGCGGTCGCCAAGGAAGTACGCAGCACCACCGAAATCGGCGCTCACAGCGTCTCAATGGCGGCTGCCGCAGTGCGCATGTCGGAACGGATTTTCGATGCGGTCGCCGGCCAGCACGTGCTGTTTATCGGTGCCGGTGAAATGATCGAATTGTGCGCCACCCATTTTGCCGCGCAAAACCCGAAATCCCTGACTGTCGCCAACCGTACTCTAGAACGCGCAAAACTGCTGTCGCATCGTTTCAACGGTCAAGCCATCCGTCTGGCAGATCTGCCGATCGAACTCGGAAACTACGATATCATCGTCTCCAGCACCGCGTCGAGCTTGCCGATCATCGGCCTCGGCATGGTAGAGCGCGCCGTCAAGGCACGTCGGCACAAACCGATGTTCATGCTAGATCTAGCGGTGCCACGCGATATCGAGAGCGAAATCGGTCGCCTTGACGATATTTTTCTGTACACCGTTGACGATCTTGGTGCGGTGGTACAGACCGGTATGGAAAACCGCCAGGCCGCTGTGGCGCACGCCAAAGCCATCATCGAAGCCCGCGTACATTCATTCATGCACTGGGTCGACAACCGGGTGGTAGTGCCGGTGATCCAAAATCTGCGGGAATCCAGCGAGGCAATGCGGCGCATGGAACTGGAGCGCGCGCGCAAGATGCTGGCCAAGGGCAAAGATATCGAAGTTGTACTGGAAGCACTATCCAAAGGATTGACCGCCAAATTTATGCATGGCCCGCAACAGGCACTGCATAACGCTCACGGCGACGAACGTGCGCGCTTGGCGACCCTGTTGCCGCAACTGTTACGCACCAAGCGTTAGTAGCGCGCCTGCGCAATTCCTCCAATTTGCGCGCATGGCCTCGATATGTCGTTGCGCCCTGCGCACCATGCAGCGCTGTTGCCAACGCCTTGATTCTGCCCTCACCCTTTTCTTCTGATTGACAGACGCAATGAACCCATCCATGATCGCAACGCTCGACCAACTCGCCAATCGTCTGGTCGAGGTCAACGATCTCCTCAACCAGGAAGAAGCTACTGCCAACATGGACAGCTATCGCAATCTGACGCGTGAACACGCGGAGCTGGGCCCGCTGATCGAGTTATACCAAGCCTATCAGCAGGCCAATGGCGACATCGAAGCAGCGCAGGAAATGCAGTCGGATCCCGACATGAAGAAATTCGCCCAAGACGAAATTCAGGCTATCAAAGCGCGCATGGAGCAGCTGGGAGGCGATCTGCAGAAAATGCTAATACCGAAAGATCCTAACGATGAACGCAATATTTTCCTGGAAATCCGTGCTGGTACCGGTGGCGGCGAATCGGCGTTGTTCGCTGGCGACCTGCTGCGCATGTACACGCGCTTCGCCGAACGCAATCGCTGGCAGGTGGAGATGGTGTCGGAATCGACATCAGAGATCGGCGGATACAAGGAAGTCATCGTACGTGTAACCGGCTTCGGCGCGTATTCAAAACTGAAATTCGAATCCGGCGGCCACCGCGTACAACGGGTTCCGGCCACCGAAACCCAGGGCCGCATCCATACTTCGGCATGCACCGTGGCGATCATGCCGGAAGCCGATGAAGTGAGCCATGTCGCGATCAATCCGGCCGATATCCGCATCGATACCTACCGCGCCTCCGGCGCCGGCGGCCAGCATATCAACAAGACCGATTCTGCGGTGCGCATCACGCACATCCCGACCGGCATCGTAGTCGAATGCCAGGATGACCGTAGCCAGCACAAGAATAAAGCGTCAGCATTGAAAGTGCTGGCGGCGCGTATTAAGGACGGCCAACTTCGGGAACAACAATCTAAAGAAGCGGCGACCCGCAAATCGCTGATCGGCTCGGGCGACCGCAGTGAACGGATCCGCACCTACAATTTCCCGCAAGGCCGCATGACCGACCACCGCATCAACCTGACCTTATACAAACTCGACTTCATCATGGATGGCGACCTGCAGGAATTGACCAATGCACTGGCCGCCGAGCATCAGGCCGACTTGCTGGCCGCACTTGGCGACGCCATCTGATGGGCTTGATCAAATGATCACATATTTTGAAAATCGCATATGCTGATGGCTGATACTGGAACCAAGCAATTGCATACGCATCCTATGCAATCAACCAAGCACGTGGCTGACTCGTTTACCCCACTGACAGACAAAATAGATAATCTGGCGAGACGTCACACTAACCATCATCGGCTTTCAACAATGAAAACATCCAAATCGGTCCTGCTCATCGTCGCCTTCATCTCTCTCGCCATTCTGGCCGGGGCACTTTATCTGCAACACGTCCTGGACATGCAGTCTTGCCCGCTATGTGTAATCCAGCGCTATGCATTTGCCGCTATCGCACTGGTTTGCCTGGTTTGCGCAGGCTTACCTAACGGCGGACAAAAAGCTGGTGTCGGCCTCGCCACCCTCGCCACCCTGGCCGGAGTTGGCGGCGCTGGCACTGCAATCTGGCATCTGTGGATCATCTCCCAGCCATCGACGTCTTGCGGTCGTGATGCGCTGGAAGCACCGATGAATGCGCTACCGCCAGCTACGCTGCTGCCGTCGGTATTCAAGGTCGATGCGTTTGCGCTCTGCACCACGCTGTACGATCCGATCCTCGGACTGTTGATCCCGCAATGGTCATTGCTATGGTTCGTGGTGCTGGTGGTGATCCTGGTTGCTACGCTGTCCAAACAAAACGACGACCGCAATCGCCGCTACTAAGTTATTAAAGATCACTGCTCAATGACAAGAACGTCAGACACCCCGGTGGCAAGCATTCAAGCCGGCACCAATATTGCAACGATATTGCGGCAATCGTCGCTGAATCCGCTAGAAACTCGCATCCTGCTGATGCACGCGTTGCAGTTGACGCGCATACAGTTGATTACCCAGGACGAACGCTGCGTGAATGCAGAACAGGCGCAACAGCTGTCCGCGCTGTTCCTGCGCCGTCAAAACGGTGAACCGATTGCATATCTTATCGGCCATCGTGAGTTTTATGGCCTACAGCTGGAAGTGACGCCAGACGTACTGATCCCGCGCCCGGAAACTGAATTGCTGGTCGACCTGGCACTGCAGTGCCTGCCGGCCGACAGCGACTTCTCCCTGAGCCTGCTCGATCTTGGCACCGGCTCTGGCGCAATCGCTATTGCTATTGCCCACAGCCGTCCCACACTTCAGGTGACGGCGCTGGATGTCAGTCCCGCAGCGCTGGCTGTCGCACAACGCAACACCATGCGCCATCTGGCGCACAATCCATCGCAACTGGAACTGCTACAAAGCGACTGGTACGCAGCATTGGGGCAGCGCCGCTTCGATGTCATCGTTTCCAATCCGCCGTATGTCGTCGCCGGCGACCGCCATCTGAGCGAGGGCGACTTGCGTTTTGAACCGCAGTATGCGTTGACAGACCATGCCGATGGCTTGAGTGCATTGCGTATCATCGTCAACAATGCCGGACGTTATCTGAAAGACGGTGGCTGGTTGTTGATGGAGCATGGCTACGATCAAGCTGCAGCAGTAAGAGCGCTATTGCAAGCGCAATCGTTCGAGCAGTTACAAAGCTGGCAAGACCTGGTGCAGATCGAGCGGGTCAGCGGCGGTAGATGGCGAGTGTCTGGTTAGCACAAGAAGCGCACGCCAGGAACAAACAAAAAAGCGCGGCATGCTGCGCTTTTTTGTATTCGATCGTGCCGGAATGACTGACTTGGTCTTTGTCACCCCAAATAAATAGTCGGATACACAACCCCGGAAATCAAAGTACCAACCAGCGGCGCAATCCAGAACAGCCACAACTGCTGCAAGGAAAAACCGCCGATAAGTAGAGCCTGGCTAGTGCTACGTGCCAGATTCACCGAAGTATTCGCGACTGGAATGCTGATAAAATGGATCAGAATTAGGCGCAGACCGATTGCAATCGGTGAAAAACCGGCCGGAGCATGCTTATCGGTGGCACACAGAATCACGATGACGAACATGAAGATCATGACCACTTCCGGCATTGACACGAAAATGGCCTTCATCATGATCACTAACCTGATCGGCATTGTGGTCGTGCTCGGTTTGTTCAAGCCGTTCGCCCAGATTCGTGCGTTCAAGTATCGGATTTAATCAGTCATCCTGAACGCCACACCGGTTCAGCTAGACAACTTCGTCGCAGATGAAGAAGCCCACAGATCTATAGGTGGCGAAGATATGTCGGTCTTACTGGACTCCGATCTGTCTCTGTAAATTGCATCCAGGGAAAATACAAATATGCAATCCAGGTTGGTGTTCGCTTTTTATTCCGACGGCAAAATCCCACCCCGGCACAGTGTGAAACTGACGATCGATGCGAGTATCGTCTGTATTTCCGGTTAAACGCAAAAGCAGGCACCGCTTACCGAACTACGAGTATCCGAACGCATACCGGGGCAGCGTGCAAGATAAATTTTGCCGACGGCGTCTATCTTTAAATCACCGACAATGATGCTTTTACCGCCTTATTGGCCAGTAACGTAATATCACGATTCGTTGGTAGTGCGCACGCAGAAAAGCTGGCGCACTACGCTACAAGCGACCTCAGCGCTGATTCTGCTCCTGGGATATTTATATCTACTGCCAGACGCTTCCGGCCTGATTGCCGGCGCCTTGCTAGAGTAGGTTGAAAGGAGCATTGGCATCGGGTGCCATGACGCTTCTCGACCAGCACATATTTAACGCATCCTCGCTGCCGAAGTTGCAGCAAGATGCCATCATTAGCTGGTTCCGCGCTCTGCAGCAACCGGCTGCAGAGCGCATCAGACTATCAGATCATTTTTCGTCAAAGTAAAATCGTCGCCAACGCCTTTGTATTGCCTTACGGCCAGGTTCTCGTGAACGACCAACTAGTGCGCCTGCTTAGCGACGATGATGCGCTGATGTGTGTGCTAGCGCATGAGCTGGGACATTTGCAACGACGTCACCTGATGCGGCGCCTGGTTCAAGGATCGGCGGTCGGCGCCACGGTGACATCGCTAGTTCGGTGAGGTATCAGGACTGATCACCAGTATTCCGCCACTGGTACTTGATCTGAAATACTCGTGCGATATCGAACTGGAAACGAACGACTATGCCATCGCTATATTAAAGGCTAACGGCATCAGCCTGAGAAAACTGGCCTATACCTTCGAAAAACTCAACAGTGAACCGACCGGTTTCTCAACTTATCTGTCAGTCCACTGGAGGCCCATCCGCTCAGCCAACAGCCTATCGATCGGATACTGAAGGCGCAAGCAGAGTAAGAATGGCTGGCAGATACGTTATAATCTTGCTATCCGTTTCAGAAATTTAAGAAAATTGCGCCAATATCTCGATCTCATGTGCCATGTACAACAAAATGGCACCATCAAAACCGATCGCACCGGCACCGGTACCCGGTCAGTGTTCGGTCACCAGATGCGCTTCAACCTGCAAGACGGCTTCCCGCTGTTAACGACCAAAAAGCTGCATCTGCGATCCATCATCCACGAATTGATCTGGTTCCTTAACGGATCGACTAACATCCAGTATCTAAAAGATAATGATGTCAAAATTTGGAACGAGTGGGCCGACAGCGATGGCAATCTGGGCCCGATCTACGGCTATCAGTGGCGTTCCTGGCCGGCGCCGAACGGCGAACATATCGACCAGATCAAGCAAGTCGTCGAACAAATCAAGCACAATCCGGATTCACGAAGACTGGTTGTCTCGGCCTGGAATGTGGCCGACATTCCACAAATGAAACTGCCGCCTTGCCATGCTTTTTTCCAGTTCTATGTAGCCAATGGCAAGCTGTCTTGCCAGTTGTACCAGCGTAGCGCTGACATCTTCCTCGGCCTGCCGTTCAATGTCGCATCCTACTCGTTACTGACGCACATGCTGGCGCAGCAATGCAACCTGTATGTCGGCGATTTCATCTGGACCGGCGGTGATTGCCACCTCTACGCCAACCATACTCAGCAGATCGAGCTGCAACTATCACGCACGCCCGGTACTTTACCAAAATTGCACATCACGCGGCGTCCGGAGTCGATCTTCGATTATCGTTTTGAGGATTTTGAGATCAGCGATTATCATCCACAGGCGCACATCAAAGCACCGGTAGCGTTGTAAAGATTACCCTTTGGTGCATTCGTGCCCACGCTCGCACGCTACGATTTCTCTGCAGCAGGCGACCCCACCGATCCATCTTTAGTGGTGACCGTGACCAGTGGTATCGTCTCAACTTATTTATAGTTGTTATCGCTACATGATCGTCTGGAAATCGCGAAATAGAACGTCGTCAATGCGGAGCGTGTGCTCAACTTGGTGGCGGAGCAAAGTAGGGCCGGCTCGGCATCATCACTTGATCTGGCGCGCCAGCGTCCCTACGTTACCAACTGACCGAGCTCATCGCTGCCTAAGCATTTCCACCAGATGCTGTCAGGCCAATCCTGTTCGCCGGTATTCGCGGATAAATCCCAACCATGCGGGATCTCCACGCTGGGCGTTGCTTCCCTGGTTTCAATCTGCTGGCTGGCGCAACCCGACAGCAGAAACAGGAACAGTGCACCGGAACACAATCTCACCGGTAAGAAAAAAGCCAAGGTGCTCCGACTCATGTGCGCGCCCATCAGTGGACCTTGGCCGCCGGCGGTGAGAGTGCTGAGACCTATGCTGGGGGGCTGGGGGGGCACGGGCGCATTAACGGCAGCATTAACAGTCAGAGCAGAGGTGGCCACGTTATTTAGTGTCGCCACCGCTACAGCCAGCACTACCACCACTTGTTCGCTGGGTATCAATCCGGCAAGAACCTACGCCATTTTCTAATTGCGAATTCCTAGCTTTATGCTGCGCGATAGCAGTTGCTAATTGGTGCACCTAACACTTTTACGTTGTAGCTACCATCAGCCTTCGGTTTGTCCAGCACGACAACCGGTACGACGATTGCCTCATGCACTTGCGCCAACACAAAACTGTCCTAGGCGCTCATGTCGTTCATCAGTTGTTGTTGTGGATTGTAGACCTCAGCCAGACTACGCTCCGATAATTCACATTATCTCAAGCTGCAGATCGGTATGAAAGTTCACCCGGAATTAGGCAAAACCAAAATCCTTCGGCATGTGACCGACATTCAGGCCGATCTTGCCGTAATTGAACACGGCCAGATCGTAATCCATGCCCCACGCCTGACCGTTCTTTAACTTGTATATCTGCACCGAGCTCTTGAAGAACAAACCAAGATGAAAGAAATTGACCTGTAATCGCAACTGATACTTAGCCAACAGCACATAATCGTCGCGGTAACCAATGGCTTGATACTGATCCCAGCCGAGTATTTTGACCTCGTGCAGAATATAATTTTCCGGCAGTTGATAAGGTTAGTCCGCGAGTTGTCTGGCATGGCCCTTGAGCCAGGCGTAATCGGAAGTCCGAGGAATTTCAAATGCTCTGGCGCGGCCACTGCCGACAATAGCTAACTTTTCGGAAAGACTCGGCGGCAAGCACCGCCGAGTCTTTCCGAAAATCACGTCGTAAAATGCTACTCCTTGCTTAATTGTGTCAGTCACTCGGACTAGGCGCGGTCAACAAAGCCTGCTAGCGGCGATTGGTTTGTCTCGAATTACAGATATCGAAATGTAGTTGCGACAGCATCAACGAATCCTCCAGAAACGCATTCTTTTGCAGCGCCGTCGGGCCATCATCGGGACCGCCCCTCAATACACTCTGAACCAATGTTACGCGGGTTGATCCAGGTCGCAGCCGATACGCCTGGGCGCGCCGTCACGGCGGCACACAACAAAGCATTGCACAGCGGATCAACCACCGCGTCATTGAAATTCGACAGTACCTTGCCATTGTCGTTGTGCAAAGTAGTCGCGGCCAGTTCAGACGGCAAATCAACCTCCTCAGGAATTACGAATAGGAGTTCTCGAAGGAAACTGCGGCCCAATGTAACACGGCTGGAAAATACAGGCAGCGGAACCGACAATCGGTAGCAGCCACCAAAGGAATCCTGTCTCCAGCCAATATACTGTGCCGCCCAGACCGGCCCCAGCAAGATGCCGGTTGCCATGACGGCGGCCGGCTTCTGCTCAACTGGTTTCGGCCTCACTGCGCGGCGGCGATTTCCAGCTGATGGTCCAGCCGAGGAAAGGCATGACCGAAAACAGATACGCCATGATCATGCTGGCTGCCAACCGCGGTGTGCCGCCAAATTCACGTGCGCCCTTGAACCAGATCAGCAATACACCCGATACTGTTCGGCAAGAACAGTAAGGTGGCCGTCGCCGTGAACAGCGCCAGAGCGCGTTCAGAATGCCATTCCGGCCACAGCGGAAACAGCTGCTCGGAGGCCGAGAAATACTCTGGCACCACTAGCATATGCACTGCATGCATGCCACGCGCCGGGAACAGCCGTAAATTCATCAGGTTGTCCTTGATCTCAACGGCGATCGCGTTTCAGCTCGTCCAACAGGTTTGGCGGCATTTCTTCGTAGCTGCCAGCCAGGTCATACGCAATATAGCTTCCCCAGCCGGCGCGCCGCATCAGCGCCGCCTCGACGAAATTGTGCAAGAGGATTTCTCCTGCCAACATCCCCTCGCCCGGTGCAACGGCGCCAACGCACAATGCTTCATGAATGGCTGCAGGCATTGCTTGATCTCTCCAGTAGGGGGATTTGCCTAGCTGCCAGTAGTACAGACCAGCAGTAAGCAACGGACCTTAAACGCGCGTCGAAAACTATTGGATACGTGCCATATAAGTTGGCGCAGTCGCGATCTGGATGATGATGCTGGCGGTCGGATTCGCTTGCATCAGCCGTACCAGTGTGGACAGGCAGTTGCTGCTAATGATGCTATCGATAGCGAGCACGATCATATTAGGAGTATTGCGAGTCCTAACGGCGGCAGAAGTCGTTGATATTGCTGCTCTTGCGCTTGACCCGGCGTCGCCGATGGCGAGAGAAAATCTGATTGAAGACGCCAATCGTTAGGCGCAACGCGTCGACCAGATATCCAGCCCGGCAGTGTAAATATCGTGTCGCCGTTATCACTCAGCACAAAGAAATCGAAACGATCCCGTTCGCTGCTAGCCTGGACGGATTCATAAGTCGCGCGCAAGCTGGCGAACACTCCGGTCACATTCTCGTTGCAGATCGGCATCACGATCGCCGTTATGGTCTCGGCCCGAGTGCAGCGTCTCCGCGTGAAATGACGTAGCAGTCAGTGTCGCGTATCAGCATCAGAAATAAAGAAAGCCGCGTAGCTCAACTGGTTTGTTATTATCTTCATTGCAACGCACCCGCAATATCATGCGCCAGCCTACGGTGGCATCGTTGCGGATTGCCTTGGTGTCCAGCAGCTTGCCATTATCATGGACACTGACCACGCCTTCCAGCTGAATCTGCTCCGACAGTTTCTTGAATACCGGGCCTTCGAAAGCGACAATCAAGCTGATACTATTGTCGTCACTCTTTTTCTGATAGCTTAGGCCGCTACTGGTCTGCGTCAGCGACCGCAGTGGTGGCCACTTTTCTGCATCTTCGTGCCAGATCAAGGTATATTCCAGGTTAAACAGCTGACCTACTTTTGGCTGCGTGTCGGGGCCCAGAATGCGACGATATTGTCATTCGTCTCGTCGGGCGTCGTGATCTACACCAGCTCCACTCTGCCGTTACCTAAACTACCTTTCGGCTTAACCCAGGTGCTTGGATGTTTTTCAAACTTGGCATCGAGGTCCTGATAGCTGGCAAAATTGCCATCGCGCTACATCAAGCCAAATCCAGCCGGATTGCTGAGCGCATATGAGGTGACCAGCAAACGCTTAAGATTGAGCAACGGATGCCAGATCTATTCGCCGGTTTCGGACGCCACCGACAAGCCATCGGAATCGTGTACTTCCGGACGGAAATCTTTGTTTTTCAGGGGGAGCGCTGATTTTCGCCATGCAAGTACATACTGGATAACGGTGCCAGGCTCAGCCTGGTGACATTTTTTCACGCAGATACAACTGGATCTTGACGGCAATTGCGGTATCCACGCCGGGTTTCGATATAAAACGGTAAGCACCAGTGACGCGACGTGAGTTGAGTAACTCATAAATCGTCAGCTCCCTGGCGCCGGCTGCCGGCCGTTCAACCCAGAACTCAGTAAAGCGCGGAAACTCTTCGCCGGAACTCAAGCTGGTATCGGTCGCCGGGCCGTGCCCTAACAGGCCATAGGTCTGGTCCTTGCCGAGCCCGCGAAAATAGTTGGTGTCGAGAAATAACAAAACTTCGTCTTTGTATCTGGCAGTATTGACTGGATAGTGCATGCGGAAGCCGGCAAAATTCAGTGAGCGTAGTTTACGCAGATCAACCTTGTTATCACCGAATTTGAAATCGTTCGAATCGAAGCGAATCTCACGCACGTTCTGACCCTTAATCTCATTGATCTTGACCGGTTGGCCGAACGCATATCCCCCATAATATCGCTCGTAATCGAGATTGGCGATCTCTTTTGGAAGATTGCTTTGCGGTCTAGTGTACGAAGTCGTCGCCAACTCTTTGGCCTGCCTGGCAACACCATTGAAATCGAACGCAAACGTATTGTTTCAGACCAATGGCAGTAACAAGGTAAGCGGCAAGGCTGCTAGGCGAACCCGCGCGGAGATGCAAGGCGGCGTCCGCTGAGATAAATTTAAATACATTGGATCCCCATCTGATACTGCTGAGATTGACCTGCTTGACTTCGCCAGTTAGGCAGCATTGACAGCAAAAATTTGCCTCTTAATTTATCAGTGTTCTATCATTTTTATGTCTGTAAAGTAAGTATTTGACGGCAATTTACCTGCTTTGTGCGATCAAACAAGGCGGCACGTGGCTGGGGGGGGGATCGGCATAAACTTTCTAAGTTGGCAGTACTACGTCGTCACCGAATGGCCCACGGGACTAGAATCTCACGCCAGGTTGACATTTTATTCTATGGACGACTAAGAGCAACAGCAGGCCGACAAAATGCCATCCGGAACCTTATATTAAAATAATGATATTTCTACCCCTATTTGAAGAATTCAAGCCCATCTACCAGCGTCCATGACACCTCGCCTCACCATTATCGTCGCTACCGACGCCCGCAACGGCATTGGGATCAACAACAAGCTGCCCTGGGATTTGCCGGAAGATCTGGCGCATTTCAAGCGCACCACTTCCGGTCATCCGATCGTTATGGGACGCAAGACTTTTGAATCTATCGGCAGGCCATTACCGGGACGGCGCAATATCGTTATCACCCGCAATTCTGACTGGTTCCATGACGGCATCGAGAGCAGCCCCTCGCTGACTGCCGCGGCGGCGCTTGTTGGCGATTCGGAAGCGTTCATTATCGGCGGCGCCGAAATCTACGCCGCAGCGCAAGATTTGACGCAACGCCTGATCGTTACCGAAATCCAGAAGCGCTTCGACTGCGACGCTTTTTTCCCTGTACGCGATCCACAGCAATGGCAGGAAATATCGCGTGAAAACCATCACTCCGAAGCCAACGATTTCGACTACGCTTTTGTGGTGTACCACCGTCGCTCGTCCACCGCGCACGATGCTAACAGTTGATCTGACAGAATGACATTTGTTGTTTTCTGTAGGAATTTCATCATCTTTACCCTCAATTTCGTACATATTTGCAAAAATTCGACTTTCTTTTTTTGAGTAACCGCTACCTGCGGCGACACAAAAAGCAGCAGGCTGAATGCCCCACTCAGACAACGCCCGGTATCGCTTCCAGTGCAAGCCGGAATAACGGTTTTTAAGCGCCACTTCGATTGACCTTACACTTGTCCGCATCCTTGTTATCAACAACCGTCTCTTGGAGACCTCAATGAAATTCCGCTTCCCGATCGTCATTATTGACGAAGACTTCCGATCCGAAAACACTTCCGGTCTTGGCATCCGCGCGCTTGCCGATGCCATGGAAACTGAAGGCATGGAGGTCTTGGGCGTCACCAGTTACGGCGATTTGTCGCAGTTCGTCCAGCAGCAATCACGGGCATCCGCGTTTATCCTATCGATCGACGACGAGGAATTCGGCAGCGGCTCGTTCCAAGAAACCGACGATGCACTTAAATCGTTGCGCGCCTTCGTCGAAGAAATTCGCCACAAGAACGCCGACATCCCGATTTATCTGTACGGAGAGACGCGCACCTCACGCCATATCCCGAACGATATCCTGCGCGAACTACACGGCTTCATCCACATGTTTGAAGATACGCCAGAGTTCGTCGCGCGCCACATTATCCGCGAAGCGAAATCGTATCTGGACGGCCTCGCGCCGCCGTTTTTCCGGGCACTGGTACATTACGCGCAAGACGGTTCCTACTCGTGGCATTGCCCTGGACACTCGGGCGGCGTAGCTTTCCTGAAATCGCCGATCGGCCAGATGTTTCATCAATTTTTCGGTGAGAACATGCTGCGCGCCGACGTCTGCAATGCCGTCGAAGAACTCGGCCAATTGCTCGACCACACTGGCCCGGTAGCCGATTCTGAACGCAACGCGGCGCGCATCTTCAATGCCGACCACTGCTACTTCGTAACCAACGGCACCAGCACCAGCAACAAGATAGTGTGGCACTCGACAGTTGCCCCCGGCGACATCGTAGTGGTCGACCGCAACTGCCACAAATCGATCCTGCACTCGATCATCATGACCGGCGCGGTTCCTGTGTTTTTGATGCCGACCCGTAATCACCTCGGCATCATCGGCCCGATCTCGCTGGAAGAATTCACATTGAAAAGCATCCAGAAGAAAATCGAAGCGAATCCGTTCGCGCGCGAAGCCGCCGACAAGAAGCCGCGCATCTTGACCATCACTCAATCGACCTACGACGGCATAATCTATAACGTCGAAACGCTGAAGAACATGCTAGACGGCGAAATCGACACCCTACATTTCGACGAGGCGTGGCTACCGCATGCAACTTTCCATGATTTCTACAAAGACATGCATGCGATCGGCAAGGACCGTCCACGCGCCAAGAAATCGATGATCTTCTCGACCCAATCGACCCACAAGCTGCTGGCCGGCCTGTCGCAGGCATCGCAGATCCTGGTGCGCGAATCAGAAAGCGTGCAACTGGATCAGGATGCCTTCAACGAAGCCTACCTGATGCATACTTCGACATCACCACAGTATTCGATCATCGCCTCCTGCGACGTCGCCGCGGCCATGATGGAAGCGCCGGGTGGTATCGCACTAGTGGAAGAAAGTATTCTGGAAGCACTTGACTTCCGTCGCGCGATGAAGAAGATCGACGAAGAATGGGGCAAGGATTGGTGGTTCCAGGTGTGGGGACCGAACAGCTTCTCGGAAGACGGCATCGGTAGCCGCGAAGACTGGGTTATTCGTGCTGAAGACGACTGGCACGGCTTCGGCAAGCTGGCGCCGAACTTCAACATGCTTGATCCGATAAAGGCCACTATCGTCACGCCAGGACTATCGCTGGAAGGCAAGTTTGGCGACAGCGGCATCCCGGCCTCGATCGTCACCAAGTATCTGGCCGAGCACGGCGTTATCGTTGAGAAGTGCGGTCTGTACTCGTTCTTCATCATGTTCACCATCGGCATCACCAAGGGCCGCTGGAACACGCTGCTGACTGCGCTCCAGCAGTTCAAGGACGACTACGACAAAAATCAGCTGATCTGGCGCATTCTACCTGAATTCGCCGCCGCCAACCACGGCAAGAATGCCCGCTATGAGCGCCTCGGCCTGCTCGACCTGTGCCAGCAGATCCATGAAACCTACAAGACCTATGACGTAGCTCGTCTGACCACCGAGATGTACTTGTCCGACATGCAGCCGGCGATGAAGCCCTCCGATGCGTTTGCCAAGATGGCGCACCGCGAAATCGACCGGGTACCACTCGACCAGCTCGAGGACCGCGTCACGGCGATACTGCTGACGCCTTACCCACCGGGGATTCCATTACTGATTCCGGGCGAACGCTTCAACAAGATCATCGTCGACTACCTAAAGTTCGTGCGCGATTTCAATAAAAAATTTCCGGGCTTCGAAACCGACGTGCATGGCTTGGTAAAACGCGAAGTAAATGGTAAGCGGGATTACTTCGTGGATTGCGTGCGGAAGTAAATTCCGCACGCAATCATAGCCAATAAAAATCGGGAAGCTCGATCGAGCTTCCCGATTTTTATATAATACTGATTTTTACTTTGGCTTTACAGCGGTGCGAAGCGCTTCGCACCGTTTTTCAACAAGTCGTTGAACAGCGCCGCCGGGCTTACCTACAAGCCAGACGCATGTGACCACAAGTGCTCGTACACCATCACCTCTTGCTCAGTTTCCGAATGGCGGGCGATGCCGATGTAACTATACAGGCTACCCTTTCAATGGCAGTACGTGGCGATTTTTTGTGCGTCTTCTTCAGTCATTGCATTTTCCAAAATACGAATAATCGGCTAGGTGATATCATGGCGAATACGGCTGTACTTCAAGCGACTGATCGTCAGCATCGAACTCCATGGCGACCGCCAACGGAGTGATGGCGCTGGTGATCAATGCATCGTACACGTCATCGATATCGGCCTGCAAATCGCCTGTCGCACCGAGCGACTTTTCCGATGACACCAACAATATGCCGTCGTAACCATCCAGGCTGGATCCGCAACAGCATCTCGCCGCGAACATCGGCTTGGCCGACAACTGCCTTGGCATCATGCGGCGCGATTTGCTCGGTCCAGCGCTGGAAGCGCTCCTCGCGCACCGTGAAATAGGCATCGGCAGTAGCCTCATCGACAGGCACAAGATAAAACGGATCGTCGGCGCTCTTGAGCGCGAAGTCAGGCAGAAAACGTAACTCCAGCGCGTCGTCATCAGCGGCAAATATTGCAGCGAATGCGTCGTGAGTCATGTGAAATAGAGCGCTGTAACGTATACTGTTGATCTCGTCCATATTTAATAGGCATGACTGACCAGCACCACGCTGGCATCCGGACTCTCCAGCTGCACCTCCTCGAGGCCGGGTCTCAGCGCTGCGAATGCCTCGTTATCCTGAAAGCACTGCTCGCGCTTGAGGCCGCCTGATACACGGGCGAACAGCAGAATGACGAATACATTCAACTTCCGAGGCTTCCGCCAATGCTGATTTTTCAGAAACTGAAAGGCCTCGCCGTCGGCATACCTAGTGCGCTCAATAGCTTCGTATAAGATCCCGTCTTCCTTCTGCTGCAGGCTCTTTCGGATGAACCTTATGGAGATCGGCATGCGATTGGCGCCACGCTTCAATCTCGGCGGCATCCTCACTATCATCCTGCTCCACCAAAACGATCGCTAGGCCGCACGCAGCGCCTAGGTCTGGATTCTATCCTTGTTGTCCGCCCATACGCTCGGCTGGTTCAACTTGTCCGACTCGCTCGCTTTGCGCGTTACCGGTCGCTCGTTCTTTGGCATGTCGGCTATTCAGATCTTTGGCAGGGTGACACCGTGCTGGCCCTGATACTTGCCACCGCGGTCCTTGTAGGAAGTTGCGCAGATTTCGTCGCTCTCGAAAAACAGCACCTGGGCGCAACCTTCGCCGGCATAAATCTTGGCTGGCAGCGGTGTGGTATTGGAGAACTCCAGCGTCACATAACCTTCCCATTCCGGCTCAAACGGCGTGACATTGACGATAATGCCGCAACGCGCATAGGTCGATTTACCGAGGCAGATGGTCAGCACACTGCGCGGAATACGGAAATATTCCATAGTGCGCGCCAGCGCGAACGAATTGGGCGGGATGAGGCAAACGTCGCCAGTAAAATCGACGAAAGATTTTTCGTCGAAATTCTTCGGATCGACAATAGTCGAGTTGATGTTAGTGAAAATCTTGAATTCGTTAGCGCAGCGAATATCGTAGCCGTACGACGAGGTGCCGTAAGAAACAATCTTTTGGCCATTGGCATCGCGCACCTGGCCAGGCTCGAACGGCTCGATCATGCCTGTTTCCTTCACCATGCGGCGTATCCATTTATCGGATCTAATCGTCATTGTTTTCCATTAATTAGTTAGTATAAGTATATATTTTATGTCAAATAGCATCTAAAATAGCTATCGAGCAGGCTCTCGAAATGAACCGTGCATTTTTCCATCCTAGCGCTGCATGCTTTCCAATACTTTTTGCAAGCGCTTGACCGACACCGGCATCGGCGTGCGCAACTCCTGAGCAAACAACGATACGCGCAGCTCTTCAAGAAGCCAACGAAACTCATCCTGCTTCGGATCAGCCTTGCCGCCGCGATCCTTCTGTATGCGCTGCCACGGCGTCGCCACCTGGGCCCATTCCATCATCAGCTTGGCATCGCGTACCGGATCGGCGCACAATTTTTTAAACCGCACATTGATCGCCTTCAGGTAACGCGGGAAATGCGTCAGGTTGGCATAATCGTTGTCGGCGATAAAGCGTTTGCCAACTAGCGACTGCATTTGGGCCTGGATATCGGCGATCGATTGCGGATAGCCTTTGACACCTTGCAACTTTTTCGTCAAGCCGTGATACTCTGCCAAGATCAGTGCTGCCAGCCTGGCAATTTCATTACACAGCAGGCCCAGGCACGACTTGCATTCGTCCTTGCGCTGGTTGAACTCAGTAACATTCTTCGGCAATGTCTGCTGCAGACAGGCACGCTCCAGGCCGGCGTGGATGATCTGGTCGCGCAGTTCCTCCTGCGAACCGAGCGGCAGGAATTGCATGCCCATCTGCTGCAAACCTGGGATGTTTTTCCCAAGAAATTTGAGTTGCTCATTGAACTGCAATGCAAACAGCCGGCGCAAACCAAGGTGGTGGACCCGCGCCGCCTCATTCGGATCGTCGAACACTTCCAGGTCGCAGTGACTTTGGCGATCGACCAGCGCCGGGAAACCGATCAGGGTCTGCTTGCCCTGCTGGATTTCCAGCAGCTCAGGCAGTTCGTCGAAGGTCCAGCCGGTCAGGTTGGTGAATCGTGCATTAGCGTTTGCGCTGGCTTTGGCAGGTGCCTGCTGCGAAGCACGGAAAGCCCGCACTGGTGCGGCTTTTCCGTCCGACATAGCAGCCTCGCCCAGCGCCACTTGCGTTTCCGCAACCGCAGTCGCCACAGCCAGTTTCTTGAAACTCTCGCGCGCCTGCCCACCAAATGCTGCCTGCAAAGCAGATAAGTTACGTCCCATCTCAAGCTGGCAGCCATGCTCGTCGACGATCTTGAAATTCATTGAATGATGCGCCGGCAGCGTTCCCAGTTTGAAGTCAGTGCTGCGCGTGGCAACACTGGTTTCGCTGTGAATATCCGCCATCAATGCATCCAGCAGATTACCGTGGCCGAAGGTGTGACGAGCCTGGATACGCTCGCAAAATCTGGCGGCATAATCCGGAAGCGGCACGCAATTGCGGCGAATCTTTTGCGACAGCGATTTCAGCAGTAGATGTACCTTTTCCTTCAGCATGCCAGCCACCAGCCAGTCACAGCGGTCGGCATACACTTGATTCAGCGCAAACAGCGGTACCGTCAGTGTCACGCCGTCGCGTGGTGTGCCCGGCTCGAAGTGATACGAAAGCGCCATCTCGATGCCGGCCACGCGCATCACTTTTGGAAAAAGTTCGGTGGTAATGCCAGCCGCTTCATGACGCATCAAATCGTCTCGATTCAAGAACAGCAGCTTGGGCGCATGAACGCTGACATCCTTATGCCACTTCTCAAACGTGATGCCATTGCAGATATCCGCCGGAATCAGCTTGTCGTAGAACGCTGCGATCAACTCATCATCGATAAGTACATCGGGCCGGCGCGACTTGTGCTCCAGGTTCTCGATCTCGCGGATCAGCTTCAGGTTATGCGCAAAGAACGGTGCCCGCGTTTCAAACGCGCCGCCGACCAACGCATCGCGAATGAAAATCTCGCGAGCATCCTGTGGATGGATCAAGCTAAAATTGATACGGCGTTGACTATATACTACCAGTCCGTATACGGTAGCGCGTTCTGAAGCCGACACTTGCGCCGTGCGCTTTTCCCAGCGCGGTTCTCCATACGTTTTTTTCAACAGATGAGCGCCAACCTTTTCCAGCCATTCCGGCTGGATCTGGGCGATGCGGCGCGCATACAAACGGCTGGTGTCGACCAATTCTGCCGCCATCACCCATTCGCCGGCTTTCTTCGACAAATGCGAACCCGGCCACAGATGAAACTTGATGCCGCGCGCACCCAGGTAGTACGGATCGTCATCTGCCTTGAAACCGACGTTGCCGAGCAAGCCGGTCAGCAACGCGCAATGTAATTGCTCGTAGGTGGCCGGCGCCTTATTCAGATGCCAGCCCTGCTCGCGCACGATCGTCAACAACTGCGAATGGACATCGCGCCATTCACGCAGGCGCAGCTGCGACAGAAAATTGGCGCGGCAGTTATCCATCAACTGGCGATTGGTTTTCTTGTTTTCGATCGCTTCCTCGAACCATTTCCATATCTTCAAGTAACTCAGAAATTCCGATTTCTCATCGGCGAACTTCTTGTACACCTGGTCGGCAGCGCTCTGCGCATCCATCGGCCGGTCGCGCGGATCTTGTACCGATAAAGCGGCGGCGATGATCAGCATTTCGCTCAGGCAGACATTGTCTGTAGCGGCTAAGATCATGCGGCCAACACGTGGATCCAGCGGCAGCTTGGCCAACTGACGGCCAATCTTGGTCAACTGGTTGTTGTCATCTACCGCGCCTAGCTCTTGCAGCAATTGGTAACCGTCGGCAATCGCCCGGCCCGTCGGCGGCTCGATAAATGGGAAAGTTTCGACATCGGTCAGATGTAACGACTTCATCCGCAAGATGACCGAAGCCAACGACAAGCGCAGGATTTCCGACTCGGTAAATTTCGGCCGTTGCAGATAATCCTGCTCTTCGTACAGACGGATGCAGACACCAGCAGCCACCCGGCCGCAACGACCGGCACGCTGGTTGGCGGCTGACTGCGCAATCGGTTCGATATGCAATTGCTCGACCTTGATGCGGTAGTTGTAGCGTTTTACCCGCGCCAGCCCGACATCTACCACGTAGCGGATACCCGGCACCGTCAACGATGTTTCAGCGACGTTGGTAGCTAGCACAATGCGGCGCGCGTTCGACGGCTTGAATACCCGCTCCTGCTCCTGCGCTGACAGCCGCGCGAACAGCGGCAATATTTCGCCATGTGTCGGATGGTGCTTGCGCAACGCTTCGGCGGCGTCGCGAATTTCACGTTCGCCCGGCAAGAACACTAGCACATCGCCGGGACCGATACGCGCTAGTTCATCAACCGCGTCGACCACTGCATCTATCAGATCGCGTTGTTCGCGGTCACGCTGGACGACACTTTGTGCTGCGTTTGGCTTGGCCGCTGCCGCAGGGTTGCCGACACTACGGTCGGCATTGTCGACCGGCCGATAGAGCACTTCAACCTCATACGAGCGGCCCGAAACTTCGATGACCGGCGCTGACTTTTCTGGCGAGCCGAAATACCGGGCGAAACGGTCGACATCAATGGTTGCCGAGGTGATAATGACCTTTAGGTCGGGGCGTTTCGGCAGCAACTGCTTCAGGTAGCCCAGCAGGAAATCGATGTTCAGGCTACGCTCGTGGACCTCGTCGATGATGATGGTGTCGTACTGGCGCAATAATGGATCGGTCTGCGTCTCTGCCAACAGAATGCCGTCGGTCATCAGCTTGATCCAGGCGCCCTTGGTCAGAGTTTCGTTGAAACGTACCTTGTAGCCAACATGTTCACCCAGCGGCGAGTTGAGTTCCTGTGCAATCCGCTTGGCAGTCGAGGAAGCGGCAATCCGGCGCGGCTGGGTATGGCCAATCCTGCCATGCAGGCCGCGCCCCAGTTCCAGGCAGATCTTCGGCAACTGGGTGGTTTTGCCGGAGCCGGTTTCACCGAAAACGATGAGGACCTGGTTGGCAGCAAGCGCCGCCGATATTTCTAAGCGCTTGCCGGAAACTGGCAACTTCTCAGGAAATACGATAAGCGGCAACGGGTTGCGTTCCGGAACTTGCCGCGCAGGCGCAGGACATGACGACCCGGAGCGTGGCTGAGATGAGCGGCTGGCAGAGCCAGGAGAGCTTGAGTGATCAGTGGATCGCAGTGGTTTGTTGGATTCGGATACGAACATGAGGATAGAATTATACAGAGCGCACCGACAAATCCGTTGCCAATTCCATTGTCGCTTACATGACAGGTTGAAAATACCCGCTAACAATGCAAAAAAATAAGAAAAATCAACAAATCGACAGCAAACCTCGCCACACCGCCCCGCCAAGCAATGGCGGCTCGGTTACCACTGCTGAGTTGCCACCAGCATTTTGCTAGCCTGATGCGGGCCACAACGGTGGATAATAAAGCCACATGAGCTATAATCATCCGTCATCAAAACCGCCAAAATCTCCCGATCCCCGAGAAGCCTTAGCAACAATGACTGGCGCAGTCAAGTTTCCCTTTCCCTCATATTTATAAACTTACTATTCTAAAGGCAGGCGGCCGAGATCGCCTGAACCACGCATCATGCAAGAGCCAATTTCCGAGCAGCCGAACGCCACTGGCGAAGATGCCGACATCGTTGCCAATCCCGTTTCCAGAAAACAAATCGCCAGCGAAGTGGCGGGCCGCCGTACCTTCGGCATCATTTCCCACCCGGACGCCGGTAAAACCACGCTGACCGAAAAACTGCTGCTGTTCTCCGGTGCAATCCAGCTGGCCGGCACCGTCAAAGGCCGCAAGAGCCGCCGCCACGCAACTTCGGACTGGATGGAGATCGAAAAGCAGCGCGGCATTTCAGTCGCCAGCTCGGTCATGCAGTTCGAATACCGCGACCATGTGGTCAACCTGCTTGACACACCAGGTCACCAGGATTTCTCGGAAGATACCTACCGCGTGCTGACGGCGGTTGACTCAGCGCTAATGGTGATCGATGCCACCAGGGGTGTGGAAACGCAGACCATAAAGCTGCTCAACGTCTGCCGTATGCGCAACACGCCAATCATCACACTGATGAACAAGATGGACCGCGAAACCCGCGATCCACTGGAATTGCTAGACGAGTTGGAGTCGGTGCTGAAGATCCAATGCGCGCCGGTGACCTGGCCGATCGGCATGGGAAAGGCTTTCCGCGGTGTGTATCACCTACTGCGCGACGAAATCCTGCTATTTGCCGCTGGTAACGACAAGGCTGACCAAGACTTCGAAGTCATCAAGAGCATCGATAATCCGCGCCTTGATGAAATGTTCCCGCGCGAAACAAAGCAACTGAGGATGGAAGTCGAGCTGGTACACGGCGCCTCCCACCCGTTCGATCAGGAAGCGTTCCTGGCCGGCGTGCAAACTCCGGTTTTCTTCGGCTCCGCCATCAACAACTTCGGCATTCGCGAAATTCTCAATGCGCTGATCGACTGGGCGCAACCACCAGGCGCACGCGATGCTACCGTGCGTACCGTACAGCCGAAGGAAGCCGCCTTCTCCGGCTTCGTATTCAAGATCCAGGCCAACATGGATCCGGCACACCGCGATCGCATTGCTTTTCTGCGCGTCTGCTCCGGTCACTTCCGGCGCGGCATGAAAATCCGGCATCTACGGCTGAACCGCGAGATCAAGGTATCGAGCGTGTTAACCTTCATGGCATCGAGCCGGGAACAAGTTGATGAAGCTTACGCCGGTGACATCATCGGTTTGCCGAATCACGGCAACATGCAAATCGGCGACACCTTTTCCGAAGGCGAACTGCTACAGTTCACCGGCATTCCCTACTTCGCGCCGGACTTCTTCCGCTCGGTGCACATCCGCAATCCGCTCAAAATCAAGCAACTGCATAAAGGCCTGCAACAGCTCGGTGAAGAAGGTGCGATCCAGGTGTTCAAACCAGTCACCAGAAGCGGCCTGATTCTGGGCGGCGTCGGTGCGCTGCAGTTTGAAGTAGTGGCCAGCCGCCTACTAAACGAGTATGGCGTCGACGCGGTGTTCGAAGGCACGAGCATCAGCAGCGCGCGCTGGATCACTTGCGATGACAAGAAGATCCTGGCCGATTTCGAGAAATCTTCCGCCGGTCACAACGTCGCCTATGACGCCGCCGGCAACATGTCCTACCTAGCAACCTCAGGCGTTAACCTGCGCCTGACCCAGGAACGCTGGCCGCAAGTCGTGTTCCATGAAACGCGAGAGCATGCTGCCAAGCTAAGCCGGTAATTTTCTCACAAAAGAGTATCAGTTAAAAGTAGGATTATATTAAATTCGATTTTGAAGAAACTGTACATGAAGGCATCACGCTTTATCGGAATTCAGATCATCAACATCTTAAAGCAGGTCGAGACGGCATGCTAGTGCCGGAGCTTTGCCGTTAGCATGGGATGAGTTTGGCCTCGATCCACAAGTGGCGGAGCAAATACGGTGGCATGGATGCGTCGATGATGATGCGGATGAAAGCGTTGGAAGATGAAAGCCGTCGG
>JFJP01037697.1_pt1 | contig 30064 bp, 32 predicted proteins | sample 431651 | NCBI WGS metagenome assembly JFJP01 (sample SAMN02602958, study PRJNA72255) | Microbial mat metagenome, whole genome shotgun sequencing project. | biome: fresh water; feature: sink hole; material: water; isolation source: purple microbial (photo- and chemosynthetic) mats found in... | reverse complement strand
TGCAGCCGCCTGCCCCGGCATGACCACCGCCTCCGAACCGGGCCAGCAATTTACCTATGTTGACATGGCATTGCGTGTTGAAAATGCTGCGACCGATGCTGATCTGTACTTGCTTTTGATGTGCAGTGTCAAACCGGATTTTTACACTGGCAATGCTTTCCGGGAAAAGTGAATAGGTCAGAAACCGGTTCCCTTCGGGAACAGGGTCGAGGGATCTGAAATCCGTGATGGAGATGTTGTGTCGTATCGTTGTATGTGTGGTCAGATGGTTTCCATAGGCTGCATTTTCTTTTACCACCGCATCACATCGCTTTTTTACTTCCGGGACCTCAAGAATTTTATGGATGGGGGTTTCCATTAATAGATCAACCAGGAGATTCCAATAGGGCCGGTCTTTGTAGGCCTGGTTTTTTATGGTCATGGACAGGACAATATACGGGTATCTTTCAGGGTATCGCACCTGGTCCTGATTTAGTAGCGCTGCATCAATAATATCGGTATTCATGACCAGTTCATCATATCGGTTGTCAAGCTTTCCCCTGGCCTGATAATACCTGTAAAGCACCCCGGCTGCCGATGGAGCGATTTCAAAGGCACCCTTTGTATTGTCCGGGGCTGTATTGGAAATATGGTGGTCAAACCATAATTCACAACCCGGTACATAGGGAAGGTTGGAAATAATATCGCCTTTTAAAATATGGGCACTTCCGGCCTGGATCTCATTGGGTTCAACCCAGTAAATATCCGTATCAATATTTTGCGCCTGTCGCAGCAGCACGGCACATACTATCCCGTCAAAATCAGGTCTTGTGACAATTCTCATAGGGGTACTCTTTTATTTAATAAATTAACCATTCTTTATTGATAGATGATTCGGCTGGACTTTTCAAGATTGTTCTTAAAAACTCCGAGTACAATTTATTCCATTTCCAAAAAAACCGGCCTGATGATGAATCAGCACTCATCCCGGATGTTTGCGATCACATCGGTCAAGAGTCTCTTGAGCGGACCCAATGCCTTTTCAGCAGTTTTCAGAACAGATTCGAGAGTGGTTTTTTGGGGTGCGTCCGGATCATTGATATTGGTGATCAGGGAAATCCCGAGAATTTTCATGCCGGCATGAACGCCTGTTATAGCTTCCATAACCGTTGAAAATCCTACAGCATCACTGCCGATGGCTTTCAGGTGCCGGGTTTCGGCCGGGGTCTCCAGGCTTGGACCGTTCAGACCCGCATAGACCCCGGTCTGAACAGGGATCTTATGACGCAGGGCGATTTTTTTTGCAAGATCGATAAAGGCGAGATCATATACCTCAGTCATATCCGGGAACCGAATGCCCCAGGCATCTTCATTGGGTCCGATAAGGGGATTTTTTCCTGTAAGGTTGATGTGATCCTTTATAATCATGATATCACCAGCAGAAAAATTAAGATTGATGCCTCCGGCAGCATTGCTTAAGATCAGATTTTTAACACCCAGCTCCTGCATGACCCGTATGGGAAAGGTGACCTCTTCCGGAGAATATCCTTCATAAAGGTGAAATCTTCCCTGCATCAGCAGCAGGGGCTTGCCGGAAAGGGTTCCGTAAATGAGTTTTCCCTTGTGGCTTTCTACGGTCGATACCGGAAAATTCGGCAGATCCGCATAGTCAAAGGCTGCGATGACCTCAAGATCGTTAAGGGTATCGGAAAGTCCTGTCCCGGTCAGAAAGCCGATGCGGGGCTGCTTTGTGATGTGTTGCTTTAAAAAGTCTGCTGTATCAATTACCTGTTTTCTGTTGGTTTTCATGGGTTATCCTTTGCCGATTTTATTCATCGTGTATAATTTTGTACCAGCTTTTCAAATCAAAGGGAATGAGAATTTCAGGTCTAAGGAGGGGACACCTATTTTGCAAACATGGATGCAATTTCTTTGATGGCATTGAGGACGGTATCCACATGGGCCTCGGTATTAAACGGGCCAAATCCTATCCGGACGGTTCCACCGATTTTGTCCGTCCCGAGGCGCTCGTGAACCAAGGGGGCGCAGTGCAGCCCGGTCCGGCAGGCAATGTCATGGTCTCCGTCCAGGATGGTGCCGGTATTAATGGCTTCAAATCCTTTGACGTTAAAACTTAAGACTCCGATATGGTCTGTCAGGTCATCGGCGCAATAGGTGATCACCTTATCAATTCGGGTTAATCCGTCCCTCAGCTTTTTTGTCAGCTTTATTTCATGGGCATGTATTTTATCCATCCCCTGCTCAAGAACCCATTTCAGACCGGCATAAAGACCTGCAATGCCTAAGGTGTTCAGTGTTCCGTATTCAAGCCGGTAGGGGTATTCTTCAAGATGATGTCGAAGGGCGGATTTCACACCGGTTCCACCGGCCCGGCTGTGGTGGATGACCACATCCTCCCCAACATATAAACCGCCCACTCCGGTGGGTCCGAGAAGGGATTTGTGGCCGGTAAAAGCGATGACGTCCACATTCATGGCTTCGATATCAATGGGGATTTTTCCGGCTGTCTGGGATGCATCCACAAGAAAGGGGATACCTTTTTCTTTGCACAATTTTCCGATTTCCCGGATGGGCTGAACCGTTCCGATGACATTGGAGCCATGATTGACCACCACTAGCCGGGTGTTTTTTTTGAATTTTGAAATAAAATCATCCGGGTCAACAAAGCCTTTTCCGTCAAAGGGGACATAGTCTACGGCTACATTATCGTATAAAGAGGCGTGGTATAAAGGCCGCAGCACGGCATTGTGCTCGATCATCGTGGTTATGGCATGATCCCCCGGTTTTAAGAGGCCTGCGATGGCAAGGTTAAGTGCATCAGTGGAGTTTAATGAAAAAACGAGCCGTTTCGGGTCTTTCCCGTTAAAATACCGGGTCAGCGCTTTTCTTGCATCTTCGATGATATTGCCGGTTTCTATGGAAAGGTCATAACCGGATCGTCCGGGGCTGACGCCGTTTTTTCTGAAAAACTGGTCCATGAAGGTATAAACCGCTTCCGGTTTTGGAAATGAGGTGGCGCCGTTATCAAGATAAATCATAGGGTTGAATACTCCAATTCAAGCTTGTGATAAAAAATAAATTCATCATGAATTTAAATTGAATTTATTTTAGATTCAAAATAAATTTGAGTCAAGCATTTCTTTTAAATCAGAGCCGCTATCGGGTTCCCATGATCTGGGCCACTGAATTGCGGATATGGTTTGTAGTGCATTCCCGGATCAGCGGTTCATCCTTCAGGCGGATGGCTTCAATAAGTTCAAGTGCTTCCTCAAAAAAAATAGTATGATCGATCTGCCTTGGGATGGATAACCAGAACCTCAAATAATGGCTCAAAAGGCGTTCTAAAAGTTTTGCCAGTTGAACATTTTTTGCAATTTTAAAAATGGTGTGATGGATGGTAAAGTCAAAGTCGATAATGCTTTCATTGCTGCTTTTTTCTGAAAATCCGGATATTTCCTGCCGGATGCGATCCAGCTCTTCCCATTCCAGGGGTGTCATTCTTTCCATGGCCCAGATATTTGCCTTTACTTCGAGAACCATCCGGATTTCGGTGATTTCCCTGATCCGTTCCAGACTGAGCGGGGTGACGATAAACCGTGAGCCATGCCACATGATCCATTCTTCAGCCTGAAGAGAGATCAGGGCTTCCTTGATGGGGGTCCTGCTGACATCGAACGCTTTGGCCAGATCGCTTAAATTCAATACGCTTTCCGGGGGTAGTTCAAGATGAATAATTTTTCTTCTCAAGGCAGAGAATATTTCATTTGGATCTGATTGTGATGTCATGCCGTCCTTTTCTGAAAAGAGTTCGGACTTCCGGTAATTATAAGGCCTTAGCAGCCGATTTTGAGGATAAATATAATCGCCCTTGAAGTCAAGGCGCTCTTTAATTTTAAATGGATTTATATTATAGAGGGAACGACATTGAAATGAGAGAATGCACTGATGATATGTTTAGGATCAGGATGATTGCATGATGGATGAAGATTATTTTTATTCTATTGAGCGGCAACGGACAACAACGATTAAAATCAAACATTCCGTCTTTGTGTGTACGCTTGAATATGTTGAATCCATTGCAAAGGCAAAAGAATTTATTTCCCGCATTTCAAAGGAGAATAAAACTGCCACCCATAATTGCTGGGCTTATATCCTGGGTGAAAAAGGGGAGCTGTTTCACAGTTCTGATGCCGGTGAACCTTCGGGAACAGCGGGAAAGCCCATGCTCAACACATTAAAAAAACATCAAATGACCCAAATTGCAGCGGTTGTAACCCGGTATTTCGGAGGCGTCAAACTTGGGGTCAGAGGGTTGATGGATGCATATTCAGAGTCTGTAAGACAAACCATTGAAATGAATAAACTCAGGAAACTGACTCAAACTATCTTCCTGATGATACAATTGTCCTATGGGGTTAACGATACAGTGATAAGTCTGTTGAAATCCCGTCAGGTCAAAATATTAAACACAGACTATACCGACAGGGTCGTGCACAAAATTGAAATCGAGAAAAGAGTGTATCCCAAAGTGGAAAGCCTTCTGTTGGAGTACCAGTCCCAGGGGAAATTAAATTTTCAGGTCGTATCTTAGAATGGCATTTAAAGATGGGGGTAACCATTTCCCAGGCTTTATTCTTCTCATCATTTATGGAAGTGGTATGTTGCAGGAAAAGGGGTTGACAATCGAATATTTATTAAGTATTTCTAAATCTAAGTAAATTATACTTAATAAAGGCATTCCAATGAAAACAAAATTTGGTGCTCTTCTTCGAGCCATCAGAAATGCAAGAAACCTTACAATCAAGGAAGTGGCTGCAAAAGCAAGTATCAGTTCAAGCCTTCTCTCTCAGATAGAAAGAAACAGGATTTCTCCTTCCCTAGATACCCTGCTTCAGATACTGGAAGTTTACGGAGTCCCGCCCGATAAATTTTTTAAAGATTATGAAACCAGTGCAAAGGTTGAGATTATCAGAAGGGATGAGCGAAAGATATATCAGCGAAAGGGATTTAAATACGAGACACTGTGCGGTGATAGCCAGGCCAAAGGGAATCATTCCTTTAATGCTTTTTTTCTGGAGCTTGCACCGGGCCAGGAAAGAGGAGATGCAGGCGACGGACACCTCGGTCGGGAGCTGGGAATTATTGTTGAAGGCTCGGCAAAACTTCTATATGGTGAAGAGACATATGAGATCCAGAAAGGCGATGCCATATCTTTTTTTTCACAGATTCCCCATGTGATTCGGAATTCATCTGATCAGATTTTCAAGGCATACTGGGTCGTAACACCGGCAGACGGGGAGGATTATTTTGGGGCAAAAACATCATAATATCTGGAGACGATCATGGGAAAAACCATAGCAGAAAAAATTTTTGAAACGCATCGGGTAGATGAACCTTTCGGGGATGTCAGTGTATTAAGGCTCGACAGGGTATTCTGTCATGAAATCACAACTCCAACAGCCATTCAGGATCTTGTGGCAAGGGGAAAGGATCGGGTTTTTGATCCGGATAAAATCAAAGTGGTCATTGATCATGTTTCGCCGGCAAAGGATTCAAAAACAGCCCTTCAGGGAAAGATTCTCCGTGACTGGGCAAGACGGAATGATATTAAGGATTTTTTTGATATCGGGCGAAATGGCGTCTGTCATGCCCTGTTTCCTGAAAAGGGATTTGTGAGGCCTGGCTTTACCATTATCATGGGAGACTCTCATACCTGCACGCACGGAGCGTTTGGTGCATTTGCAGCCGGTGTCGGCACAACTGATCTCGAAGTTGGGATCTTAAAAGGTGTCTGCGCTTTTAAACCACCCCAAACAAGTGATTCAGGAATTAACCGTAAACGGGGCAACCAACCGGGTCATTGAGTTCAGAGGGAAGATTGTTGATGAAATGAGCATGGATCAGAGAATGACCCTCTGCAATATGGCGGTTGAAGCAGGTGCCACCTGCGGGATTTGCCTTCCGGATATGACAACGGTGGAGTATCTGTGGGAGTTTATCGAGGATCAATATCATGACAAAAAAGAGGCGTTTGCCGCCTTTTCAGTGTTCAGGTCCGACAATGATGCAGACTATGCAGAAACAAAGACAATTGATGTGAGCAAGCTTGAGCTATATCGGCTCCTGCACCAATGGGCGGCTTGAAGATTTGAGGATTGCGGCAAAAGTGCTGGAAGGCCATATCATCAGTGATCATGTCCGGGGAATTGTTTCTCCTGCAACCCCTAAAATATATTCCGAGGCCATGGAAGAAGGTCTCCTGAAAATTTTCATGGATGCAGGATTCTGCGTTACCAATCCAACCTGCGGGGCCTGTCTTGGCATGAGTAATGGGGTTCTTGCGTCCGGGGAAGTCGCTGCGTCGACCACCAACCGGAATTTTAACGGCCGCATGGGCAAGGGCGGGATGGTTCACCTCATGAGCCCTGCAACGGCAGCCGCCAGTGCGATAAAAGGCGAGATTTCAAATTCAACGCTGTTTATGGGAAATTAAGGAGCAAAAAATATGAAAGAATTTAAAGGCCATGTTTTGTTTCTGGATCGGTCGGATATTAATACGGATGAAATTATTCCGGCCCGGTACCTCACTGAAATTGAAAAAGCCGAATTGAAGCCCCATCTGCTGGAAGATTTGAAGATCGAGGGATTTGATCCGAAAAAAGACATTGAAACAAATTCCGTTATTGTCACAAGGGAGAATTTCGGGTGCGGCTCTTCAAGAGAGCATGCCCCCTGGGCTCTGGAGGTGAATGGCATCCATGTCGTAATTGCCGAAAGTTTTGCCAGAATTTTCCGGCAGAACATGTTCAATTGCGGGATGCCGGCCATTGAATTGCCCGGAGACGTGATCAATGATATTTTTAATACTTTTTCCAATGAAAAGACCCATATTTCAGTCGATGTTGAAAAAGGACAAATGACCCTTCAATCAAAGCATCAGACCCGGAAAACAGAGTTCAGGATGTCGTCATTTGACCGGGCACTTATTCAAACCGGAGGCTGGGTCGAGTATGCAGATCAGCATTATTAAATCGGAATGCCCCTCAGCTTCTGCCCCCGCTCCATTTCAGACGGGTTTTTAATACTTTAAAATAGGATTGCTCTTCAAAAGAGATCATTTTTATATCATTCCGGCTTTTTTTAATAAAAATCCTATCTCCTGGATCCATTTCAAATCCTTCCTGGCCGTCCAGGGTCAGGACCATATTTTCGGGGCTTCCTTCAAGCCGGATTTCAATAAAGGCTGAATCCGGGATAATGAGGGGTCTGTTGGTCAGGGTAAACGGGCAGATGGGCGTCAGGATGATGGAAGGGACAGAAGGATGCACCACAGGTCCGCCGGCTGCAAGAGAGTAAGCAGTGGAGCCGGTGGGTGTCCCGACAATAAGGCCGTCGGCCCTGTAGGTGGTCAGATAGGTTGAATCAATATACACGGCACAGGATGCCAGTCTTGAAAGAGCGGATTTGTTAATGACGGCATCGTTGAGCACATCCACATCAATGACTTGCTGATTGTCCCGCACCACTTTGATGTCGAGGCGAGATCGTAGCTGAATCATATATTTCCCTTCCAGGAGCAGATCAACAGCCTTGTATAAATTTTCTTCGGTTGTTTCGGCAAGAAATCCGACTTCTCCGAATTTAACGCCCATGAGGGGAATGTTGCGGTGTTCTATGAATCGCGCAGCGCTGAGAAAGGTGCCGTCCCCTCCCAGAACAATCAGGCACATCAGGTCTTCAGGGATGTTGGAACTCTTTGAATGGCGGACATCAATGACACAACAAAGGCTCCCAAGTCTTTGTTTAAGCTCTTTGGCTTTTTTTTCAGCCTTCTCGTCAGTTTTAACAACTATCCCGATCCTTTTCGTATTCATTCTATTTTTTTCCATCCTGTAACCCGGAATGTTTTCAGCAATCCGGATCATCACCTCAAGGGTAGGGTAATGTCTAATTAATGTGCCTCGGCCCAGTTCTGTCCGCTTCCGAAATTCACTTTTAACGGAACTTTCAGAGGATAGACATTTTCCATGATGTCTTTTGCAAGGGCAATCAATTTGTCTTTTTCCTCAAAGGGGCATTCAAAAATGATTTCATCGTGAACCGATAAAAGCATTTTTGCGGCCATATTGTTTTTCAAAAGAGCGCTTTCCAGTTTTATCATCGCAAGTTTGATCAGATCAGCGGCGCTGCCCTGTATGGGGGTATTAACGGCCGCGCGTTCGGCAAACCCACGGACATTGGCATTGGAAGAATTGATATCGTCCAGCCGTCGTTTCCGTCCGAAAATCGTTGAGACCTCACCGGTTTTGCGGGTGTTTTCAATGGTGGCATCAATGAATTTTTTAACCCCTGAATACCGCTTGAAATAATTGTCAATATAAGCCGTGGCCATTTTCCGGCTGATATTCAGATCATTGGCCAGCCTGAATCCGCTCATTCCATAGACAATACCGAAATTAATGGTCTTGGCCTGGCTTCTCAGGTCGTCGGTTATAAATTCCGGCATCACCTGAAAGACCTCCTTGGCAGTCCTTGTATGAATATCCTCGTCATTTTTAAAGGCCTCTATCAGGATTTCGTCCTCTGCACAATGGGCCAGAATCCGAAGCTCAATCTGGGAATAATCTGCGGAAATCAGGGTGTGCCCCTCTTTTGGGATAAAGGCCTGTCTGATTTTTTTGCCTTCTTCTTTTCTTATGGGAATATTCTGGAGATTGGGGTTGGAGCTGCTCAGTCTGCCCGTGGCGGTGATCGTTTGATTAAAAGAGGTATGGATTCTTCCGGTTTTACTGCTGATCAGTTCCTGCAAAGCGTCTGCATAGGTGGATTTTAGTTTGTCCAAGGTTCTGTATCGCAGGAGTTTTGCCGGTAGCTCATGGGTTGGGGCAAGCTTGGTTAGAACTTCCACATCCGTAGAATATCCGGTTTTCATTTTAGTTTTTTTGAAGGTAGCCAGTTTCAGCTTTTCAAACAGAATAAACCCCAATTGCTGCGAGGAGTTAATATTGAATTCTTCACCGGCAAGGCGGTAGATATCCTGCTCAAGATCTTTCAGTTCCAGTTCAAAGGTTTGAGAAAGGTCGTGAAGTGCATTTTTATCCACTTTGATGCCTTCCATTTCCATTTTGGCCAGAACTCTAATCAAGGGCATTTCAATGGTGTCCATCAGATTTGAAAGGCCCTTGTCATGTATGTTTTTTTTCAGCTCCTGGTAGGCCATAAAGGTGATATCGGCATCTTCACAGGCATAATTCACAGCTTCAGGAATGGGGACATCCTGGAACCCGATCTGATTTTTGCCTTTGCCGGTCACCTCTTCATAGGAAATGGTTTTATGACCGAAAAGTGTCATGGCGATGCTGTCAAGGCTGTGTCCCCGTGTGGAAGGGTTTAAAAGATAAGATGCGATCATGGTATCAAAGGAAATTCCCTGAAGGATGATGCCGAACCGGAAAAGGACGATATAATCATATTTGATATTCTGCCCGACCTTTTTGATGCCGGGGTTTTCAAGGACAGGTTTGAAAATTCTGAGAATATCTTCTTTTGCGGGTTGTTCAACCTCGCCGGGTGAGGTGTGGCCGACAGGAATATAAAATCCCTGGTTCTCGTGAAAGGAAAATGAGATCCCGACAAGTCTCGCTTCTGTCGGGTTCTTTGACGTTGTTTCCGTGTCCAGGGCAAAAATACCTTTGTTTTGAAGGACGTGGGCCAGTTTTTCAAGTTCCCCAAGGTTGGTGATGAGTTTATAAATTTTTTCAGACGGGTCCGGCTTTTTTGCAAACTCATTCATAAGGGTATTGAATTCGAACTCCTGGAAAAGTTCAAAAGCAACCTGTGTCTGATATGGAATGATTTTAAAATCTTCCATCTGTTCGGTCACCGGAACAAAACGGTCAATAGTGGCAAGCTTGCGGCTTAAAAAGACAATGTCCCTGCTCTGGGAAAGATTTTCATGAAGTTTCTTTTTCTTTTTAACGCTGTCAAGGTTTTGATACAGGTTTTCAATGGAGCCGAATTGTGAAATGAGCTCGATTGCGGTTTTCGGGCCGACGCCGGCCACGCCGGGAATATTGTCTGAAGTATCACCGGCAAGCCCCAGGACATCGATAAACTGTTCAGGATTGATTCCCATTTCTTCCTTAATTCGGCCGACATCCTTTATCGCGTCTTTCATGGGGTCCCATAAGGTGCAGCGATCCGTCACAAGCTGGATAAAGTCCTTGTCCCCCGTCACCATGACAATGTCAAATCCTTCTTCCTCGGCAAGCCTTGCATAGGTCCCTGCAAGGTCGTCTGCTTCATATCCCTGTTTTTCCATGATCGGGATATTCAGGGCCCGGATCAGGCGTTTGATATCCGGGATCTGAACCACCAGTTCTTCTGGCATGGGCGGGCGGTTGGCCTTGTATTGATCATACATCTGATGCCTGAATGTTGGGCCTTTGACATCAAAAAGAACAACCGCGTAATCCGGTGTATTTTCCTTAAATAACTTCAGCAGGATTCTTGCAAACCCGAAGGTGGCGTTGGTGGGATGGCCTTTGGATGTGGAAAGGTTCCGGATGGCATGAAAGGCCCGATAAAGAAAGGCGCTGCCGTCAATGAGGAATAATTTTTTAGGTGGTGTCATGATCTGATAACCTTTTAAGGGTATTGGATTTTTTATGCCAACGGCATATATACTATCTTTTTCCCTAAAGGAGAAGTATATTTGTGGGATGAATCAGGACGCTGAAAAAAGAAAAGAAAACCGAAGAAAAAAGAAATCAAAACTCTGCCATTGCTGTGGGCAAGTGTTCATGTTCTGCTGGAATTGCCGGTGTGGTTTTTCTATCTGCCAGACCTGCATGTATGAAAACCAATGGGGGATGACCTGTAACGGGATCACCTGGGAGTGCCCGGATTGCGGCGGGCAAAACGGGTACGGCAATCAATAATTTTTTTGTCCCTTGCATTCCGCCGGGGTTTGAAATAAAACAGAAAATAGATATTCCAGACATCAATATACCTGTAACGGGAGGAGGACGTGGCGAAAAAAATCAATGTCGGGACCCTGATATCGGGTGGCGGTACAAATCTTCAAGCCATTATTGATGCGGCTAAGAGCAGCAGGATCAGCGCTGATATCGTTTTTACAGGTTCGGATAACCCAGGTGTCAGGGGACTTGAACGGGCACAAAATGCCAAAATTGATACCTTTGTGGTGGATTATTCAAAGATTATTCAATCCTGCAAGAAAGGCATAAAAGGCGCCGATCTGCCAAAGGATTTTGATCTTGAGGACATAAGGGCAAAGCAACGGCTTTTTAAGGCTGGAATGCCTTCAGAACAGGTGGAATTTTTTTTGAAAAGCCGGGCCATAGCAGAGAAGGCGCTTCTGGACCAAATCCGTGAATATGATATGGATCTTCTTGTCCTTGCAGGATTCATGAGGGTTCTGACACCCTATTTCATCGACCGGATCAATACCGTATCGGGAAAGCACAGAATAATGAATATCCATCCTGCACTTCTTCCTTCATTTCCAGGTACGGACGGTTATGGCGATACGTTTCGCTATGGCTGTAAAATCGGCGGCTGTACGGTCCATTTTATTGATTACGGTGAAGACACCGGCCCCATCATCGGGCAGAAAGCTTTTGAAATTGAGGACACGGACACCCTTGACGATGTAAAACGAAAAGGTCTTGAAAAAGAGTGGGGGCTTTATCCTTTGTGTATTCAGAAATTTGCCGATTCCTTTTAACAAAAAAGGATAGAAGACCCATATCAGTTGAAAAATGCATTAACCATTTTGACCGCATCCAGATAAAAGCCGGGAAGTTTTTTTTCTATGGGGGTATTCGACATCACGGCAAAAAATTTGTTTGTCCAGTTTCCCTGTTCAAAACCCATAATGATGTTTAAAATTTTGGTAAATTCTTTATCTTTTTGAAGCAGCGCAGCTTTTATCTTTTCTGAAAATGAAGTTTTTTTAAGGATTTCTTCCATGGGTTTATCCAGAAGGGCATCCATAAATGAAAAAAGCCCCAGGGTGAAAAGCTCTTCTGTTGAAAAATGAGTTTTCAGAACCGTTCCGCAAAGTTCACACATCCGGGCACGGATAACAGAAGCCCTTATTAATTCAGTCGGTTTGTCCTTGCCAAGATCTGACACGGCAATGATGTGGATGAATTTTCTAAGCTCATTCACGCCAAGATAGGTCATGGCATCCTTAATCGTATTGATGGAGGAAGGTCGTCCAAAATAAGCGGAATTGATGAATTTAAGAAGTTTAAAGGATACAGAGACATCTTTCCGGATAATGTCTTCGATATTTTTAAAATCAAAATCATTTCGTCCCACTTCGTTTATCAGCTTTAGCAGAACAATATGGCTGGCGGCGATTTCCTTTTTGGACAGAATTTCAGGCTTTGAAAAAAAATACCCCTGAAACAGATGGAATCCCATTTTTTTTGCCTGCTCAAAGACTTCATAGGTTTCCACCTTTTCTGCTAGAAGGGTGATATGAAAATTTTTTTGAATATCTTTGATAATGCTGATGAGGCTGTCCAGCGGAGTTGCGATCAGATCAAATTTAATAATCTTGCACAATGCCATCATGGGCCGAAATCTTTCATGATAGGCAAAATCATCTAGGGCGATAGTAAACCCCTCTTTCTTGAATTCTTTCAGTGCTTCAAGAATTTCTTTGTCAGGCTCTATATTTTCCAAAACTTCTATGATGATGTGCTTTGGGGGGAAGAGAAGCGGTGTTTTCTGAAGGATAAGGTCTTTTGTAAAATTAACCAGCCCCGGATTGTTGCCTAAAATTTCTTTTAATTCAAAAGAAAAGAAAGTATTTGATAGAACATTTGATGTGGCGATATCGCCGTTGATATCCGGAAAGGCATTTTTAAATCCGTTTCTAAAGAGAAGTTCATACCCGAAAATTTTTTTTTGAGTATTGAAAACAGGTTGTCGTGCAACATAAATGTCCATAATAATGAATCTCGCCTAATCGATATTAAAATTTTTGCCAGGATTTCATAATATTTTTTATGGTTAAAAAACGCTATCAGAAAGTTATCTTAAAAAACAAGAAAATGCAACAGGCAAGCAGTGAAGAAAAAGGTTTTGGATCAGTGAAACAGTTTCAGCATTAAAGGCACGGCCGTGAAGGTTCCAATGGATGACCCAAGATTGGTGAAAACGACTACCAGTAGAATTCTTGTGACGTTGTTGCGCCAGAACCCTTTGATTGAACTGATATCGTGTGGGATGGCTTCAAGGTCCTTTACCTTGGGGTTTTTTGTAAAGGCTTCAACAAGGCCGGATACCCATCCGACCTTGATAATGGGATTCAGGGGAGAAAAGGGGGCAAAAAGAACGGCCGAGAGGATCGACAGGGGATGAGCCAGAGCGAGAAGTGCTCCGATCCCTGCCAGTAAACTATGGGCAATGATCCATACCCATATCATATCCGCACCGATTGATTCCCCTTTCATTGAAAAACCCATTGCGACAAGAAATAAAATAACAGCGGGAATAAGCCATTTCAAAATTTGACCTGTTTTGCCAGCTGGTGGTATCCGGTTAAGTTCGGAAAGATCGATCTTGTCATTGGAAGCAAGGTATTTTTTGATTCCAGGGGCGTGTGCAGCTCCCACCACGGCAACGATTTTTTCGCCCGGGGCAGTCCTTATTTTTTCTGCAAGAAATTGATCTCTTTCATTGATAAGGACTTTTTCAATAATCGGATGTGTCTTTTTAACATCTGATAGAATTGTCTGAAGAATATCTTCCTGTTTCATTTTTTCAATGTCTTCTTCTTTGATATCATCAGCGGCACCAAAGGAAAAAATAAGGGAGAAAATGAATTTGATTTTTTCCCAGAACCCCATTCCCCGCCAGACCCTGGAAAGGGTGACCTGGATTTCCCGATCGGCCGGAACGAGGCAGGCATTGATTTTTTCAGCGGCCTTAATGGCATTGATCATTTCCTGTCCAGGTTTGATGTCAAATTTATCAGCCATCTTTTTCTGGAATGATGCCAGAAGCAGGTTCATGAACAGCATCAGTGCTTTTTTTTCTTTTATGACTTTAACGATGTCCATGTTGCGCCATCGATCCACATCCTTCAGTGATGCAAGCCTTGTTTCACATAATTCAACACAGATTGTATCCGGGCTCTGTTCATGGATGGTGTCTTCCACAAGCTTTGCGCTCTGCCTTGACACATGGGCGGTACCGATCAGGATGATCTGTTTTCCATCACAGGTCAGAAAGTCTACCATGCTGTTTTTTTCTTCGACGACAGTTTCCATGAATTTTTAAACCTTTTTAAAATCAGTTAAAACAAACTAGTATTATAACCATTTTATTTTTCAAGGCAATACAAAATCATTCCAAATTCTTGACCTTGGTAAACAGTTCTGATATTCAGGCGGTATGAAATCAATTGATGAACAGATATTAAGAGCGGCCAAGGAAATTGTCGTGAAATTCATTGAAATGGGAAGAGTGTCACCCTCCACTTTCAATGAGTCCTTTAAGGATATTTATATCACGGTGGATGAAACCGTTAAAAAAACCGTGGATAAAGAAACTCCATCCAATGACACCCAGGGCTGAAGATATTTTCCAAAAATTAAAATCCGGGATATACCAGGGTCTGGTCAAAGGATGGAAAGGATTTGTCTGGCTTTTGAAAATCCTGATCCCCATTTCCTTTGTCACGGCACTTCTGGTAAATTACGGGCTCATTTACAAGCTTGATTTTATTTTGACCCCGGCCATGACCTGGCTCAATCTGCCGGCTTCTGCTGCACTGGTGCTGATCATCGGTCTTTTTACAGGAATTTACGGCACGGTGGCAGCTCTTTCCGTGATGCCCTTTTCCATAGAGCAGATGACCCTGATCGCCATTTTCACCCTGATTTCCCATAATATTATTCAGGAAAGTATTGTCCAGGGCAATTCGGGAATGAATGCGGTATTTGCCGGTTTTTTCAGGATTTTCACAGCTTTTCTGGTCACCTTTATCTGTGCAAAGCTGATGGGGGTGACGCTTCAGGCAGGCGATGCAGGATCTGTCGGCAATCTGGTCAGGGAAACAAAACCTTTCATGGTGATGCTCAACTCCTGGGGATGGGGAACCTTAAAACTGGCAGTACAGATTTTCTGTATCATCATGCCCCTGATGGTGATCATGGAGCTTGCCAAACTGTTTCATATCATCCATTTCATTACCAGAATCTTCTCACCTGTCCTGTCTCTAATGGGGTTGAGCCGGTCTACGGGTATGCTCTGGCTCACAGCCTCTATTTTCGGTCTGGCTTACGGTGCGGCCGTGATTGTTGAAGAGACCCGGTCCAATGAGTATAAGAAAGAAGATTTGACAAAACTTCACCTGTCCATCGGGATCAACCATTCCATGGTTGAAGATCCGACCTTGTTTCTGCCCCTTGGACTCCCGGCATTCTGGTTGTGGATTCCACGACTTGTTGCCGCTGTGATCGTTACCTGGTTGTATTCGGTTTATTCATCCGCAAGGAGGGTTCATGCTGAACGAGCTGTCCATAAAAAACTTTGCGATCATTGATGATCTAAAAATTTCATTTCCGCCTGGGTTCTCCGTATTAACCGGGGAAACCGGAACGGGCAAATCCATCATCATGGAGGCTGTGAACCTCCTGCTCGGTTCAAGGGCATCGGCAGATCTTGTCCGTTCCGGTTGTGAAAATGCCGAACTGGAGGCTTTTTTTGATATTGATGAACAATCAAAAACAGCAGTGCTTATGGAAGAACAGGGCATGGATGCGTCAGACGGTCTGATTCTTCGAAGAGTGATTTCCAGTTCGGGCAAAAGCCGTGTTTTTATCAATTCCAGACAGTCCACCATCGATCTTTTAAAACAACTGACCCGGGATCTTGCCGGTATTTCAAGCCAGCATGCCCACCAGGGGCTTTTACAAGAAGAAAATCATCTGGAAATTCTGGATGAATTTGCAGAAACAACAGGGCTGAAAAATGAAATCCGATCAATTTATACACTTATCCTTCCGTTGAAAAAAAAGATCAGAGAATTGAAAAATACCCTGGATCAAAAAAGAAAAGAACAGGATTTGATTTTATTTCAGATTGATGAAATAAGAGATGCGGCCATTCTTCCCCATGAAGATGAAGACCTCGAAAAAAAACGCCAGGCGCTGTTAAATGCAACCAAAACATTTGAGACGGTCAATCGTTCCATTCATGAAATCCATGACAGAGAAGGCTCAGTCATCGAAAAATTGTCCTTCATTAAAAATGAACTGGAAAAAGCCGGGGCAGCCGCCGATGAAAACTTGAAAACAATAGCAGAAAAACTATCCGGAACCCTGTATGATCTGGAGGATATGACCGAGGAATTACGGCACGCCTCTTCTTTCATTGATCTTGATCCGGCATCTCTGGAGATCACAGATCAAAGACGAGATCTGATTTCAAAATTGAAGAGGAAATACGGGGGAAGCCTTGAGGCCCTGTTTCAAACCTATGAAGACATGCAGCAGCAGTTGATAATGACTTCGGACATCGAAAAAGAGATTGACGCCTGTGAAAAAGAAGTCAGAACCTTTACCCAGGACATCGGTGTAAAAGCAAAAGAATTGTCCGGGTTGAGAAAGACGGCGGGCGAAACCCTCTCCCGGCTGGCTGGCGATGAACTCAATACCCTTGAAATGGGAAAAGCAAAATTCGATGTTTCTTTTTTCAGCCTTGGGGCAAAGGACGAAGAAGATATTGCAACGACCCATGGCGAAAAAATAGGGCCGGATGGCATGGATAAAGTCGTCTTTCTCTTAAGCCCCAATCCCGGCGAGCCATTGAAACCCCTTGCCAAAATAGCTTCAGGCGGAGAGCTGTCACGGATTGTTCTTGCCTTAAAGGCGGTTCTTTCCCGGACGAAATCCCTTGAAACCCTGATCTTTGATGAAGTAGATGCCGGTATCGGAGGGGCAACCTCTGAAAAAGTCGGGTTGAAATTGAAACAATTGTCCGAGAGCCATCAGGTGATCTGCATTACCCATCTGGCACAGATTGCAAAATATGCAGCACACCAGTTCCGGATTTATAAAGAAGTCATTGACGGGCGGACCTTTACCGTCATTGTCCCATTGGAACGGGAAAGCGAGAGGATTGAAGAACTCGCAAGAATGATCGGCGGATCCACCATTACACCGGCAACCCTCTCCCATGCAAAAGAGCTTCTGGAACAGGCCTCGGCTTGACAAAAAACCACTTGTTGTTAGAATGTCACTGATATTATAATAAGATTAAAAGGAGTTTTTTATGCCGATATATGAATTTAAATGCCTTGAATGTGAAGAATTTTTTGAAGTGATTGTCATGGGTTCAACAGACGACAGCATGAAAGGCTGTCCCAAATGCGGATCAAAAGAATTTGAGCGGGTTGTTTCAAAAACCAATTTCAGTATGGGAGGATCATCCGCAGGGCAGAAAGCCTCTGTCCAAACCCAGGAAAGGACCTGTTCCGGAGGCTCCTGTAAAACCTATACCGTTCCGGGCGAAACAAGATAATTCCGGCTCATCCGTGTGAATTGATTTTGAAATTCAAAGGAGGCATTCATGCAGGAAATTGCAAAACTGATGATTGATGGACAAGAGTATATTCTTCCCATCATTGAGGGCTCAGAAGGAAACAAGGCCATTGATATCCGAAGCCTTCGTCAGAAGACAGGGTATATCACATTTGATCCCGGGTTCGGCAATACCGGAACCTGCAGAAGTGCCATCACCTATATGGATGGGGAAAAGGGCATACTCAGATACCGGGGAATTCCCATAGAGCAACTGGCTGAGCATTCAACCTTTGTGGAAACAGCATTTCTTCTGATCACCGGTCAACTCCCCACGCGTGAGGAATTGACCCGAACCAGCGTTCATCTGAATGATTTTTCACCTTTGCATGAAAACATGAAGGCCTTTTATCAGAATTATCCTCCCAAGGCCCATCCCATGGGCATTCTTTCCGCCATGGTCAATGCCATGAGAAGCTATTATCCTGAACTTATTGATCTTGAAGAAGAGATGAATAAGACCTATTTGCGGCTGATTTCAAAAATCAGGACCATGGCAGCCATGGCCTACCGGATTTCATTGGGAGAACGGGTGGTCTATCCCAGGCCGGATCTGTGTTATTGCTCCAATTTTTTAAATATGATGTTTGACAGCGTGGTGGTTCCCTATAAAATTGATCCGGATCTTGTCCGGGCCCTGAATGTTTTCTGGATTCTTCATGCCGATCATGAGCAGAATTGTTCCACAACGGCCGTCAGGGTGGTGGGAAGTGGAAAGGTCAATATTTATGCCACCGTTTCAGCCGGTATTTCCGCCCTCTGGGGGCCTTTGCACGGCGGGGCGAATCAGGCCGTTGTCAATATGCTGGAAGAGATCCAGAAAAACGGCATGACTATTGAGGACTGCATTGCAAAAGCAAAGGACCGGGAAAGTTCTTTCAAACTCATGGGGTTCGGTCACAGGATTTATAAAACCTATGATCCAAGGGCCAAAATCATGAAAAAAATGTGTGATATTGTTCTGTCGAAAATCAAACGAAACGACCCCTTACTGCATATCGCCCAAAAACTGGAGGAAGCCGCACTAAAGGATTCATTTTTTATTGAGAAGAATCTCTACCCCAATGTGGATTTCTACTCCGGCATCATGATGCGGGCCTTGGGCATCCCCACCAATATGTTTACGGTCATGTTTGCCATCGGCCGCCTGCCCGGATGGATTGCCCAGTGGAAGGAAGATGTTTCCGATCCTGAGATGAAAATTACACGGCCCCGCCAGGTTTATACCGGAAGCCTTGAAAGGGATTATATTCCCATGAATAAAAGAGGATAGAGCCAAAAATTCATGGTTCAGGTGATTGCTCACAGGGGCGCAAGAAGCATTGCCCCTGAAAATACCCTGAAGGCGGCCAAAATCGCTTTTGAAATTGGAGCCGATCTCTGGGAGACGGATGTGAATATCACCCGGGACGGTCGCCTGATCCTCTTCCACGATGACTCCTTGTTGCGATGCACCAATGCCATAAAAAAATTTCCCTTAAAAACATCTTATCAGGTATTGGATTTTGATCTGAAAGAAATCAAGTCTCTGGATGCAGGGTCTTATTTTAATGAAACAGACCCTTTCCAAGAGATCTCCAAAGGGCATGTCAGCAGTAAAACAAAAGTATCCTTTATCGGCGAAACCATCCCTCTGCTGGAAGAGGGGCTGCTGCTGACACTGAAAAAAAACTGGACGATCAATCTTGAATTAAAATTTTTTGAGAGAACTGCAAGCAATTCATACCTTCCAGATCATACTCTTGAAATCATCCGCCAAACCAACATCCCCTTAACTCAGGTGATTATCTCTTCTTTTCACCATCCCTGGCTTCTACGGATCATGGAAAAAGAACCTCTGCTCGAAGTCCAGGCCCTTGTCGGTGACAAAGACACAGAGTCTCTGGATTTCAAGGATTTTTCTTTTTCAACCTATAATGCCAATGCTGCCCTGATTCATCCGGATCAGATCAAAGCACTCAAAGACAAGGGGAAAAAGATCAACCTGTTTACGGTGAACGACCCCAAGGCTTTTTCACGATTTTCCGACCTTGGGGTGGACGGCATATTTACGGATTTCCCGCAGAGATTTGTTAAAAAGGCTTGACCAAAAATTCTCTAAAAGCCTTTAGGGTCTCCTCAATATCTTCCTCTGAAATATCAAGATGGGTGACAAGTCTTAAATGATTGGATGAGTCGATGATGACCCCTCTTTCTTTCATAAAACTGCAAAGCTTTTTCATATCCGCCTTGATATCTGCAAAAAGAATATTGGTCTGAACGATTTTGGCGTTGACTTCAATCCCGTTAATCCGTGCAAGCCCTTTGGCAAGTTCCATGGCATTAGCATGATCATCCTTGAGCCGTTCAATATTGTGGGTCAGGGCATAAATGCCGCCAGCAGCCAGAATCCCTGCCTGCCGCATGCCGCCGCCCAGAAGTTTTCGCCACCGCCGGGCTTTTTTAATCGTTTCTACCGAGCCACAGAGAACCGATCCCACAGGGGCACCAAGGCCCTTGGAAAGGCAGCAGGAGATGGTATCAAAATATCGGGTGATCTCTTTGACATCAACCCCAAGCTTTACAGATGCATTAAATACCCTTGCACCGTCCAGATGCATCATCAATCCTTTATCATCTGCCAGATTTTTTGCAGCCTTAAGATAATCGATGGGCAGAACCTTTCCCATATGGGTGTTTTCAAGGCAGAAGAGTTTTGTCCGGGCATAATGATGGTCATCAGGCTTTATGGCCCCGGACACTTTTTTTAGATTCAGGGTCCCATCCTCCTCAAAATCCAGAGGCTGGGGCTGGATGCTTCCCAGCACGGCTGCACCACCGCCTTCATATCGGTAAGTATGGGCATACTGACCCACAATATATTCATCCCCTCTTTCGCACTGGGCCATGAGGGCTAAAAGATTGCTCTGGGTACCGCTGGTGCAAAAAAGAGCTGTCTCCGTCCCCAGCATTTCAGCGGCAAGAGATTCAAGCCGGTTAACGGTGGGGTCCTCGCCATACACATCGTCGCCGACGTCTGCATCCATCATGACTCTGCGCATACCAACGGATGGTTTTGTAACGGTATCGCTTCTTAAATCAATGGGTTTCATGATCCTCCAATTTTTTATTTTTTAATTTTGGGTTCGCCAATGGAAATTTCATACATTCCATCCTCACTGAAAAGAAGGGAAAACCAGGTTTCTTTCCCCTCTTTTATCAGTACAGCCGTGATCAGGTCCTTTTCCTGATAGATAATTTTATAGCCCTTGAGGGTCATCTCAGTTTCATAATAGTTATGGATTTTTGCCATACTGATGCCCAGAGCTTCTTTTTGGGGATAATAATTGATCCAGGTCACTTTTCCTTTTATGATTTTGATCAGATCGCCCTTCTTGTCTTTTCCGATCACAGCCTCTAACAATTCCTCGTCATTGCTGCAATCTTCAATATAAAAATTTTTCATACGGGATATCAGTGGATGATCCCAGCATCCTTCTATGTCAATGCTGTCCGCCCTTCCTGCCTCCGGAAAAAGAAAAACAAGCCAGAGAAAAATATGAATCAGCCATAGTGTTTTTAAAATGGGGGATTTCAGAAAAATCATTTCATCTCTAATAATATGGTGCGAGCCCCGGCTTGAAGGACTCAAACAAATGAATTCTATCGGATAATTCCTGTAGCAGGCCTTCGGTTGCAGAGTGACGGGATGAGTCAGCTTCAGGCTTGATACATTCATGTCCGAACATATGAATCTGTTGGTCTTCGAGAAAAAGGCCGGGTTCTTCCGTATGCCGTTCAATCGTCACTTTTTTTTTCCGATTCAGCACCACATCCTTAAACGGGTTTCGAAAAGAGACCGATGGCTTCAAGGATGTGCTGCTGTAAGTAATTTTGAGCCGGACGCCGGTAAAATCCATATGAGGCCACAGGACAGCATTGAAAAAAAGCTGGTCAAAGGATTTGGTTGTGCGCCACAGCGCAGGGTCGATCTCTTTTGAAATCAGAGCCTCATAAAGGGGGCGGATATTTTTTTCTTCACCCACAACGCTCATGGTCCGGATATGACCGGTGGAGGTCATGTCTTCATGGGTCGCTTTTATGATGAGGGAATTCCTTATCATGGCAGCAGCTTTCTGAAACTGCTGACGAAAGGTAAATGAACAATAATTGATGGGCAAGGGGATATGTTCATCCAGAGCGTAACGGATCAATTCAAGGGCAGCCAATTCGGTTTCAAGGACGGTGACCCTTGGACCGTGAAGAAAGGTATAATTCCTCTCCATGAGCCGGTCCTTGTTAAACGGGGTACACCGCAGTTGATGCAGATTCAGATGATTGACCCCTTCATTGCTGAGGGTTTTCAGCAACGGCCGGGTCTGTTCCAGGTCTTCAGGAATGGCCGGGATCTCCACCGTGACGCAGGGGATGATGCCGACGGCTTTTTTCAGGGCATCCAGACGATAGCCAGTGGCGCTGAGGTCAAAACGGATTTCATCAAGACCATTGTCTCTCAATGTTTTAAGCTTGTCTTCGGTTGCCAGGAGGCCATTGGTATACATCCAGATATAGAGGGGATGGGAAATCCTGGATCTGAGCATTTTTAAAAAGGAGAGAACCCGGTCAAAGGTCATGAAAGGTTCTCCCCCGCTGAAGCTGACGCCCCTGATATTGAACACCCTTACATAATCTGCAAAATCATTGGGGTTTTTAAATTCCAAAGTATTGGTCATGGGCTGACCTTTTTCATTCTGGGTGGATGGGCAGTAAAAACATTTGGCATTGCAGATGCCGTTTATAAAAAGACAGGACCAGCCTCCATTTCCGCAGAGGCTGCATCCCGGAGAAAGGCTGTGGGTATAAAGTTTTGTGTCTGCAAACTGCCAACCCGGCCCCTCGGAATGGCGTTCAAAAATATCCTTTAAAAGGGATTCCCGGAAAAAGGAAGCTTCAACCGCCTTTTCCGGGGTGAGCCAGGTCATGGAGTCATAGGAATCGGCATATTCCTGACGGGTCTTGCGAATGATTTCAGGAATATCAGTTTTACTCATAAAAAATGTTAACCTCCATCAGGGACCTATTTTTTGCCTGGAAGTGATTTAATACCCAGCGTTTCGATGAGCTGATTCATATTGGTGGTCTTCAGGTTCATCCCGCCTTCAGACGTCGGCAACAGGATGATATGCTTATCCTGCAGGGCTTCGGCAATTTTGAGCTTTACAATGGCTTTTCCGCCTGAACCGGAAAGGGCTGTATTCATTTCCTGGATTCCTTTAGCATCTGCAATTCCTTCGGCTTTGATGGCCTGGGCCAGAAGCTGCTGCTGTTCCATATAAACATCCGCCTCGATTTTTGCCTTGAGATATTGCCCATCAGCATCGGCTATCAATTTGTTGACTTCACCTTTGGCCTCTTCCAGTTTGCGTTTATACTCCTCACGCGCCGCATGCTGGGCCGACCGGTTTTTTTCCACTTGCTGATCCGCAACCTTTTTATCCTCAATGGCCTTTGTATAATCGGCATTAAAGCGATAATCATTGGTCAGGACCTTTTCCACAATAATCCCCATGGGGCCGAGGATTTTCTGAAGTTCTTCCCGGGCCTTTTTTGACTGAGTTTCCCTGGCTTCGGCAACATAAAAGGCCTCGGTCTTGAGTTCCCCGAAAATATCCCTGGGTTTGCTTCTTGCCACGGTACGGACGATTTTATCCTTTAAGAGGGAATCATTGCCGGCCACATACTGAAGAATATAAGGGGCTCTGGCAGGATCAATTCTATAAGCAATAATGACATCCAGGCTGATATCATTGCCGTCAATGGTTTTAAAGACCAGATCATCCTGGGTCTTGCGATCCCCCCTGGCCTTCGAGAATGTCATTTCCAGGTTCTGAAGCCTTGTATCAAACACATGCCAGTCATTGATATAGGGAAGAAAAAAATAAGTGGCGCCCGGCGCATAAATCCGGTCTTCAACCCCTTTTTGTCCGGAAAAGGCAATTTTTCGGGTACGGACTCCGACTTCGGTTCCGCCTGTAGTATGGGGAACACACCCACTAAGGGTAATGACGGCCATCATTAACACGAATATAAAACTAAAGGGTTTCATTCTGCACCTCTCTCAGGAACATCAAATAATTTCATGGCATGTTTCAGATCCAGGGGGTTGACCCCGCCGGGTCCGTCACTGGGAAGGATGATCAGATCCAGATTTTTATAAACCTCGGCCATTTTCAGGGCCACCATCCGTTCCGAGCCGATGCCTTTCAAGGCATCATTTCTCAGGCGAACCCGCTCTGCTTCGGCCAGTTTAACCAGAAGATCCCCTTCCGCTTTTATTTTTCGGACATAGAGGTCTTTTTCCGCAATCTTGCGCGTGACATAGGCTTTTCCTTTTTCAATCTCTACAGCCGCCGTCACCATGCCTTCCTGAACGGTTTTTTTAAGTTCTGCTTCTTCTTTGGCAGCCCTTGCCGCAGACTGATTGGTGAATACCATCTGATCCTGGAGTTTTTTCTCCTCAATATTTCTCTGAATTTCCGGGCTGTATTTGAAATACCGCACCAGTACCTGATCGACTTCAATCCCTTTCAGATTCAGTTCAGCATTGAGGCTCACTTTTGCTTCTTCTGCTTTTTGAACCCGCATGGGGCTGTTATAAAATTCTTCAGTGGTGAGTTTTCCCAGGGTTTCTTTTAATACCGGTTCGGCTTTGGGGATAAGCCCATTGTCTTCAAACAGCCTTCCAGGGCCAATGGTGGTGAACACAAGATAGGGGTCTTTGATATGATACAGAATGGAAACATCGATATCCACGAAAAACCCGTCCGACGTCTGGATATGAGCGGCCCGGTCTTTCCGTGCTGATTCTGAAGCCGTGTCCGGAAAATTGGTCAACTCCAGCACCTGCCTCCCTTTGGGCAGTTTGTAGATCTGCTGGAAGCCAAAGGGCATGACAAAGGTGAGGCCTGCATGGTAAACATCCGTCTGAACGCCGCGGCCAATCCCGATACGATTGACTTTGATGCCGTATTCACCCGGTTCCACATAAACAAAAAAAAGATTAAAGCTAAGAACCAGAAGAAAGAGTGCAATGATCAGAATATTCACACCCCTGGAAAATTTGAGCTTAAACTCCGGCCAACGGAAATTGTTTTTTAGTTTACCGGGGAAAACCGTTATGGGGTTATCTTCCATGGTTTATTCCTCCTTTCAAAGGATGATTGCATCAGAGCAGCCATCAGGTTAGTCTTGAACCATTTTTTTTGAAATCCGAGTTGAACATATCACGGGACAGATGCGGCTGTTTTACAGATGCCCCGGATACGAGGTCAATACCATATTTCACTGTCGGGTTACAATGGCTTAACCGGATATAGAAGAAAAAACATTCAGATCCTGAAACTTTACAGAATTTCCTTCGTCTCTTATTTTAAATCGTTTGACAAGATATCTACAAGCTTATATAGACTTGTATTATTAAGGTATACCAGAAGACACGGATCATCATAAAATTTAAACAGGCTCAATTCCAACAAATGAATATCGATATTTATAACACACTTCGCGACAGAATCATCTATCTTGATTATGCACCCGGTCATATGCTCAAAGAACAGGACCTTGCCGGAGAATTCGGCATCAGCCGGACCCCGCTCCGTACGGTTCTGTTTCGTCTTGAATGGGAGCACCTGGTAAAAACACTGCCCCGGACCGGTATTCTGATCATGGAGCTGGAGTTGAACACCATTACAAATGTTTTCCAGGCAAGACTTGAACTTGAATCCGTCATCGGCACCTTAGCGGCCGAGCGGTTTAAAAAAATTCATTTTACCCGGCTGGATGAGCTGATGAAAGAATGTGACCGTCAGTTTGACCATAAAAACCCCAAAAACCTGGCCTCCCTGGACATGGAAGTCAAACGGCTTTTTTATGATGCTGCTGCTAACCCCTTTCTCACGGAAATATCGGAGCGGCTCTATTGCCTGACCTTTCGGCTGTGGTATTTTAACCTTTTAAAAATGCATAATGATGAATGGAACATAGAGGTGACGAGCATTAAGGAAGATCTTCTCTCTTTATCTGAATTGCTCAAAGCCGATACACCCAAAATGGTTGGGGAAGCAAGAAAGGATCATCTGCTGAAACACTTAAAAAGGATCAGATCCAAATTTTTAAACCTTTCCGGTGCCCATTGAACATGGATTTCTTCAAGGTTTTATACATCATCCCGGACCATCTCCAGATGCAAGATTCCATCCTCAAAATAGGGCTCGGAGACTTTTTCAAAGCCATAAGATTTATAAAACGTTTCTAAATAAACCTGGGCGCTTATCTTTATGCCCACACCCGGCCAGATACGGCCAGACTGATCCATGGCAGTTTGTATCATGGCATGGCAAAGCCCCTGCCCCCGATTTTTCTTTGAAACCACGACCCTCCCGATGCTCGGTTGGCTGAAACTCAACCCGGGCGGAAGAATTCTTAAATATGCAACAAGCTCTTGGTTTTCATTTCTTCCGAAAAGATGAAGGGAGTCAGGATGCCGATCTTTTTCATCCAATTCAGGATATGCGCAGTTCTGCTCCACAACAAACACATCGACTCTCAATTTTAGCAGATCATACAATTCGTCTATGTGAAGCTCGGCAAATGCTTTTATTTCCCATTCAATCATATGATTTGATCCTTCACCTGGATCAACCTATAACATCTCCCTGAATTCATCCATGGACCGGCCCCTTATGGCTTCTGCGATCTCAAAGACATAATCATAAATATGGAGCCCTTTGGATGAGGCAATGATTTCTCCGTTTTCAACCCCGATCTGGGCTGCACAATATTGTTTCATCATTTCAATAGCGGCCAGGTTTGCCGGGAACCCACCAAACAGATCCCAGGAACGAAAATATGGGAAAAAATGCAATTTTCCATCCTGTATGCGGGTATCAATGTGACGAAGGCAGGGGGGGTCCAGGAGAACCATGTCCGACGGCTGTCCTACCTGGAGAATCATCTGGTTGTTCCGGTGCCCTCTGTTTTTATAAGTCCAGATCATAAGTTCCATCTGGTTGACGAAATACCGGCCGTCGTCTTTGACTAAAATATGTCGGTCTTCCCAGATTTCTTTTTCCTGGATCAAAATTTTTGTCAGCCTCGTATACTCATCCGGAAGATAGGCAAGGTCACACTTACAGATCCGCTGTCCATAGGTATAGGACTCTCCTTCTTTTTCCTCTCCCGTCATCAGATACGGCAGATAATCGTCCAGATAATTTTCATCCACAGGGTCGGGAAATCCCAGCAGCGGGTTCACTTTCGGCAACAGCGGGAGAGAAGCAGGATGGGTGATATGAATCGTGATATAATCAAATTCAAGTCTTTTCTGACCTTCAAAAGATCCCCGGTTAATGGTAAACGACCGTCCCTGCTCCACACACCGGTACAGCGTCTGGAACCATGCATCGGAAAGGCTTGTGGCTTTTATAAACAGCGGTTGCAGCATAGATTGCTCCTTGTATTATTTTCCCTTTTCTTCAGGCTTAATTCTATATACTTTAATCATTATGGTGGCAACCCAAACTTAGGCGTTTTAACTTGGCCACTCCGACCAGCAGCTTTTTTACACCAACCTTCCTTCCTGAACCAGAATTCTGCCGTCTACCATCACCAGATCCACATCAGAGGATTTTGCAGAATAAACCAGGCTGGAATAGGGATCATACATGGGTGTGACATGGGGCTTATCCGTGTTCACCAGGATAATATCCGCCCTTTTCCCCCTTTCAATGGATCCTGTGATTTTTTCCAGCCCAATGGCCTTTGCACCTTCAATGGTTGCCATTTTCAATGTTGTCCGTGCATCCATGACGCAGGGGTCCAATAAGGCCACCTTGTGGAGTTTGGCTGCCGTATCCATTTCCGAGAAAAGATCATGGTCATTGTTGGAGGCGCATCCGTCCGTTCCCAGCCCCACCGGAATGCCAGCTTTAATCAGTTTTGGAACCGGGGCAATTCCAGAGGCAAGTTTCATATTGGATTCAGGGCAATGGGCAATATTTGCATGAACTCGCTTGATGATGTCAATATCATTGTCGCTGATCCAGACCGAGTGAACCATCAATGTATTTGAATCAAGAATCCCCAAAGATTCGAGGTATTCAACGATGGTCATGGAACCAAGTCCCTGGATCAGATCGATTTCATTTTTTGTTTCCGCCACATGGATCTGGAAAAGAACCCCAAGATCATTGGCTGCTTTTTTGGCGGCCATTAAGGTTTGTCTTGAACAGGTATAGGGTGAATGGCAGAAGATGGACGGATAAAGCAAAGGGGAAATATCCTTAAACTCTTTTACAAACTCAACCGCCGTTCTTATGTTCATCTTTGGATCGGGTACACCAGGCGCAGGAAAATCAATGACCCCCTGCCCGGCCACGGCCCGCATGCCGGAGAACAGAATCGCCTTTGCAACACCGGCTTCGTGAAAATATCCGTCACAGCAGGTGGTAGTCCCTGACAACAGCATTTCCTTGCAGGAATGGCAGCTCCATTGTTCTACGGAATCCGGATTCACATGTTTTGCCTCGGCCGGGAAAATATGCTCGTTGAGCCAGACATCCAGCGGCAAATCATCGGCAAGCCCCCTGAACATGGACATGGGAAGATGGGTATGACAATTGATCAGTCCCGGCATTATGATTTTTTTGCGCGCATTGATGCGGGTTTTTACCTCATATCCTGAAAATTCCTTTGATTGCCCGCTTGCAACAATCTCACCGCCCATTATCAGGACTGCCCCATCTTCCAGCACCGGCAGCCCCTCCGTCATGGTCAACAGCAGCCCGTTTTCAATCAATATATCATATTTCATAGAGGTTCCCTTTTTTTAAAGCTTTTTGTCAATTATCGAGCATTGAAAAGTATGAGTCAAGCCTGATATTATTTTTTCAGCGGCTGCATTTTCAGGGTTGACGACGAATTGTTATTGAATTAACATATGAACAGATGCTCAAATGAAGAGGTGATAAATGGACGTATGCGGAATCAAATGCATTAACGAAACAAAGGTCAGAGAAACAGTAAAAACACTGCCCCCAAAAGAAGATATCACCCGGATGGCCGATATTTTCAAAGCCCTGAGCGATCCTTCAAGATTGAAGATCGTTCTTGCCCTGCTCAACCAGGAACACTGCGTTTGCGACATTGCCGCCATCTGCGGCCAGACGGATTCAGGTGTTTCCCACCAGCTCCGGCTGCTCAGGACATTGAAAATCGTAAAAAACAGGAGACTCGGTAAAATCATCTACTACTCCATTGATGACGACCATGTTGTCTCTCTTATCAATATGAATCTTCACCATGTAAGACACTGAAAAAGGACCCACGGTCATGATCATAACGACAATCATATGTGAAATATTGAAAGAATCCTGGCAGATCTATCTTGATGTTGCCTTGTATATGCTGTTCGGCTTTTTTGTTGCCGGTATCCTCTATGTTTTTTTCAAACCGGATAAAATCAAACAATATCTTGGGACTGGAAAAATCAGGCCAGTCTTCCTGTCCGCCCTTTTCGGGGTTCCGATTCCCCTTTGCTCCTGCGGTGTTGTACCTGTGGCCGCAGGGCTGAAAAAACAAGGGGCCAACAGTGGTGCTGCCCTCTCCTTCATGATTGCAACCCCTGAATCCGGAGTGGATTCCATTGCCATCTCCTGGGCCATGCTGGACCCCATCATGACGGTCATGCGGCCGGTTTCGGCATTTATCACTGCTGTTGCCACAGGCATTGTCCAGAACTATTTTGGAACCGATGAAATACCAGAAAAAACACCCCCCGTAAAAGACAAAGGCGGGTGAGGCGGAGCTTCCTCCTGCTGTGCAGTGGCACAGAAAAACTCACAGACTCTTTTTGAAAAACTGGGTTCCGGTTTTAAATATGCCTATGGCGAGCTTTTATCGGATATTACAAAACCCTTTATCATTGGAATCTTTATTGCCGGTCTGATTACATTCTTTTTCCCGGACGACCTGACAATCTGGGCCAATGAACACAATTTTATTTCCATGCTCGTGATGCTGCTGGTGGGAATGCCCATGTACGTCTGTGCCACTTCCTCCACCCCCATCGCCGCAGCCCTCATTTTAAAAGGGCTGAATCCCGGAGCCGCCCTGGTATTCCTCCTGGCTGGCCCTGCCACCAATGCCGCCACCATGAATATTGTCAGAAATCTGTTCAATCCCCGGGCGCTCATCATTTATCTGTCCATGATTGCCGTCTGCTCCCTTGCCATGGGCTTTTTGGTGGACTGGATCTATGTCCTCTCCGGCATTCAGGCCAGCGCGGCAGTAGGGCAGGCTTCGGAAATTGTTCCGTACCCGGTTCAACTTTCAGCAGCCCTGATTCTTACGCTTATGATGGCCTGGAATAAAATTTCAACCTTGAGGCATTTTCGCACTGGGCA
>JFJP01018600.1_pt1 | contig 30083 bp, 25 predicted proteins | sample 431651 | NCBI WGS metagenome assembly JFJP01 (sample SAMN02602958, study PRJNA72255) | Microbial mat metagenome, whole genome shotgun sequencing project. | biome: fresh water; feature: sink hole; material: water; isolation source: purple microbial (photo- and chemosynthetic) mats found in... | reverse complement strand
CTTGATCCGATCTCCCACTTGGTCGAATCAGGAACGGTGATGCTGTTTGCCAAGGATGATATGGATGCTGCCGGTAACGCGATGGCCGTCAAAGACCCGGTAGAGGCGCTCGATGCCCAGACGTTTATCATTGAAACGTTGGCGGCCCTGCGCGGCAAGATCGATGCGGTGATTCCGCAGTATCGGTATCTTCTTGAAATCACCGAAGCCCTGCATGAGACCATCCCGGAAGGCATTCTTATAAGGGAGGCCCAGCGAGCGCTTCGTGAGAAAGCCACGGACAAGACAGATGCGGCCGCGCTGGTCGTGGAGCAGACTGCGCTGAGGCTGAGAGCAGAGGAATACAGCAAGCTCATTAATGAAATCACCGGATTTGGTATCCTAATGAATTCAGTAACACACATGGCCGAAGCCGGGGACCTGCTGAAGAATGACGATCTGTCCGCAGCGGTGAAAACGATGCGGCAGGTGGAGCGGACTATCGGCGAAGACCTTGGCACGCTGCTCACGCTGATGCAGCGGCTTGCCGCTGTTCTTAGCGCGCCTGCACCGGCACAGCCGATTCCGGAGCAGTTCGTCTTGTTGCGTGAAGTTCTGGTCATGGCGGCCCGACAGAAAGATATGGTCCGCGAGAGCGCGGCGGCCAAGCCGGATGAGACAGCGGCCTTTGAGGCAAAACTGCTTGAGTTTGGGAACGTATGTGGTCCGTATATCGAGCGAGCCAAGCTGCATACGAATCCTGTGATTCTGGATACGGTCAAGAAGCCGAAGAAAGGGGAACCGGCGGTCGTAGAGCCGGTCAATCCGCTGCCGCCTGCGAACCTGCAGCGCAACCTTGTCGCCGCACAGGAATGCCTCGCCCTGGCGGCAGCGGGTGCCAAGGCAAAGGATCGCACGAAGTCTATTGAAAATCAGAAGAAAGCGGCAGAGTGGCTTCGTCACTTTGTAGCTGAATACGCGCTAAAGTTCTATGTGAATCAACCCGGTCCCAGTTCTAGTCCCGCGCCATCGGAAGACTTTAAGGAAGATGAAGATCTGCTGATGCTCTTTATGCCCGGCATGGTCACAGGGGTAAAGCCTCCGGACGGCAAGCAGGAATGGGAGGTGCTCGGGAGGCGTGATCGCGCAGCGCTTAACGAGAATTTCGCCCGCGAACTGCCGCTGGAATTCCGGGCGATTCTCAAGGACTATTACGAGAGGCTGGCGAAATGAAAATGCATGGCGAATGGTGCGTGTCGCAGCGCGGTCGGATTGGACTGATCGGTCGGATCGGACTGATAGGACTGATTCTTACTGCTCCGCTCATCGCGCAGCAGAATGATGCTCCGGAGCTGACAGCAAAGGCGTCGGAGGCGATTGACCGGGGGCTTAAGCATCTGCTTGCAACCCAGAGAGCCGATGGTTCATGGGCCGCCGGAGAGACTGGCGAAAGAGAGGTTGCGATTACGTCGCTGGCGTTGATGGCGTTCATGTCGAAAGCACAGTTCCCCGGTTCAGGCCCCAATGGTGACGCCTTAAACAAGGCCAAGGACTGGCTGCTCAAGAAGGCTAAAGAGGCACCGGATGGATACCTTGGCACCAGCATGTATGAGCACGGTCTTGCCACGCTGGCACTTACCGAGATGTGGGGCATGACCAGGGACCGGAGTGATGATGACGAAATCCAAAAGGCCGTCGAAACGGCAGTCAATGTAATACTTCGTTCTCAGAACAAAAGAGGCGGCTGGCGTTATCAGCCGAGTGCGGACGGTGGTCAGGATACATCTGTCACGGTGATGGTGTTTGTGGCCCTGGCTTCCGCGCGCCAGGCTGGCGTCGTGGTGCCCAACGAGACAATTGCTAACGTCGTAACTTATTTTGAGTCCGCAACGAGTCAGCAGACCGGTGGATTCAACTATGTGCCCAGTGGCGTGCAGAAGAATGATTCGATAGCCTGTACCGGGGGCGGTGCATACGCCGCCCAGTTGGCGGGTGAGCGCGGATCTGAAATGGTTCTTTCCGCACTGCGCTTTCTCAAGGAAAGGTCTCCCGGCATCATCGATAACAATTTCGGGCATTACTTCTACGGTCATTACTACGCCATTCACGCCATGGTGCAGGCGGGCGATGAATATTATGCCGAGTGGTATCCGCTCATTCGTGACGCCCTGATTCGCAAGCAGGGGGAAGACGGGTCCTGGGGCGGCAACAAGAACAAGAGCGGAGCCAGCGGGGCAAGTTACGAGACCCCGATGGCGATTATCATCCTGGCGACGCCGCACCGGTATATTCCGATTTACCAGAGATAAAAGATAAAATGATGAACTGCGTAATTACTGAAAATCGGGTAATTTCCTTGGGGATCCGGGGGATTGGCTGCTTGTGGATCTGTACCGCAGGCGCGTTGGCCGCGCTGCCGATTCCAGAGAGCGAAATGGTAGCCCTTGAGCAGACACTGGTCCAGGATGGCGACCAGGACACATCGCCCATATCAGCACGGAGGACGCTAAAGAATAGTGTTCGCAAAGGGCTCGCCCTGGTCGACGCCTCCCCTGAAGCGTCGAACCGCTTTGACGTTCTGGGAATCGTATTTCAGTGCCAGAAGCGACTGATTGCCGTCGATACCACCGAGCAGAACCGGACGGCACTGTTCGAAACCTGCGAGAAGCTGGCCATGGCCCCCGACACCTACGCAGCACTTCGTCTCGAGGCCGATATTCTGCTCTCTGACAGGGATCTCTCGGCAAAGGACGCGACACTGGCGACCCGCGCGGAGGCGTTGGCCGCATTGATCGAGCGTTATCGAGGAACATCGGCGGAGGCAAGGAGCCTGCTGATGGGCGCACTTATTGTTCAGAAATTAGATGCGCCAGAACTAGAGGATGCGATCCTTCGAACCCTAAATGAGGACTTCGCCGACGATGCGGAGGTTATCGAATTCCGGAGCAAGCATCTTAAGGCCAGCCGTATGGATGTCTTATTCAAAGGAAACTTTAAAAGAGTAGACGGCGTGACGCTCAGTTTTCCGTCCGATACCATTGGTCATATGAGTCTGATGGTTTTTTGGTCGAAAGACAACCCGGCGTATGAAAACTATTTTTCACGTCTCAAAGAAAGTCTGGTGCCGTTTCCGGGGATTGTGGACGTTTTCAGTATAAATGTGGATGAACTGCCTGATGGCGGCGAATCCATCCTGCGTGAGCAGGGTGTCGATTGGACCGTTCTTTGTTTGCCTGAAGGCAGAAACAGTATGGCCTATCGCGCCTATGCCAATAATGATCTTGTGGCGGTATTGGTTAACGAATATGGCATGGCGGTGATACGTCCAGCGGTTGTTCACGGGAACATGAGAATTGTTGATCTGGATAGGGTTTCCGATGCTCGCTACAGCGCGCAACTGCAGTCCCTGTTTATTGGAGATTTTCTTGTACAGGGGCAACTTACCAGTAACACACCGCCAACATCCGTCTTGCAGTCCATCGAAGAGAGTTTTCTCATGTATCCATTTCGGTATCGGTTTACAGCAAATGATGCGCTTACCCATTACACAAAAATGGCGACGCTGTGTGCTGAGGCGCTCAATCAAAAGCCTGAATCTCCGGATGCTCGCAGTATTCGGGATCGACGAATTATTGCGCTGCTGGGAATGTGGAACCAGGCTTGCGAGCCCAAGTATCTTGAGCAAGCGGTTACAGAGGCAGCGGCAGCGTTGTCAACAACGCAGCCAATGGGAGCGGATGTAGTGCCGCGTTTCTGTCTTGCCAAAGCGGCTCTGCGGATGGGTGACAAGAATGCAGACACCGAAGTGGCCCGCTTCCTCGATGATTGTGGTGGCAGTGATGCGCCTGCTTCGGTGCTGGCGGCAGCTTCCATTTTAGCTCTGGAGGCCAAATCGAAGGAACTGCATGAGCAATATCGCGGCTTGTTTCTGGAAAAATATGCCGACGACCCCGCGTTTTATGCGTTCACTTCGTTCTTGCGCGATAGGCATCATCAATACCGCCTGCTAAAAGCGAACCACATACGATCAGAAGGGGATTATCCACGCGGTCATATTGTGCATCGCGCACTCACTTTTACAAACGCCCTACCTGAAATTGAACTCAAAAAGCTTGACGGCTCACCGTTCATCTTGCCCAAAGAAACAAATGGAAAACTGACCTATCTCCTGTTTGTAGAGCCGCCGGCAGATCCAACAGCGGACTTTCCAGTGCTGATGGATCCTCGGGGGTGGGTATCGGAGTACGACTATATTCGTAGGGTGATGCGAATTGCATCCGATTTGACGGAAAGCCATGTTAACAAAGATATTCAGTTCGTCACTGCGTTTCTGACGGATGATGTTGATCATGTCCGATTTCTCGTGAAAACGAATGCGTGGAATTGCCAAGCGGTCATCGTGCCGCAAGGATTGAAAAATCCAATGGTACGGCAACTCGGAATTCTTTCTGCAGATCAAATTCCGAATGTATTCCTGCTTCGACGTGATGGATCGGTCGCTTGGTATTCATCCGGTCTAAGGTACCAATCCGAATTCGCGTTTCCGTATGCATTTTCTCTAGCCATGAAAACGCATGTCGAAAACTGCGACGTTGAAACGGGTTACAAGATGCTCGAAAACGGTGACTACCAGAATGCCGTACGATATTTCACGGTACCTTTTTCATTAGTTAAAAATGACCATTCCGGATGGCATTCACCAAGCTATTATGGGAAAGCCTTGGGATATATGGGGCTAGGCGCCTGGGATGGAGCGCTTGAGGCCATTGACAATGCAATCGACGCACACAAACTGCATCATTTTCAGGGACGGAGAAAATTTCCTCCTGCCGAATGGCAGAAAGACGCGGCGACGGTGGTCATAAAGGAGACCTGTGACACACTTAAAGAATTGTGGAGTACGAAAATTACAATTCTCGAAAAGCTTGGACGTAGGGTTGAGGCTGATGCACTGCGTAAACTGTGTGAACAGCCTTTAAAACCGCACACTCCCAACGTGTATAATGAGTTTAATGCCCGTTTGACAGAATTGAGTATGAAAAAGAAACTTGGAGATAAATAATTATGGGTGCACATAAAATATCGGGCATTGTTTTTTTCTCGCTGGTGATTGTTCTCGTTGGTCTGGATTCGTCGGCGAGTATCAATCCAGATGTGGCGTTGACCGGGCAGGGTGAGGCACTTCAGCAGAAGTATGCCGGGATGCTCGGTGCCATCCAAAAAGAGATCGCGGGGGCTGTTCCTGCGGTCGACGAGCATAAGGAGGCAGCCTTCATGGAGGCCCATGCGGCCGTGGAGGCCGTCCCCGCCCAGCCGAATCCCAACGGCAGCAAGATTGCCCCCCCGCGATACGCCCCATGCCACACGCTGTACGCAATAGCCCAATCCAATGCGGTCATAGCCGTGGCTGCATTATTTTCCGATACAGACGCCATCCTTGCCAGTGACTCACTGGACGCCAAGCTGGCGAAAGGTGCACTCATCGCCCACGCAACCCCCCAGGGACTGGCGGCCTTTGCGCAGCAGGGGCAAGCGCAGGCGGAACTGATTGATGCGCTTCTGAATGACGATGCGCTGATTCTGCAGATCATGAAGATGGGCGGGGCATACGAGGGAAAATACGGCGAGGCCATGCAGAATTTTAGGGCGATCCAGGCGGCCAGCAAGCGGGCGCACGAGGGAATGTTCCAGCGTTTTGCGCTGGCAAGCTGCCTTGAGCATCCTGACCGGGCCGTTCCGGAAAACGACATGACAGCAGCGGAACTTGGCATTGCACCCGACGATCTTGAGAAAACTGCCATCATCGCAGGCCGCACCCCCGCCGATGTGATGATCGAGATGTATATGAACTACGAGCAGGCCTATCTTGACGGCATCCTTGATCCGGCCTTTGACAGCTACACAGACTTCGACTATCGCTTCATCTTTCCTGAATTCGAGGTTGAACATGTGATCTGGTTCCGGGAGATGCTACGCAACTACCGTCCCGACCATATCGTCAACCCCGACACCCAATGGCGCTACTGTGCCGTTGTCAGGACGGATGTACCTTACACGGGAGGGGTTCGCCGTCCGGTGAGGCCCGAACTGAACCTCAGCAGGTTCCAGGATTACTTCCTTGAAGGCGGGATTTGCGGGCCGCGCGCGTTTGTCGGCAAACTTTCAACGGCGGCATTTGGCATTCCGACCCGCGGTGCGCGCCAGACAGGCCACGCGGCAATGAGCCACTGGACACCAGAAGGCTGGACGACCGTCTTCGGTGCGCACTGGACATTCAATAACTGGCGTGGCCGCTGTGGCCTGGACTTCTTCCTGGAAACACAGGCGCGCCGGGATCCGGATCAATTCATGAAGGTGCTGCGCGCACAGTGGCTGGGTGATGCGCTTGGCGAGAAAAAGGTGAATCCGATGGCATACGGTGTTGGCGGCGGCTTCTGGAATGCGTTGGCGTTTTATAAGAAGCTGGCCATCGTCGAGGAGGCAAGAATCGCGGCGCTCCCGCCCACTGGCGAGGAACTGGCCGAGTCGAATGAGGAAGCAGTCACGACTATTGTCGACCAGATCGAGATGACCCCGGCCCAGCAAACCATTGTGTTTGGCGACGGCGGCGTGATCACCATTCCAGCGGGCGCGGCGACCTCAACCGTGAACACGCGCAAAATCCGTTTCATGAAGACCATCGACGGCGAACAGGTGCAGGTACACTATGCGCTTACAGGGGGTCGCCCCGAGTTGCTCAAGTATGACCTGGAGGCCCCCAAGGCAGGCAAGTACGCGCTTACGGCAAGGGTTTGCACGGTAACGGTTGACAGGGAATTCATGCTGCGACTGAACCGGCGAACGCTGATCGACATCCCCCTACCCTACACCAAAGGCATGTGGGAAGACACCAAGCCCGTCGAGATAGAGGTAAAGGAAGGCAGGAACACGCTCCAGTTCACCGCCGAATCCCCGAATAAAGGCTTCAGCATAAAATACTTCACACTGACGCCAGTCAGCTAAGTGTTGCGGACCTCCGGGCGAGCCGCCCCCGTCGAACGCCGCCCGGCAGCAAAAAACGGTGCTGGTTTTCCGTCATTCTCTTTCTCTTTGGCGTAGCCATTAGCGTTCTCCAGTTTATAGGTAAGCAGTGGTTTCACACAATGACCGGCGGTGCTTTGCGCTTTCCTTTCGTTCTTCTCGCCACTATGCTGGTTGGCATGAATGTATTTACCCTCATTCGCGGTGATATCGTGGCCAAGGCCGAATGGCTGTATGGTGCAAGGACAGCCGCGTGCATGCTGAAAGCGTTGCTGACCGATGGAACGTTTGCGATGCTGATGTATCGGCTGATGCAAGCTTCGCAGCGCTATCGCCTCGTCCCGCTGGCGATGGTGTTCAACAAACTGAATGCCTTTTTCGGACGCTGCATCATCGGGCGCGGTGCCTCCTTTGGGCAAGCCTTTGTGCTGATCCACAGTTATGGCGTCGTCATTAACAGCGCGGTCTGCGGCGGGGATTACATTTACATCGAACATCTCGTCACGATCGGTGCCGAACGCGGGCAGTCTCCGCAACTAGGGAGTCATGTCTTTATCGGTGCCGGTGCCAAAATCATCGGACCGGTCCGACTTGGGGACCATACCCGCATCGGTGCCAACGCCGTGGTTATCCACGATGTGCCTGACCACTGCACCGCCGTCGGCATACCGGCCCGCAACCTGCCACCAGACGAACCGACACACAGGGTGGGTGCATGAAGATCGCGATTGCCAGCAGCGATATCCTCCATGCCGGGCACCATGGGGAGACCATGTCATGATGCCCATCAGCGTCATTATTCCCGCCTACAACGCCGCCGCCACCCTGACCGAGGCACTCGACTCCGTCGCCACCCAAAACGTCCCACTGCAGGCGGTGATCGTCGTCGATGATGCCTCCACGGACGGCACCGCCAAGGTTTTTGCGGCATGGTCGACGTCACATCAGGATCTTAATCCCCGGCTGATCCACCAGGCCCATAACCAAGGACCGGCCGCCGCACGCAACGCGGGGATCCGGGCCGCCACGAGCGATTGGATCGCCTTTCTCGATGGCGACGACGCCTGGCTCCCGGGCAAACTGACGTGCCAGATGCGTGCCGCCACCAGCCATCCTGAAGCAGCCCTGCTCTGCGGGGCAACGGTTCCGCTGGTTGAAGAATCCCGAGACTATTCCAAGGGAGGGCGATCCTGTGGCGAGTCGTGCTTAGCAAACGTTTCGTCAAACCTGACCATGGTCAGTCCGGCACCTGGAACCCACATAACGGTGCTTGCACTCGACACTTTCGTGACGTACAACCCAGTGGCTACATCAACGGTCATGGTCAAACGGACAGCACTGGAACAGGCGGGGCTATTCGATGCGCAATTCCGTGGACCGGAAGATTACGATCTATGGATGCGTATCGCCGCTATGCACCCCTGCCTGCGACTGGAATCTCCGCTTTCACGTTACCGTCTCACGGAGGGCAGCCTTAGCATGGATGATCGCACGTTTCTGCCGCAGGTACTTGGCGTGCTGCACAAGGCCTTTGCAAGGGGGGGAGCGCTGCACACCTACCGCCGACAGCGATGGCGGGCGTATGCTGACAAATATGCATCGGCCTCGTGGATGGCCAGCAACCGTGGAGCCCCCCTGGCCGCACTGGGGCTCCTGCTGCGCTCGTGGATCTACAGCCCGTGCACGATTCCCAAGGAGCGCGACCACGACAGCACCCTGCGTCTCAAACTGCTACTACGCTATTTGTCGCAACTGCTCCGCATCCAATAAAAAAGGCCGTCGGAACATGCAGTTACGGCGGCCTTCGGACACGCTTCGGCTAGAAGAACCAGCTTGTATTCAATGTGATCGACCAGTCCACGGGATCCTCTCCCCCATTGTAGATATCCTGGGTTGCCAGGAACAGGTTGAGCTGGGCACCGATGGCGGCATAATCAACAAAGAAGTACCGTGCACCACCAAATCCAGACACTTCGGCGTATGTTTTGCTTTCATTCCCATCATCGGCCCAGCCGAGCCCACCAGAACCGCCGACAAAAGGAACAAGCTCAGTACCCATATCAAAATTATATTCACCGAACACGCCACCACCGACCCGTTTGAAGTCGCCAATCATCTCGATGGTACCATACCCACCCCCCCGGATCAGATCTTCGATAAAATACCCATACCTGCCCACCATGTTGATGCCAAGATCTTCGCCGTCATCATCAATCGTACCATTGACATCAATCGACTGGGTACCCATCAGGATGGTGGGGACGGCAGACGCACGCGCACACTCAGCAACCAGCATACCGGCAGCCATGACAGCAGCCACGGGAATCATCATGTTCTTGAATCGCATTCTTCTTCTCCTTGTTCTTGTGTTAGGGTTCACCATCGACGCTTATTAAAATTTTCGTTAATATACACCGAGAGGACCTCCACTGCAAGCCTTGCTTGAAAACGGCACCTAATCGTCTCATGCACAGTTGCCGAAAGGACTCGGAAACGCCATCTGATAGGCCCCCGAACCGATGGAGAAACGGCATCGCCCATTCTCCACTCCTAGAAAGGCGACGCCGTCGGCATGGGCCAGCGGTTGACCGTTTTCCATCACCTTGCCAGGATCATCTGCCGGGACATGGATCGTCGCCTTGCAGTTGGCGGGAACCGTGATAACCCACGTCACCTGCCGACCATCGTGCCTCCAATCGGAAACGATCTCGCCACGGATCGTCTGCAGCGTGGCCCTGGCCCAAGGGAGTGTTTTGGGGATGTAGGGTTTGAAGACGATATGTTCAAAGCCTGGCCCCCCTTCATCGGCACGGATGCCAGCCAGGCCCCAGTAGAACCATTCGTCGATGGCCGCCCCCAGCGGGGCATGATTCAAGGAGCCCCCATCGCCATCCCAGCGTTCACAGGACGTCGTTCTGTTGTTTCTAAGCATATAGCCCCAGCTCGGATATCCGGTGGCCGTGGCCAGTTGCCATACCAGATCGTCGCGCCCTAGCATGGAAAGGGCCTCGATCGCGAACTTGGTGCCGACATATCCTGTTGTCAGGTGGCGCTGCACCTCGCCCACACATCGTGTAAAATAAGCCGCCACACGTCCCTGGTGTTCCTCTGGAACCATCCCGAACGCCAAGGGCCAGGCCTGCGCACTCTGCACCCCGCTATCGTAGTACCCCACATGCGGATCGAAAAAACGCTCATGGTAGGCCGACTGGATGGCCCCGGCCAACTGCCGGTATTCGGCGGCATCACTGGGTTTCCCCAGCGCGTCGGCAATGCGGGACATCACCATGACATCGAGGTAATAGAAAGCGGTCGCCACGGACAAAGGCAGGTTCGTGCGGGCGACAAAGCCCTCGGCCGTGGATAGATGATCCCCCCACTGGGAAATCTGCAAGTGCCCCCGCTCCGATTCCGCAGGAAAACGTGCATCCTTGCCGCAGCGCCACAAGAGTGAATCAATGACTGCGGTTGAGGTCTGCGTTGAGATTGTCCTGACCCCCACTCGCCGCAGAAACGCCATGTAACGCTGCAAGGCTGGATAATTCTCCTCGAGCAGGCGGAGGTCACCGCAATGCAGATAGGTCCACCAGGGCATCAGGACAAAGGCGGCACTCCATACCAGATCCTCCTCGGAACCCGCCTGCGGGGCGATCATCCCGACCATGCCCAGCTCGTCCTGCTGGTCACGGAAATCCCCGATCCATTTGGCATAGACCTGGGGCATCCACAGATTGTATAGAGCCTCATGAGCGGTTGCCCAGGCATCCGTGCCCCACCCCTGCCGCTCGGGGCGCTGGGTGTCATCCGTCGGCACGCCCATCTGTACATTGCAGCGCTGCGACTGCAGGGTGCAGGCATGGATCCGGTTGATCAGGGCGTTGCCGCATTCAAATTGCCCCGTCTGCGCCACCTCCGTACAAATGAACACCCCAGTCAGGGAATCCAGGTCGGGAATGCCCGGATAGCCGGACACCTCGACAAACTGGAACCCGTGGAAGGTAAAGCGCGGTTCGAGGACGGAAATCCCGGCACCGCCCAGGATAAATTGATCACGCTGCAAGGCTCGGTTATTGCTGGATGCATTCAGCGCACCATTCTCATGCTGCGCCTCGCCATAGCGCAGGGTCACGGTATCCCCCGCCTTGCCGCCGTTGATGACCAGCCTGACCCAACCGGTAATATTCTTTCCCAGGTCGTAGACGTACACCCCCGGCTCGGGTTCGCGGACGGACACAGGGCGAAGGGTTTCCACCGGCTTCTCCAACTCGTGCATGATGGGAACCAAGGTACCACCCGGCGCTGGCAGCCGTTTCACACGCTGCCAGCCTGTCGCAGCAAAGCCAGCCCGATCCCACCCCGGCTGTTCTAGACGGGTATCCACCGTTTCACCATCAAAAAAGCAATTGAACGTGATCGGCGACCAATCTCCCTGCCACGACGCATCGCTGAGGATCCGATCCATCGCTCCATCCTGGTATTCGACCTCGATCTGGACGATAGCCCGGGGCGAGCCAAACCACTGCATCTGCCAGCCCCAGTACTTCTTCTGACCATTGAACCAACCATTACCAAGCAGCAACCCCACCGCATTCTCCCCGGCAATCAGCGACGATGTTACCTCGTAGGTGGCATAGAAAACCCGCTTGCGGAAGTCCGAGCGTGGCGTGGACAGGACATCATCGCCGACCTTTTCGCCATTCAGATGCAGCTCGAAAAGCCCGAGTCCGCACACATACGCCCGAGCACGACGGACGGGATGCGATACCGTGAATTCCTTGCGCAACAAAGGGGCGCGGGAATCCGGCTCAAATGCCTGTACCTCGGGGGTAACCCGCCCCTGCTGAAACGCATCCGGATCGGACACCGGGTCATCCACCCCGCCCATACCGATCCATGTGGCCTGCCAGTCCGACGGATCAAGTAACCCGACGCCAAAGTATTCCGGCACACAGAAGCCATGGTCGTTGCCCGATTCATCCCAAACCTTCACACACCAGGAACAATCCATATTGCTACGTAAATCGACGCCAGCATACTCCACATTCACCGACTGCGATGACGCCACCCGGCCACTGTCCCAGAGATCCGCCAAGCCAGGTGACAAAAGATCCGGTTTCGTCGCCACAAGAACCTGGTAGGCTGATTGTGAACGATGGCGTCCGGGCAACGAAACGACCCATGAAAAACGCGGACGACGAACGACGATAGCCAAAGGACGCGATGCATATTCAACCCACATGATGAACCTCCGATAATCAGGACAGGCAAGTGTACCTGTCCTACTTTCGATTGCCTGCAAGAACGGTCACGAACACCCCCGCAATCACCAGCACACCGCCAAGTGCCGAGGACCAATGCAGCCGCTCCTTCAAGAAAACGCCACTGAGCAGTACCGCAAACAAGGGAACCAGATTAATGAAGATGCCCGTAACAGCCGTGCCCACCTGGCGAATCGCTAGATAATACCAGTAATATGCCAGCGCCGTGGCCAGCACCCCAAGATAGACCAGCGCGAGCCATTCGCTGTTGCCGACACCGACAATGTCCTGACCAAGACCATTGGCCAGCGCAAACGGCAACAACAGCACCGTGCCCACAATGCACGACCAGGCCACCGTGATCAAGGGCGGAATCGTTTTCATCACCGGACGAGCCAGCAAGGTATAGACCGTCCATAGCAGGACACATCCGAAGATCATCACATCGCCGCTTGACAACTGCCCACTCAGCAGCCCCCGCCAATTACCCTTGGCGATAACCACCATCCCCCCCAGAAGCGAAAGGACTATACCGACCATAACAGGCCACGCCAGACACCGCCTCTCCAGCACAGCGGAAAGCGCCGCAATACAGACAGGGGTGCAGCCGATAATCAAGGCCGCCCGCCCGGCATCCGTACTTTGCAGCCCCTTGAAAAACAGCAAACTGTACCCGAACACGCCCGATGTCCCCAGCAGGATCAGGGACAACCACAGGTCACGACGGATGCGAAACATCGACTTTCCGTAAACCGCCAGGCACATCAGCGAAAGGACAACCGAGGCTAGAACAAAACGGATCAGCGCCGCATTTACCGGAATCATGGATCCGGCGAGGAAACGACCGACCGGCCAGGTTCCACCCCAAAGGAGCATACACCCCACCAGCATGGCATAGACCCATCGCCGGGGGGCAGGTGCGCCGTGACCGCTTTTTTCATAATTTACCATGGTCTCCGTTCAATTAAAACGCAATCATGCTGCACTTCGCAGGGCAAACACGCAACAAAAAATGACCATTTGATTTATCGGCCCGATATTGCTAGTCTCCACCCCATCGTGATTCCAGGTAAAGATTGCAAACGCGCCAAACAGCGGGCGGCGAACAAAGGGGATGCTTAGGCTTATGAAAAATCAGGAGACGTTGTTTCTGGGGCTGGATTCAAGTACGCAGGGGCTCAAATGCACCCTGATTGATGCCGACCTGAATCTGGTTTATGAGCGATCCGTCAACTTTGACCGGGACTTGCCCCGTTTTGGCACCAAGGGCGGCGTGCAGGTTGGCCCGGACGGCCTTACAGTGACCTCCCCCACCCTGATGTGGGTGGCCGCGATGGACCTGCTGTTAAGCCAGATGCATGCCGACGGAGCGCCCCTGGCCAGTGTCCAGGCCATCTCGGGCAGCGGTCAGCAACACGGCAGCGTCTGGCTTGGCACTAACGCCCAGCAACGCCTGCGCCATCTGAATGCCGCCGAAACACTGGAAACGCAGTTGGCAGATACTTTTTCGATCCCCGACTCGCCCATCTGGATGGATTCGAGCACCGGAGCCCAATGCGCCGCCCGTGAGAAGGCCCTCGGGGGGGCACAGGCCGTCGCAGAGCTGACCGGATCGCGAGCCTATGAGCGATTTACCGGCAACCAGATTGCCAAGATTTACGGGAAACAACCCGCCGCCTATGCAGCAACGGAACGGATTGCACTGGTCAGCTCCTTCATTCCATCCCTGCTGATCGGCACGTATGCACCGATTGATGCCAGCGACGGTTCCGGGATGAACCTCATGGATATCCGCCGCAAAGCCTGGGCACCTGCCGCCCTGGATTGCACGGCTCCCGGACTGGTGGAAAAGCTGGGATCGATCGTCGCCTCGCACACGACCATCGGCACCCTGCACCCCTACTTCTCCAAGCGCTACGGGTTTGCGCCGTCGGTTTCGGTGATTGCATTCTCCGGCGATAATCCAAACAGCCTGGCTGGCCTGCGCCTGCAGGATCCGGGGGATATCGCCATCAGCCTTGGGACCAGCGATACGGTGTTTGGTTTCCTGGCGGATGCCAAGCCTTCCGCCAGCGAGGGGCATATCTTTGCCAATCCCGTCTCCCCATCCGCCTACATGGCCATGCTGTGCTACAAGAACGGCTCGCTGACCCGCGAATTTATCCGCGACCTGGCCGCCGACGGAAACTGGAAGGTCTTTGCTCAGCGGCTCTCAGAAACCGCACCGGGGAATGGCGGCTGTATCGGCTTTTTTATCCGTGATCCGGAAATCACACCGCCCATCTTGAAGACAGGCGTCTGGCGCTTTGATGCGAAGGGGCAAGCGGTGGATCGGTTCAGTCCAGCACAGGATTGCCGGGCGGTCTACGAAGGGCAGTTCCTGTCGATGCGCCTGCACGGTCAACATGTCGGGCTTGTACCGCAGCGGATTCTGGCAACCGGGGGAGCATCCGTGGACATGAGCCTGATCCGCGTCATGTGCGATGTGTTCGGCACCCCGGTTTATGTGGCTGAAAAATCGGATTCCGCGTCACTTGGCGCGGCCTACCGGGCACTGCACGGCTGGCTATGCGCACGGCAGGGCGGGTTTATTCCCTATAGCCAGGTACTTGTCAAGGCGGCACCCTTCAAGAAGGTCGCGGATCCGGATCCGACGGCGCACGGCGTCTATACGGCAATGCTGGGTAGGTATGCAGAGCTCGAAGCCCGCGTGATCAAGGCATAGTTTTGTATTATTTGCAGAAGTGACATATCAAGGAGTATATCATGGACAAGGTGACATACAACGGCTGGAAAAATTGCGTACGACTGGCTAATCGTGACATTGAACTGATCGTCACCACCGCCGTCGGGCCACGGGTGGCAAGGCTTGGATTTATTGGCGAACGGAACCTGTTTGCGGAAATCCCGGGACAACAGGGAGGCAGCGGGGAATCCGAGTGGATGATCCGGGGCGGGCATCGATTCTGGATTGCGCCCGAGCAGAAACCCATGACCTATGAGCTGGATAATTCGCCCATAGCCGTCGAGGAGATTGCGGGAGGGGTCCGTACCTTGCAGCCCGTTGGTGCGCTATCGGGCTGCGCCAAGCGCATGGACATCACCCTGGACGCCAATAGCAACCGGATCCATGTGCTGCACACGCTGACCAACCACGGAGAGCGCTCCATCCATATAGCACCCTGGGCGCTCTCGGTCATGGCGCCCGATGGCATGGCCATCATTCCCCGTCCTGCCTTTATCCCGCATACCGACCGGGTGCTGCACAATCAGGAGTGGAGCCTGTGGGGCTATACGGACCTAACGGATCCACGCTGGTCACTGGGCCAGAAGTACCTATTTTTCCGGCAGGACCGCCACTGCGGCCCGAGCAAACTCGGCATCGCCCATCGCGAAGGCTGGGTCGGCTACCAACTCGGCGAATTCCTTTTTGTCAAACATTTCGATTTTGATGAAACGGCGGTTTATCCCGATGGCGGCGTGAATTTCGAGACCTTCTCGAATGAAGAGATCCTCGAACTTGAGACGCTGGGTGGACTGATCGACCTGGCACCCGAGACTACCGTCTCGCTGACCGAGACGTGGGATCTGCACCGGAGCACCCCAACCGTGACAACGGAGGCGGAGGCTGACCGCTGGGTCAAGTCACGGGTTTGACCCCCGACCGCTTTACGAATTGTTCGATTGAAAGGAAACATCAAATGTCTGCACCAGATTTGAAATCGGCCTACAAAACGATCATGGACGACCATTTTCCGCCCAGGATGGAGATCAGCTACGTCGAGTCCGACGGACAACGCCAGACGCTCTGCTACGAAAAGGCGACATGGCGGATTGACGGCGTCGAGAACGGCTTGCGCTATGGCGAGAATCCGGGGCAGGAAGCGGCACTGTTCCGATTGATCAACGGCAACCTCACGCTCGGGAACGTCACCTCCATCCAGCCCGGGCACTATCTGGCTTCCGATGTCGAGCTGCTACAATCCGGGAAGCACCCCGGCAAGACGAATATCACCGACGTGGACAATGCCCTCAATATCCTGCGCTACCTGATGGACACTCCCTGCGCCGCCATCATCAAGCACAACAATCCCTGCGGGGTCGCCAAGGCGACAACCATCGGCGAGGCGTATCACAAGGCCAACATGGCCGACCGACTGGCAGCCTTCGGCGGGGCGATCGTCCTGAACCGGGCCTGCGACCTGGGAACCGCTCGCCAGATCAACGAGAATTATGCTGAGGTCGTTGCCGCCCCGGAGTTTGAAGCCGGGGTCATGGATCTGTTCAAGCAGAAAGCCAACCTGCGCGTGATGCGCATCGGCAATATCGAGCGGCTCCAGCAGTTCGCGGGAACGCGTTTCGTTGATTTCAAGTCCCTGATTGACGGGGGCCTCGTGGCACAGTGGTCATTCGTGCCCGAGGCGCGGTCGTCCGATAAGCTACTGCCAGCCGTCACGACCTACAAGGGACAGGAATACCGGGTCAACCGGGCACCCACAGCACAAGAACTGGATGACATGCTATTTGGCTGGCTGGTGGAAGCTGGTGTGACCAGCAACTCCGTGTTGTACGTAAAGGATGGCGTGACCGTCGGTATCGGTACCGGCGAGCAGGATCGGGTTGGCGTCGCCCAGATTGCCCGTGACAAGGCCTACACCAAACTGGCGGATCGGTTGTGCTGGGAACGTCATGGCGAACCCTACAACAACCTTGAGAATGCCGACGCCAAGGCCGCGATTGACGCCGAGGTCACCGATAGAAAAGGTGGACTGCCTGGCTGCTGCATGGTATCGGATGCCTTCTTCCCCTTCCGGGATGGGATTGATGTCGGACTGAGCGAAGGGATTCGGGCCGTGATACAACCCGGCGGATCCATGCGCGATGCCGAAGTGATCGAAGCCTGCAACGAATACGATGCGTCCATGTGCTTCACCGGTCAACGTAGCTTCAAGCACTAGATGCCCACCCAACGTACCCGGAGTATCTTGCTCCGGGATGGTCCGGAATTGGTCCGTAATTCTTTATCTCTCGATGGATTATGATTGCAGTCCCAGGTCTACCCGCTATACTGGCTCCAAGATGAAGCGTGAGTATTTTCAGTTACTACAGGACGTTGGCAGGCCGTTATGCTGTGTAGCGGTATGGGTCGGCACCATGGTGCTGACGACGGGTTGCTTTACCACATCGCAACGCATCAACCGTTACACCGCATCAGCCAAAGATCGGCCAGCGTCCGTCATCCAAGCCCTGCACGAAGGGAATCGGGCGGTGCCCGGCATGACAGCCAGGGAAGTTCGGCTCGTCCTGGGTTCCCCTTCCCGTATAACCACCCCTCCACCACCGGCCACCCTTGTGTGGCATTACGACCGCCGCCCGATGCGCAAACGCGTCCTCCTGCAGGAATCTGCACTCTGGGACCTGCCTGTCCCGCAGTATAGTATCTATTTTGATGCCAACCGGATCGTTCTGAATGTTATTGACCATGCAACGGTTGCGGATGCAAAAAGCGAGACCCCACCGCCAGTGCCACCGACAGAATCGGCGTCCATAAACCCTGCCGAATCTTCATCCACCCGCTCACCAGACCAACCCGTGCCTCGCGCCACCGTGATCCCCACATACGACCCACCAGCCGAAGAAATCAACGTCCAGAACTGGCCCGATATCACGCTGCAAGGCATCTCGGCGAGCAGCCATGCCCATCGTGCGGTGATTAACGGCAAGGTCTATGAACGCGACGAGGAAATCCTCGGAGGGGTCCGTTTGCTGGCCATTTATGCGAATGGCGTCGTTCTGGAGTATCGACAGAAACGAGCCTTCCTGCGGACGGGAGAAAGCATCATTACCGACATACCACCTGATGAGAAATAGGGAGTTTATATGCCCGCCTCCGTATTGATCCCCCTCGCCCATGGCGTGGAAGAAATGGAAGCGGTGATTGTCATCGATGTTCTGCGTCGCGCTGGCTGGAATGTAGTCAGTGCAGCCGTCGGGAATGAACTGAACATTACCGCCTCGCGCGGCGTGACGTTCATGGCCGATGGACTGTGGACCGAGGTTGCCGCGCCAACGACACGCCATGATGCCATCGTGATTGTCGGCGGGCTGCGAGGCACACGCGCACTATGCGGTGATACGAGGGTGCTTGAGGCACTTCGCACCTTTGCCCAGCAAGGAAAATGGATCGGCTCGATATGCGCAGGACCACTGGTGCTGCAGGCTGCTGGCGTTCTGAATGGCTGCCATTACACTTGCTACCCGGGGATTGAATCGGAAATCACGGGATCCATGCACCATACCGAGCCGGTCGTGCATGATCCAACCCGGCGGCTAATCACCAGCCAAGGCCCCGGCACGGCATTCCTGTTTGCCCTGGCGCTGGTAGAGGCGATCGACGGCAGAACCGCCGCCGACCGCCTTCGCGAGCAGTTGCGCCTAGTCGCGTGACTTGGAACGAGCCTCGTTCACAACCATTTTGCGGCTCAGGATCTCCTTGCCATTCATCGCCTTGACCGCCTTGTCCGCACCGCTTTGCGTTGCCATCTCGACAAATCCATAGCCCTTGGAACGGTCATTGAATTTATTCTTGATTACACGAATCGAAAGGACATCGCCGAATTCGCCGAAGGTCTTCTTCAGTTCGGCTTCGGACATGTCATACGAGAGATTTCCCACATAAAGCTCAATGCCCTCTCCCGTTCCTCCGAATTCGTCGCCTGCCGACTTATGCGATGACGCCGAAGACGATGAGGACGACGATTTGTGGCACCGGCGCGGCGCAATCCGCACACGTCCTGCCACGAAACCAATCACCAATCCAGCCAACGCTGACGCTGCTGCAATTTCCGTTGCTTCAAAACTCTCGAATGCCATTCTTTTCTTCTCCTAACTAGGGTTCATTTTCTGTTATTACGACGCCGGGGAACGCGCACACTTGCCCGCCTAACGTCTACTTCATCTCCAGGAAGCCTTCCAACTTCCTGATCCGGGTGGGGTGCCGAAGTTTGCGCAACGCCTTGGCTTCGATCTGCCGAATGCGTTCGCGCGTTACCGCAAATTTCTTCCCCACCTCTTCCAGTGTCCGCGAATAACCGTCGGTCAGCCCGAAGCGGTAATCAAGCACCTGGCGTTCTCTTTCCGTCAACGTATCCAGCACATCCTGCAGGCGATCCTTGAGCATGCTGTACGCCGTCATCTCCGAAGGGTTTTCCGCTGATTTATCCTCGATGAAATCACCGAAGTGGGCGTCATCCCCTTCACCAACTGGACTTTGCAGTGATATCGGCTGCTGTGCCATTTTATACACGGCACGCACCCGGTCCACCGGCATTTCCATCTCCTCCGCCGCCTCCTCTGGCGTGGGTTCCCGCCCGAACTGCTGCACCAGCTTCTTCTGAACCCTGAGCAGCTTGTTGATCGTCTCGATCATGTGCACGGGAATCCGGATGGTTCTCGCCTGATCAGCAATCGCCCGTGTTGCCGCCTGCCGAATCCACCACGTCGCATACGTACTGAATTTGTACCCGCGCCGATATTCGAACTTCTCAACAGCCTTCATCAGCCCGGTGTTCCCTTCCTGGATTAGATCCAGGAACGACAACCCGCGGTTCATATACTTCTTGACGATGCTGATGACCAACCGCAGATTCGCCTCGACCATTTCGGTGCGGGCCTGCTGCCCACGCTGCATGGCGCCACGCAGGTTCTCAAGATAGGCCTGGCATTCGTCAACCGGAATGCACAGGTCATTCTGGAATTGCAGCATCAACCGGCGATGCTCCTTGATCGCCTCATCCCTGCGTTTGCTCATGCGCTGCTTGGATAGCTTGTTGATTCCATTGACTGCCGCACGGAAGCGTGCATGCTCCACCTCCGCCTCGGATGCCATGGACTCAATCACCTTCTGTTTGAAGTACAATTCATCCAGCGAGGCCGCCAGCTTGTCACGCATCCGATCACAGGTCTGTAGACGCTTGTCCTTTTCCGCCTTGGGGGTACGGGATTTGATCGCGATCGAGAAATTCTCCTTCAGCTTCTGCTGCGTCTTGAGAATCTCATTGCGAACTTTCGGCAACATCGCCAGATAGATATCGCGGCTATCGACATACTTGTCAATCACCACTCGATCAAACCGCTCCTTGCCATTCTCCAACCGATCCGCCAAACTCAGGTACTTATCGACCGTGGTGGACAACCGGTTGAATAATTTGCGTGCCGAAAATTCTGCATCCTCGATCCGTTTGCAGATGTCGACCTCTTGCTCGCGCGTCAGCAGGGGCACCTGACCCATCTGATGCAGATACATCCGTATGGGATCATCGAAGAAATCCAAGCGCCCGCCCTTGGCGACCTTGCCCTTTTTCTTCACCCCCTTGATCTTGTCAACATCCTGGGATTGGACAATATCGAAATCCATCCCCCGCAGCAGTTGCAGATACGCCTCGAGCTCTTCCGGATCGATGACACTTTCAGGGATGGCTTCATTGATGTCCTCAAACGTCAGATAGCCCTGGTCTTCGGCTAACGCAATCAACTCCTTGACCTTCTGATTGCGATTCTCGCGATGCTCCTTCTCGCTGACGCCGCGCGCCGCACGCTCCTTTTCCGCGTGAATCTCAGCTTCGATATCCTCCTGGCGGACATTGTCGGAGTCAAACAACTGCTGCGCTCGCTCCTCGTCCGTCAGTAAATCACCGAACTCATCCTCATCCGGGACGATCAGCCGCTCACCGCGTCCACTCTCGATCTCATCATCCAAATCATGATCGAAATCGTCATCATCATCCATAACCTTGACACTCGTCGAACGGGGTACACGCTCACTTGATCGGGACATCCGGTCATCCATCACCAGATTATCGTCATCATCATCCATCGGAAGGGGCGACAGGTCATCATCATCAGACGGGGTGTAGGTTTTCCTCACGCTCGACTGGACTTTCGCATTCACGGGCAGCGCCAGACTAGGCTTGACGGGGTTAGTCCCCGCACCCGTTTTCTTGCTGTCCACCGGCTTTGGTTTTGCGCCCAATGGCTTGACGGACGATGACTTACGCACAGAATCGGAACACGTCTTGACCAGCGAGGGGGGCTCTGCCGTTGGCGTTGACGCCTTAATCTTCTTCGTTTTGCTTTTGAGATCAGCATCTGCTGCCGTCACAACACGCGTTGCCTGAACCGATTCGCCTGATTTCGCATTTGCCATATATGAATAAGCTCCGCCCTAAGGATTTCCAACCGAGTCTGGACACAATTATACTTGCGGGGCGTTGTAAACAGCCACGGGGAGAATAGCAAGCATAATTTAAAATTTATTTTTCGCCCCGTTCGCGGCGCATCGTTTCGACCCGCGACTGCAGGAGCTCATCCCCCGATGCGGCGGCCTGTTCACTAGCCCGCTGAAACATCGATTCGGCCTCCGCCCGATCCCCGCACGCCAACAGGCTACCAGCCGCACGGAGATAATAAGAGGTTCCTGAACTGGCCATTCCTAGTTGACTGTAAATCTCTCCAGCCTTGCACAGTGCCACGGTCATACCGTGGTGCATGCCGATTTGCTTAAGAAGCTCAGCCTGCGCTCCGTATCCCGATGCCGCCGCTAGAAAATCACCTTCCATCACGGCGAGTGCCGCACTCAACCCGGCTATTGCTGCCGCCAGCAGCGGTGGATTCCCCTCCTTCTTCACCGCCTTGCTTGCATCATCCCGCATTCGCCTCGCGTCATCCATCTGCCCCGTGGAGATAAAGACCGACGCCAGCAGCAGGCGCGACTCGGCATACACGGCATGTCCTGAACGCCCTCGTGAATTCTCCCCCGCCTGTTCCGCCAGTTGCTGCGCCTTTTCAAGATCCCCGCGACGCCGACTGATCTCGGCAGCCAGCAACTGCTCCCTTGCCGTCTCCGTGCCACCGGTCAGTCGGCGGGCAAATCGGATCTCCTCAAGGTAGGTTTCGGCCTGGGCCAGATCCCCGGCATCAAGCGCAAAGATGGCCAGATTGGCGGCATGCTGACGTACCGCTTGTGCATCATCCCCCGTACGGGCGGCAATCAGGTCTTGCTGCAATGCGCCCTCAACGTCATCCTGCCCGCGGAACCATCCTTGGGAACCCGGAACAAGCGATAACACCTCCGGATCATTCTCAACATAGCGGCGCAGCAGCCAGTGGCGCTGAATTCCCGTGATCAATCGTCGCGTCTCGGTCAGCGTACGGGTCAACTCGGACGCCAGCTTAACGGATTCACCCGCCAATTGCGGCACGTCCCGCTGCATTAGCTCAGCGACCTGGGTACTGATGACTTCTGTATTATTGATGACGCGGGCCACATCGTTGCTGACCAGCGTCGAGATCGCTCCGATCGTCGTCTCCGCTTGACCGGAAACCACTTCCATATTCGAAACGATGGACTTCACGTCATCACGCAACGTCGCATCACTGATCGATGCACCGACAACCCCGTCCCCCTTATCCACCTGTTCCAGAATGCTGGCAACACTGTTGATAATGGATTCAACCCGCTCCAGGATCGGCAACACACTGGCTTGGACATCGGTCAGCATTTTCTGTGCGGTTTCGAGCAATTCCTCGTCCTTGATGCAGGTGATGCGCGCCCCATCCTGAATGATGGTGCCCTGTCCCCGCGCGATGTCAACATACGAATCACCAGCCACCCCGAACTGCTTCTTTATCTTGGCCACCGAGTCCGTGGTGATAAACGGGCGGAACCGGTCCTTGAGAACCAGCGTCGTTCCCATCAATCCATCCGGGGTTGGCAGCACCGGCCCGACCCGACCCGCCGTGGTATTCCGCACCAGCACTGGTGCCCCCTCTTGCAAGCCGAAGGAGCCCTCGATGGTATCAAACACCACCATGAGCGTGAACCGCTGCTCAAACCATCCCTGGGATCGTCCTGCAAAGATAACCCCAAGGACAAAAAGCACAGCAGCACCGATCACAAACACACCGGCAATTTCATTGGCATGACGGAATTTAAATTCGCGGTTCATCAGATATGCTCCCTCTCCAGCGGCAACCACCGTTCCGCCTTGATTTCATAATGGTCAGCCGCCTGCATCAGCGGCTGACGCCATACATCCGGGCGATCCGAGATCCACATGACCGCCGTTCCCTCAGAAATCGCCTTTTCGACCAGGCGCATACAGCATTCAACGCCCTCCCCCAATGCATCCCTTTCAGGAAAAGCCAAAAGCACAAAATCCGGACGTCCCATGAACGCACGGATCCACTCCAGCATGCGCAATTCCCGCTGCCGGACGCGATCCGGTCGAAGCACCGGAACATCGTCCAGCCCGATCATGCGCGAGAGACAACGGGCCTCTTCGGCAATCTCAGACTCCAGCCTGAGCGTATGGTGCCGCTCACGCAACATGATATTCTGCAAAACCGTGAGGCTGCTGATCCAGCTTTTCTGCTCAAGAACACAACCGATGCGGCCGCGTGCCGCCGCCTGTTCAAAGGGTCCCATCAATTCCCAGTCGCGCTCCTTGAAAAACACTCGTCCGCTCACAGGGGCCAACAACCCCGTGGCCAGATCCGCGATCGGAACATGCTCGCTATCAGTCTCGATATGAACGGCGGCAATCTTACCCGACTTAACAGAAAACGCGGCATCCCTGAAAGAGGCGACAGCATCATTGTCGATCACGCAACTTACCGCTTCAAAACGTAATATGGTTTGGATCGTGTCCATCAGATGTCCCTAAATACTTGCCAACAGCGAGACCACAGCAGAAATCACCAGCAGGGCGGCAATCGACCGCACCACAGCCCGCGTCGCCGCCTGCGGAACCTCGGTTGCCAATCCCTTGATTGACAACCCTTCCACACAACATATCACACCGGTTAACAGGCCGGGCAAAATGGTTTTCGCCAGAAGACTGAGGATATCGCGCAACTGGATCGGTTTCAGTACGCTTTCAATAAAGACGATCGCATCCCGCGTTCCCACCTCCATTGCCAGCCCGAAGAGGAACCCGACAGCCAAGGCCATGGATATAAAGAAAACAGAAAGACAGACAACCGAAATCGTCGTTCCGATCGTACGCGATAGCACTAGGTAAATCATCGGGTCAACACCCTGTATGTCGAGCGCGCGAATCTGACCGTGAACCTGCATCGTCGCCAACTCGGTTACAATCGCCGTGCCACTGCGGGCAATGACCAGGAAACCAACCAGCAACGGGGCCGCCTCGCGGAAAATGACAGCCACCAGCAACGGTCCCAGCATATCGGACTGCCCGAACCGTGCAAGCCACACCTGCCCCTGCGCCACCACAGAAACACCAACACCCGCCGCGATGAGCAGCGTCAGCCCCAGTGCATCATACCCGGTAAAGAAAATCTGCTTGCCGATCTGCTCCCGCACGGTCCGAGGCCACGCCTCGCGCTTGGTGATCAAGCGCAAAACGGCCCACGATACGGCCGCTGTTCGAAACAACGTTCGCAATCGTGCAATGAAATCAGCCCCTGTACTGCTTATCAGCCACATGAATGAACCTCCGAAAGAGACTTTGTCCAAACTTAAGGGGCAAGTCAAGATTATGTGGAATCGTTCAAAAACTGAGGCTCACGGCAATATCACTAACTGGGTATTGCGTGGCGCGAAGTCTTTGGTTGCCACCGCACGGGGCTTTGGATTAGGATGAAGAAATGGGTAAGTTATTGGCGGTTGATTGTTCAACATCGGAAAATTCGGTGGCGTTGCTGGATGACACGGGCACGCTCGCATCGTTTTGCTGGCAGGCGGTGAAACGTCAGCCGGACGGGCTGATTGCCGCCATTCGTCACGTCATGTCGACGGCGGGTGCCGCGTTCGAATCCATCAGTGCCTACGCCGTCGGAACCGGCCCAGGCAACTTTACCGGACTGCGCATGGCGGCAGCCACGCTACAGGCGCTGGCACTGCCATCGGGACACCCGGTCGCCGGGATTTGCAGTGCCGATGCGATCGCCTTCGCCCTGCGACGCGAACACAAGACCACGACGCCGATCCTCATTGTCGGCGATGCCCGGCGTGACCGGCTGTGGACCATCCTAAACTCGGCGGCAACAGACGATTTACACACCATCACCCAAGTGATCCCGGTCGAGGACCTAGGATCCATGCTGGCAGACGCTCAAATGCTAGTGGCATCGCCAGACTGGAGCGTGCTGCAAGCGCTGCTGACGCGTACCGTCCTGCCGCCTGCAACACTCATGCGTAACGGGGTCTCGCCAACCGCCGAAAACGTCGGCAGACTTGCCCTTGAACGTCTGCAGAGGGGCACCTGGATTCCTCCCGCCGACCCCATTTACGTGCATCCGCCGGTCTTTATCGATCCTGTTTTTACCGAATCGTCAAAACGCCCGATTCAACCGTTACCTTGACCTTCGAGCCGGGCAGGATATCGCCCGCCACGATCCGCCGGGCAATCGGAGTCTCCAGCGCCTGCTGCATGAACCGTTTCAACGGCCTGGCACCATACACAGGATCGAAGCCCTCCCTGGCAATAAACCGCAGCGCCTCTGGCAGGATCTCCAGCCCAAGCTCCTGTGCCCCCATCCGGGTGGCCAACTCAGCAGCCAGCAGGCCGACAATTTTTTCTATTTCATCCAATTGCAGCGGCTTGAACAAGACCACATCATCGATCCGGTTCATGAACTCAGGACGGAACTGCACCTTGAGCAGACTCATTACCTCATCCCGTACCTCCTGCCTGATCTCGCCATCGTGGGCAATTCCATCAAGCAACAGGGTCGAGCCTAGATTGCTCGTCATGATCACAATGGTATTCTTGAAATTCACGGTACGCCCCTGATTATCGGTCAGGCGTCCATCCTCCAAGATCTGCAGCAGGATATTGAACACATCGGGGTGCGCCTTTTCGATCTCATCCAACAGGACCACACTGTAGGGTTTACGCCGGACGGCCTCGGTCAATTGACCGCCTTCCTCATAGCCGACGTATCCCGGCGGCGCACCGACCAGGCGCGAGACGGCGTGTTTTTCCATGTATTCACTCATATCGATGCGAACCATGTTCTCCTCGGTATCAAACAAGGCGGCCGCCAGCGCACGGGCCAGTTCGGTCTTGCCAACACCGGTCGGCCCAAGGAACAGGAACGATCCGATTGGACGGCTGGGGTTCTTGATGCCAGCCCGGGCCCGCAGTACGGCATCCGCCACCGCCTGCACGGCCTCGTCCTGGCCGATGACCCGCTTGTGCAATTCGCCATCCAGATGAATAAGCTTCTGCCGCTCGCCCTCAATCAACCGGGTCAGGGGCACGCCACTCCAACGCGAGACCACCTCGGCGATCTCCTCCTCGGTCACCTCCTCACGCAACAAGGTCGGAACATCGCCGTCCCCCTTCAGCAAGGCTTCCTGCTGCGCCAGCGTCCGCTCCAGGTTCGGGATCGTGCCGTGCCGTAACTGGGCTACCCTTTCAAGGTTGTAGTTGCGCTCGGCCTCTTCCGCATCCTGGCGCGCCTTCTCCAGCGTACCGCGCAAGGTGCGCACCGCCTCGATCGCCGACTTCTCCTTCTCCCACTGCGCCCGCATCGCATCGGCCTCGGCACGACTGTCCGCCAGCTCCTTGCGCAGCAGTTCCAGACGTTCGGCGCTGGCCTTGTCCTTCTCCTTGCGCAGGGCGGTTTCCTCGATCTCAAGACGCATCACCTTGCGACTGATCTCGTCCAGAGCCCCCGGCAGGGAATCAATTTCCGTGCGGATCGATGCACAGGCCTCATCCATCAGATCAATCGCCTTGTCCGGCAGGAACCGATCACTGATGTAGCGATCCGACAACGTCGCGGCCGCCACCAAGGCTGCATCCTGGATGCGGACGCCATGATGAACCTCGAAACGCTCCTTGAGTCCCCGCAGGATCGACACGGTGTCCTCCACCGACGGGGCATCGACCTGTACCGGCTGGAAGCGCCGTTCCAACGCGGCATCCTTCTCGACATATTTCCGGTACTCATCCAGCGTGGTTGCCCCGATGCAATGCAACTCCCCCCGGGCCAGCATCGGCTTGAGCATATTGCCAGCATCGGAAGAACCTTCAGTGCGACCGGCACCAACGATGGTGTGCAACTCATCGATAAAAAGGATCACTCGACCTTCAGAGGCCTTGATCTCGCTCAAGACCGCCTTCAACCGTTCCTCGAATTCCCCGCGATATTTGGCCCCGGCCATCAAGGCCGTCATATCGAGAGAGAATAGCGTACGATCCTTCAGCCCCTCCGGAACGTCGCCCCGCACAATCCGATGCGCCAGCCCTTCAGCAATCGCGGTCTTGCCAACGCCGGGCTCGCCGATGAGGACAGGATTGTTCTTGGTCTTGCGAGACAGGATCCGGATGACACTACGGATCTCGCTATCGCGACCGATCACCGGATCAAGCTTGCCTTGACGGGACAGTTCGACCAGGTCAACCCCATACTTCTTCAAGGCTTCATAAGCCCCTTCGGGGTTGTCGCTGGTGACCCGCTGATTCCCGCGCACATCACGCAAGACGTTCAGCAGGCCGTCTCGGGTAACCCCCAGCTCCGCCAACATCCGGCCTGCGGCGGTACGACGTTCCTCGTCGACAAAAGCCAGCAGCAAATGCTCAACACTGATAAATTCATCCTTAAGCGCCGTGGCTTCATCCCCCGCCTTGACCAGGAGCGTATTAAAGCGCTGGGTAACGTAGACCTTGCCGACCTCTGCACCCCCACCGGAAACACGGGGTCGCGAGGCGAGCTCCTGCTCCAGCCTTGCCCGTATCGTCGGCACGCTGACCTCCAGACGCTCAATCAAACGCGGGACCAAGCCCCCCTCCTGCTCAATCAGACATAGCAGCACATGCTCACCGTCGATTTGCTGGTGACCAAACCGCACGGCCACAACCTGGGACTGCCGCAAAGCCTCATCCGCCTTCTGCGTCATTTTACTTAAATCCATAATAACCCTCCTTGCATAAATGTTCAACCCATTAGACTAGCATTCCTTATGCCAACCCCGAAAACACGAATTACAAAACCATGAAGAGACATTTTGGCATACTTCGCCAATATCGCATGAGCCAAATGACAATATGCCACAGCCGCCCGCCTATCCGGTGTTGGCTTTCCGAGTTTCTCCAATTCGGTCTTGATCACATCGTACAAATCGTCCGACCAAGGCGGCAACGCGGCCATCTTCTCGGGCAAGCCCTGTGTACGGAAATCGACAGGTGAAAGGATGATTTAGCGACGTTCGGTTCGCCGGTTGTTGGCGCTTTGGTGTTCAAGTGAGCAGTACCAGCACCGCGACCCGCATGAACAGTGCACTGATTCCGCACGCAGCAACCATTCCGAGGCAGCCATTGCCCGCAGGACGCGCTGCAAACTTCCCGGGCTCCTTGGTCCGGAGTTCTGCCTCCAGTGCATCAACAAAGTCCTTGGACGCCTTCAGACCCTGGCCACTGTGTTCACGGTACAGTTTGATGGCGTTGATATTCTGCCCGGCTATTACGTAGTCTGCTATCTGCTTCGCCGCTTCCAGAGGAATCTGTTTGCCCATTGTCGTCTCCATAGTTGCTCCAACGTCTTAATATGCATCAATAATAGCGTGCAGGCTGTTTTCTAAAGTGCCAAGTAGACTGCCGCCTTTAAGGGGTTTTCTGGACACTTTTGCCGCATAGCGGGAAAATGCCTCATCCCGGTAGACGTCATGCCATATTTTCTGAACTCATTTGCGGGAATTTTAATGCAGGTGTGTGATCTTGTACAATCTTTTTCGGGGAGACAGGAGTGACCCGGGCGCATTTCACTTCTGTAGGGGTTTCTCCTAATCCTAATCGTAATCCTAATCGGACTCTGGTAATCAAATCCCCCTACGGAGCTGCCTTGCGCCCGACTTTGTGTCCTGCTTGAAATTCAGGTTGAATTCAGGTAGTTTCCGATCACAACAAAGCTAAGGAATTGGCGATGCAGCCACAGGAAGCGATTCGCGCCAGACGGGCCGGAAAGCAATGAAACAAGAGATCATGCGACAGATTTGGAGCCTCCGAGGTGCCTTCGATTGTCGTCACCATAGCCACGCCACAAACGAACTTGCAGGTCATCGCCACTCATCCTTTACCCCCTATAGGACGAGAATACTCGGCACACAGGGATGATCAGTTGAACATGCTTCCTGATTATGTCAATCCAACGCTCCCAGTGCTCCTCGTGGGGGACCTTAACGCAACACTGTGGAGCTTCCCTTTACGACGACTGCTTGACCGCACGGGGCTTCGTGACAGCGCCAAGGGACACGGAGTGCAACCAACATGGCCAAACAACAACTTAAGTTCTCTTCCGTCAACAAGATCCACTGCGGGATCAAAAAAATGCAAGAAGCTAACATGATGGAAGTCCAAGAGTTGGTTCTCATGTTGCATGTGTGGTTTCTCCTTATGTTGGTGTTGAGCGGTCATGCCGCCCGCCTGTTGGAGGTCATGGTGGACACGCTTACGGTGTCAGGCGTGTTGAAGCAGCGTGTGGTCCGTGGCAGGATCAGACGACGATATCAAGTAGCGGGATGCGGATGCGCCTGCGGGCGGTCTCGCCCGGTAGCAGATTCCTGCGGCGCCAGCAGGTCTGTGTGCGCTCACCCGTTTTACCTTCCTGCGCCAGGGCAAGCCGCTGGCGGTAGTCTTGTAAAGTGGGCATGTGGGCTCCTTTGGGTTGTAGGTTGCTTGGGCTAGGACGGGGTGATGCTCGGGGTAGATCCTGAAAGTGGGATAAAGCGCACACTATTTGTTGGTCACTCCCAAGCGCTCAAGAAACAGCCGGTCCCTGGCTACGGATTCTGTTGAC
>JFJP01037627.1_pt1 | contig 30090 bp, 27 predicted proteins | sample 431651 | NCBI WGS metagenome assembly JFJP01 (sample SAMN02602958, study PRJNA72255) | Microbial mat metagenome, whole genome shotgun sequencing project. | biome: fresh water; feature: sink hole; material: water; isolation source: purple microbial (photo- and chemosynthetic) mats found in... | reverse complement strand
GAACAACCTCACAATTGGTTTTTGCCATTGGATTAAATAATGTCGTTACAGATGGTTCTGTAGATAATTCTGATTTTAAATTTGCAGGTTCACGTTTTTACGAATGGGGTTTGTCTTATAATTCAAGACTTTTAAAAAATGATAATTTATTGCATTTAAAATATGGTGCTTCATTAATGTACAACGATTTGCGACCAACAGAAAACAGAATTTTTGCTGTAAATGGAAATCAAACAACATTGCAAACCAGCGCAATTGATTTAAAAAGTGCACGATTTAGAAATGTATATCTTGTTGCGCCATTGCATTTAGAATTTGACTTTACCAAGAAAAAAATTAAAGAAGATAAAACAATTTTTAAATCGCACGAAAGTTTCAGATTTGGTATAGGAGGTTACGCTGGTGTTAGAATTAAATCAAAACAAAAAATCGAATACGAAATTGACGATGTAGATTATGATGAAAAAGCAAAAGGTGATTTCAATGCCTCAAATTTCATCTATGGATTGAGTGCCTATGTTGGGCACAGAGCAACAAGTTTGTATATAAAATACGATTTGAATCCAATATTTCAAGATAATGTTGTAAAACAAAATAACATTTCGCTGGGATTGCGTTTCGATTTTAATTAGTTAAATAGGTTGAGTTAGTTAAAAAACCTTTTTAGAGTTTCTAATTCTAAAAAGGTTTTTGTTATAAAATATTAAGTATTTTTGATAAAATTTTTTCAATTATGGTGACTAATTTTGATGATTTAGATTTAGATAAGAAGTATTCCTATGCTGATTATCTTACCTGGAAATTTCAAGAGAGATTAGAAATAATTAAGGGGAAAATTTTTAAAATGAGTCCAGCTCCAAGCACTTTACTTCAAAAAGTATCGAGTAATATAACTGGAATTTTATGGAACGAATTTAAAAGTCATAAATGCAAATTATTTTCAGCACCATTTGATGTAAGACTTTTAGATAAAAAAAAATCTACTTTAGATAAAGACATTTTTACCGTAGTTCAGCCCGACTTATGTGTTATTTGTAATGAAGAAAAGTTAGATGCAAGAGGTGCTTTTGGCGCTCCCGAATTAGTGATAGAAATACTCTCACCAGGAAATTCAAACAAAGAAATGAAGTATAAATTTGATTTGTATGAAGAAGCTGGCGTTTTAGAATATTGGATAGTAAACCCAGAAAACAGAACACTTTTTATTTATACGCTTCAAAACAATCAATTTATTGGATTGCATCCCTTAATTGAAGAAGATACCATTGCCAGTCCGCTTTTTCCTCAATTGGATTTTATATTAGAAGAAATTTTCAAATAATTTATTCTATTTTTTTACTTCAAAAGACATTAAATTTGTTGTGGTTTATTGTGTATTTTTACAATCTTAAAATTTAGAAATTAAACTTTTAAATTTTCAAATAATTATATACAAAAGTTTTGATAACCAAAGAAACCATAGATAAAGTTTACGAAGCGGCTCGAGTAGAAGAAGTTATTGGCGATTTTGTACAATTAAAACGCGCCGGAAGTAACTTTAAAGGATTGAGTCCGTTTTCTGATGAGCGTTCGCCTTCGTTCATGGTTTCGCCTGCCAAAGGAATTTGGAAAGATTTTTCGTCAGGAAAAGGTGGCAATGCCATTGCTTTTTTGATGGAACATTCTCAGTTTACTTATCCTGAAGCTATCCGTTTTTTAGCAAAAAAATACAATATAGAAGTTGAAGAAACCGAACTTTCTGAGGAAGATAAAGTCGTGGCAAACGAAAAAGAAAGCTTGTTTCTAGTTTCAGAATTTGCTTCTAAATATTTTCAAGACATGTTGCTCAATTCTGAAGAGGGAAAGGCAATTGCACTATCTTATTTTAAAGAACGTGGATTTACAAATGATACTATAAAAAAATTCAGCTTGGGCTATTCTCCCAATCAATGGGATGCACTAACAAAAGAAGCGCTTGGGAAAGGCTATAAATTAGAATTTCTAGAAAAAACAGGTCTAACCATTGTTGGAGAAGACAAGCAATTTGATCGATTTAAAGGTCGTGTGATGTTTCCAATTCAATCCATGAGCGGCAGGGTTTTGGGTTTTGGTGGTCGAATTTTAACTAACGATAAAAAAGCAGCCAAATATCTCAATTCACCCGAAAGTGATTTGTACCACAAGAGCAAAGTTTTGTACGGAATTTTTCATGCCAAGCAAGCCATTGCCAAGCAAGATAATTGTTATTTAGTAGAAGGTTATACCGATGTAATTCAAATGCATCAAGCCGGAATTGAAAACGTAGTTTCCTCGTCAGGAACCGCTTTAACACCAGATCAAATTCGATTAATCAATCGTTTAACAAAAAACGTAACAGTTCTTTTTGATGGCGATGCCGCTGGTTTGCGAGCTTCAATTCGCGGAATAGACTTAATTCTTGAAGAAGGAATGAACGTAAGAGTTTGCACTTTTCCTGACGGAGAAGACCCCGATAGTTTTGCCAAAAAAACACCTTTACAAGATTTGATTCAATATTTTGAAGACAATGCTATGGATTTTATCCAATTTAAAGCATCACTTTTAATGAAAGATGCCAAGAATGATCCTATCAAGAAAGCCGATTTAATTCGCGATATGGTGGCTAGTATATCCAAAATTCCAGATAGAATAAAACGAGAAGTTTACATCAAAGAAACCTCCAGAATCATGGATATTTCAGAAGATGTTTTATTTAATACACTAGCACAATTAGTAAAAAAAGACCTTTCCGATTTAGGTAAAAAACTAAAAGAAGAGCAAACCGCATTTGAAGTTGTAAAAAATGATACCCCAATTGTTACTTCAAATATTGACATTCAATATGAATTGGAACACAAAATCATAGAAATTCTTTTAATTTATGGCAATTTAGAAGATGAATTTGAAGATATTTTACTCAAAGCCAATGAAAAAGGCGAAATGGTTGAGGTGAAAGAATTGAATAAGTATAAAGTGTACCAACGCATTTTTCTTAGTTTACAAGAAGACGAAACCGAACTTGCTAATCCGTTATTCAAAAGTATATATGATGATTTAATTGCCCATTTCAACCAGAATGAAAGTTTTGAATTGGAGAAATATTTGTCACAATTACCACCAGAATTATCGCAAGAAGTAACCTCAATTCTTATGAATGATGAGCGAGAAGCATTACACAATTGGGAAGCTAAAAATATCTTTGTAAAAGCAAAAGACAAAACCATAAGTCAATACGTTTCAGAAACCATTCTAACGTTAAGATGGTTTTTAGTAAATAAAATCATTGACGAATTAAAATCCTCAGTAACGCAAGAAGTGGAAGTTGATAATTCTGAAACATTATCTATGGTAGTTGACTATTTAGGATTAACCAATATGTTCTCTAAAAAATTGGGAAGAGTAATTTCTAGACATAACTAGAAAAATTCCAAAAACAAAAATTCCAAATTCCAATTAAGAAATAATAGGAATTTGGAATTTAAAATATTCTAATTTCTTTATACAATTTCTAATGTCTTCGCTTTATTTACTAAATCAATTAAATTAGTAACATTTAATTTTTGTAAAAGTCTTAATTTATAGGTTGAAATTGTTTTTTCGTTTAGTCCTAAAACCTTAGAGATTTCATTGTTTTTCTTTCCGTTACACAAGTAACGTAGTACTTCAATTTCTCTGTTAGATAATTTTCTGTAAAGACGCTCGCTTTTATTTTGTTTAGCTATCAAAGCTAAATTTCTTTTAATACTATCACTAAGCATTACAATTCCTTGGTGAACTCTTATAATGGTAGTTCCTAGAGTTTCTATTTTGGACGATTTGTGAACAAAACCAGTAACTCCTGCTTTTATAGCGTTGGGGGCATAAATTTGCTCATTCAAACTCGTAAAAACTAAAACTTTAGTAGAAGGAAAATTCTTTATTATTGCTTTTAATTCGTAAATACTTTTCAATCCTTCAAGTTCTAGATCTATTACTAAAACATTGATTTCTTTATTCCTTAAAGCATCAGGAACCATAAAGAAATTACCAACATTAGAAACCACATTAATTTCGGGATGGTCTTTAAAATATGATTTTATACCGTAATGAACCACTGGATAATTATCGGCAAGACAAACATTTATCATAATCTTAATTTTTTTGAATCTAAAATTCAGAATTATTCACAAAGTTAATGAAAAAAATGTAAATAATTGAAAACGATTGTTAAAAATTATTTTATACTTTTTGGAATTTCACAAACAGGAATAGCTTGCATCTTGTGTTGATTTACAAAATTCAATCGTTTATAAATAGCAAAGGCCTCTTTTTCTCGTCTAATAAAGTCTTCCGATTTGCTTCCTTTTTCATCTTCAAGCATTGCCCATTCTAATTCGTCATAACTGGCTCCAAGCTGGTCTTCATCAGTTCTATTATCGCCAAATAATCCATCGGTTGGAGCAGCTTTTAGAATGGATTTAGGTATTTCTAAAAATTTTCCAAGAGCATAAACATCACTTTTCATCAAATCGGCTATCGGACTCAAATCAACGCCACCATCGCCATATTTTGTGTAAAATCCAACACCAAAATCTTCTACTTTATTTCCTGTTCCAGCAACCAACAAGCCATGAATTCCAGCAAAATAATATAAAGTGGTCATTCGCAATCTTGCTCTAGTATTGGCTAACGATAAATTATATTTTATTTCATTTTCACCAACAGGCATTTCTGCTTTAAAACTATCATAAATTGGAGTTAAATTCGCTTCAGCACGACACACATTTGGAAACCGTTTCATCAATTGTTCTATATGCTCACGTCCTCTACTTACTTGATTTTGAGCTTGATGAATTGGCATTTCAATGCATAGTGTAGTTAAACCAGTTTGTGCGCATAGCGTAGAAGTCACAGCCGAGTCAACGCCTCCAGAAATTCCTACAACAAAACCATTTACTTTTGCGTTAGTAGCATAAGTTTTTAACCAACTAACAATGTGTTCGTTTACTTTTTCTACCTGAATGGTGCTTTTTTTAGGCATAGTTTAGAGATGAATTAAGAATACGTAATGTATATTTGCAAAAATATTAAAATAAAAAATGAAAAGATATATTTATATCATCTTAATTGGAGTTTTATTTTTCACTTGCGATAAAAAAAGTAAAATCGAAAGTGCAGTTGAACAAATTCCAGTCGAAATGAAGGTTGTTCGTTTTGAACAAGCTTTCTTCAATGCAAAACCTGAAAATTTGGCTGATGTAAAAGCAGAATATCCAGATTTTTTCCCTGAAGGCACGCCAGATGCGGTTTGGATAGATAAAATGCAACATCCACAATGGAGAGAACTGTATCAAGAAGTAGAGAAAAAATATAAAAATTTTGGTACGCAACAAACAGAAATAGAAGATTTATTTAAGCATATTAAATATTACTTTCCAACAATTAAAACGCCAACCATCTACACGGTGATTTCTGAAATGGATAATAACAGCAAAACAATTTATGCTAACGATAAATTGATTATTGCTTTAGAATTGTATTTAGGAAAAGAGCATAAGTTTTATGGAGAGTTTCCTGCTTATCTAAAACAAAATTTCGAGCAAAGACAGATGCTTCCAGATATTGTTTCTAGCTTTGCTTATGGTGTTTTACCTATCCCAAAGGATAAAGACTTGCTTTCAATGATGATAAATTCAGGTAAAGAGCTTTACTTAAAAGATATTTTACTTCCAGAATATTCTGATGCCGAAAGAATAGGTTATTCTGAAGACCAAATAAAATGGAGCAAAGAAAATGAAAGTTATATTTGGGAATATTTTGTAAACGATAAATTGTTGTATAGTTCTGATTCTAAATTAGCGAATCGTTTTATAAATGTAGCTCCTTTTTCTAAGTTTTATTTAGAAATAGATAACGAATCGCCAGGTAGAATTGGGCAATGGGTGGGTTGGCAAATTGTTCGTTCTTTTATGGAAAACAATCCAAAAGTAACCGTCCAGGATGTAATAAAAATGAACGAAAAAGATATTTTTGAATTATCAAAATACAAACCAAAAAAGAATGAGTAATAAAATCACATCAGAAATAAAATTTGTAGTCGAACTTGATGAAAATCGTGTTCCAGATAAGTTAACGTGGACAGCACAAGATGGTGGAGTAGAACTTGAAGAAGCTAAAGCTATGTTGTTGTCAATTTGGGATAGCAATGCTAAAGAAACGTTGCGAATTGATTTATGGACAAAAGATATGCCCGTTGATGAAATGAAAATATTTTTCCATCAAACATTAGTTGCCATGGCTGATACTTTTGAACGTGCTACACAAGATGAAAAAATGGCCTCAACCATGAGAGATTTCACAGAATATTTTGCCGAGAAATTAGAATTGAAAGGATAAGAAAATGGTTTGCAAATTGCAAACCATTTTTTATTTATCTAAAACTCATTCATTTCTTTAAAAACATCTTGATTTACGCCATCAATAAATTCTAAAAGTTTGTCTTTTCCTGTTCCTTCTGTAGATGAGGTTACAAAGTATTGTGGTATTTCTTCCCAATTATTAGCCAAAAGTTGTTTCTTATAAGCAGCAATATGAGAGTCAATTTTAGTTTTACTGATTTTATCGGCTTTAGTAAAAATAATACAAAAAGGTATTTCACTTTCGCCAAGATATTCTATAAACTCTAAATCAATTTTTTGTGCCTCAAGACGAATGTCAATTAATACAAAAGCACAAACCAATTGTTCTCTTTGTTCAAAATAATCGGTTATGAATTCTTGAAAAACATCTTTGGTTTTTTTGGAAACTCTTGCATAACCATATCCAGGCAAATCGACCAAAAACCAATTAGAATTAATTTTAAAATGATTTATCAACTGAGTTTTTCCAGGTTTTCCTGATGTTTTTGCCAAATTTTTATGATTGGTCAACATGTTAATCAAAGATGATTTTCCAACATTAGAACGACCAATAAAAGCATATTCAGGCAAACGCTCCAAAGGACATTTACTCACATCGGAATTGCTAACTATAAATTCGGCGGTATTAATTTTCATTTTATTATCATTGCGAGGCACGAAGCAATCTCGTTTAAGTATAGCATATTATTTGTAATTAACTTTTACAAATGCTCTTTAGTCAACCAAATATCAAGCAATCGATTGAATTCATCAGGATGTTCCATCATGGCAGCGTGTCCGCACTTGTCAATCCAATATAAATCTGAATTTGGCATTAATTTATGAAACTCTTCTGCTACTTCAGGCGGAGTTACAGCATCATTTTTACCCCAAATTAAACAGGTTTTTACGTGCATTTTTGGTAAATCTTTTGCCATATTATGACGAATAGCACTTTTAGCAATAGTGAGCGTTTTAATAACTTTAATTCTATCGTTTACAACGCCAAAAACCTCGTCAACCATTTCTTTTGTAGCCACTTTTGGATCATAAAAAACAGCTTCTGCTTTCTTTCTAATGTATTCATAATCACCTCTTTTTGGGTAACTGTCACCCATTGCGCTTTCATAAAGTCCTGAACTTCCTGTAATTACTAATCCAGCAACTTTCTCTGGATACATTTTTGTGTGATATAATGCAATATGTCCTCCAAGCGAATTTCCTAAAAGAATTACGCGATCAAAACCTTTGTACGTAATAAAGTCTTTCACATATTTGGCGAAAGCTTTTACATTGGTTTTTAAAATATTTTGTGTGTAAAGTGGCAACTCAGGAATAACAATTTTATATCCTTTTTGGGAGAAGTGTTTTGCAACTCCTTCAAAGTTACTTAATCCGCCCATTAAGCCATGCAAAATAACAATTGGAGTGCCTTCTCCAACCTCAATATAATTGTATTTTTTGTCTTTTACTTTAATTAAATCCATATTCTTTGGCTCATTTTTTCAATTGTTACAAACCTACACAAATTTTACCAATATCAAACCAATATGAATTCAATTTTTAGATAAACGTATTCCTTTTTTTGTTTAATCAATATTCAATTATCAACATTTCAATAATTCCATTTTTTCCATTTCTTATCATTCGAAAAATCAATCTTTTATTAAATATTTCGCAACTAAATCTGATTGAATGTCAATTTTTTCCATAAAATCAACGATTCTAAATGTTTTTTTAAATAGTAATCAAAGTTGTTTTGGTTTTAAAATGATTGTCAAAAACCTAAAAGTGGTAAAACTTATTAACAAAGTGGAGATATGTGGTAAAATGTGGAAAATTATTTTATATTTTTGCTCAGTATCATTAAAAACGAATTAGTTGAACTCATTAATCGGAACATACGAATGTAAAGTTGACATCAAAGGAAGGCTGCTTTTGCCTGCGCCTTTGAAGAAACAACTAGCTGCTTCGCTTCAAGATGGATTTGTCTTGAAACGTTCTGTTTTTCAGCCGTGTTTAGAACTTTATCCAATGGCAGAATGGAATTTAATGATGCAAAAAGTGAACAAACTCAACCGATTTGTAAAGAAAAATAACGATTTCATTCGTCGTTTTCAAGCTGGTGTAAAAGTGGTTGAAATCGATACTTTAGGACGTCTTCTTGTTCCTAAAGATTTGACCAATTTTGCCCAAATTACTAAAGATGTTGTGTTGTCTTCTACAGTTAATATTGTTGAAATTTGGGATAAAGATTTATACGAAAAAGCGATAGATGATTCTGTTGGAGATTTTGCTGATTTAGCAGAAGATGTAATGGGTAATGTAAATGACGACGACAATGGAATATCATAATCCAGTATTATTAAAAGAAACTGTCGACGGTTTAAATTGTAATCCAGATGGTGTTTATGTAGACGTCACTTTTGGCGGCGGCGGACATTCAAAAGAGATTTTGAGTCGACTTGGTTCTAACGGAAAATTAGTTGCTTTTGATCAAGATGAAGATGCTTGGAAAAACGCTTTGCCAGATGAAAGATTTACCTTGATTAAAGAAAATTTTAGATACCTCAAGCGTTTTTTAAGATTTAATGGAATCAAACAGGTAGATGGTATTTTAGCTGATTTAGGGGTTTCATCACATCAATTTGATGTTCCAGAAAGAGGTTTTTCAACCCGATTTGATGCCGATTTGGATATGAGAATGAGTAAGAAAAACGATTTGAATGCTCATACAATTATCAATGAATATGATGATGTTAACTTGAAAAGAGTTTTTCTTGATTATGGTGAATTAAAAATTGCTCCAGCATTGGCAAGAACAATTATTGAGGCAAGAGCAATAAAATCTATTGATACAACAGAGGAATTAAAATTGGTATTACAACGTTTTTTGCCAGAACAATTTAAAAATAAAATTTTGGCTCAAATCTATCAAGCCATTAGAATTGAGGTCAATCAAGAAATGGATGTTTTGAAAGAATTTTTAGTACAATCGTTAGAAGTTTTAAAACCAGAAGGAAGATTAAGTGTCATTTCTTATCATTCACTTGAAGATAGATTAGTAAAAAGATTCATGAAAAACGGAATGTTTGAAGGCGAACCCGAACGCGATTTCTTCGGAAATTTTTCTGTTCCATTCAAATTAATAGGAAAACTAATTGTTCCAACAGAAGATGAAATTAAAATTAACAATCGTGCAAGAAGCGCAAAGTTGAGAATAGCAGAGAAGAAATAGTTTGCAGTTTTCAGTCGCAGTGTTCAGTTTTAATTCGTGACCCGAGAGCAACGCTCTAACTGACGAAGTAAATAATAAGTATTCAGAATTCTTGCAAATTCGTGGCAAAATATAAAAAATGAAAATTGGAATTTACAACATATTAAAAGCAAGATTTCTTGTCAATGAAGATGCAACTAAAAATTGGCGTTTCATTGTATTTTTAATTGTACTTGCCATAATTATGATTGCTAATACACACCGATTTGAACAAAAAATATTCAAAATTGCTGATTTAACAACCGAAGTAAAAGAATTACGTTCTGAATTTGTTGATAGACGTTCTGAATTAATGAAGTTAAAAATGGAATCTACGGTTTCAAAAAAAATGGAAGCTAGAAATATTTTTCCATCAAAGGTTCCACCACAAAAAATAAAAGTTAAACAACCAGAAGAAAAAAGTTTCTTTACAAAAATATGGCAGTAGAAGATAAAAATATCTCTTACAGAATTTATCTCATGGCGTTCATCATTTTTTTAATGGCGCTAGCGATAACCATAAAACTTACTAATATACAGTGGGTAGAAGGCGACTATTATAGAAAATTGGCTAAAGATAGAACGGTAAAAACTTTCGTAATTCCAGCCAATAAAGGAAATATTTATTCCTCTGATGGTAGTTTGCTAGCAACATCAATTCCTAATTATACCATTCGTTTTGATGCTGTTACGCCAAAATCAGAAGATTTCGAAAGTAAGGTAGATTCGCTTGCAATGAGTTTGTCAAAATTATTAGGTAAATCAACTTCTTATTATGAATTATTATTGAGAAAAGCACGCGCCAATAAAAGTAGATATACTCTAATTGCAGAAGATTTAAGTTACACCGAATATTCAAAAATTAAAAAGTTTCCACTTTTCAATAAAGGGGCTTACAAAGGTGGAATTATTGTTGAGCAAAAAACAGTTCGCGAACATCCCATCGGTAAAATTGCTGAGAGAACCATTGGTTACGAAAGAATTGACCAAAATGGGCAACTAAAAAGAGTTGGAATTGAAGGTGCTTTTGGTAAATATCTTAACGGAAAAGATGGAAAAGTTTTAAAGCAAAAAATAGCCAAAGGACAATGGAAACCAATTCGTGACCAAAACGAAGTTGATCCACAAGATGGATACGATGTAATTTCTACTATTGATGTATATATTCAAGATATTGCGCATCACGCTTTGTTAAAACAGTTAGAAGAATATGGTGCAGAACATGGTTGCGCAGTTGTTATGGAAACTAAAACGGGTCAAGTTAAAGCGATTTCCAATTTGGGAAGAGACGAAAAAACAGGCAATTATTATGAAACTATAAATTATGCTGTAGCAGAATCGCACGAACCAGGTTCTACGTTCAAATTAGTTGATATGATTGCGCTTTTAGATGATAATAAAGTTGATACATCAAAGGTTTATGATAGCCGTGGCGGCAGTATTACTTATAGAGGTGATAAAGTTCGTGATTCGCATGAAGGCGGCTATGGAAAAATTTCCCTTGGAAGAGGTTTTGAAGTTTCTTCCAACACCATTTTAGTTCAAGCAGTTGTAGAAAATTATAAAAATAATCCAGAGCAATTTGTAAATAGAATTAACAATTTAGGATTAGACAAACCTCTTGGATTACCATTTCAAGGTGAAGGAAAACCTATAGTTCATAAGCCATCTGATAAAAGTTGGCATCCAAATACATTGCCTTGGATGGCATTTGGATATAATGTAGCAATAACACCATTGCAAACGTTGACTTTATACAATGCTGTGGCAAATAACGGAGAAATGGTAAAACCACAATTTGTTTCTGAAATTAAAGAATGGAATAAAACCATCAAGAAATATGATAAACAAATTATCAATCCGAAGATTTGTTCTGATGCAACTATCAAAAAATTAAAAGCGCTTTTGTTGAATGTGGTAAAAAGAGGAACAGGTGAAAAGTTGTACTCAAAAGATTTTTCTATGGCAGGAAAAACAGGAACCGCACAAGCTAATTACGGAATAAATAGTGGGAATGATAAACATTATATATCATCTTTTGTTGGGTTTTTCCCAGCAGAACATCCAAAATATTCTTGTATTGTAGTGGTTCACAAGCCAAACACTACCATGAATAATTATTATGGAGCCGATGTTGCCGGACCAGTTTTTAAACGAATTGCACAAAAGATTTTTACCGATGCACCATCAACAAACGAAATTAGAAATCTTGATAAAAAAATAGCCAAACAAGAAACAAAATATCAAGAATATTTTAAAAAAGCACAAAATGTAAAAAATACAATACCTAATCTAAAAGGAATGCCAGGAATGGATGCAGTAGCTCTTTTAGAAAATTTAGGAATTAAAGTAAAACTAAAAGGCATTGGAAAAGTAAAAAATCAGTCGATTCAAGCCGGACAACCAATTATTAAAAACACCATTATAACACTAGAATTATCGTGAACGTTTTAAAAGACCTATTATATAAAGTTGCTATTGATGCTGTAAAGGGCTCAACAGAAATGGCTGTGAATAAAATAGAATTCGATTCTAGAAAAATTCAAGAAAATGACGTTTTTGTGGCCATTCGTGGCACAGTTTCTAACGGTCACGACTTTATAGAAAAAGCAATTAATCTTGGTGCTGTTGTAATTGTTTGTGACACATTGCCAGAAGTAATTGTTAATGGAATTACTTACATTCAGGTTAAAGACACCAACTCGGCTTTGGCTTTTATGGCTTCCAATTATTATGATAATCCATCGTCAAAACTACGTTTAGTTGGAATTACAGGAACCAATGGCAAAACCACTATTGCTTCTCTTTTATACCAATTATTCAAAAAAGCAGGATATAAAGTTGGTTTGCTTTCTACAGTAAAAATTATGGTTGATGATGTGGAACACAAAGCAACCCATACAACACCAGATTCTTTAACCATCAATTATTTTTTAAATGAAATGATTGAAATAGGTTGCGAGTATTGTTTTATGGAAGTGAGTTCGCATGGTGTTCATCAAAAACGCACAGAAGGATTGCAGTTTGAAGGTGGCGTTTTTACAAATTTATCGCACGATCATTTAGACTATCATCCAACTTTTGCAGAATATAGAGATGTCAAAAAATCATTTTTTGATTATTTGCCTAAATCAGCTTTCGCATTGACCAATGTAGATGACAAAAACGGAGCAGTAATGCTTCAAAATACCAATGCAAGAAAGTTGACGTATGCCTTAAAATCATATGCTAATTATAAAGCGCAAATTCTTGAAAATCAACTATCAGGATTATTGCTTAAAATTAATGAAAATGAGGTTTGGGTAAAACTTATCGGAACATTTAATGCTTATAATTTATTAGCAATTTATGGAACAGCTGTTGAATTAGGATTAGAAAGTCTTGAAGTTTTGAGATTATTATCAGAATTAGAAAGTGTTTCAGGTCGTTTTCAGTTTATTGTTTCAAACGATAAAATTACAGCCATTGTAGATTATGCTCATACGCCAGATGCTTTAGAAAATGTCTTGAAAACCATCAATGATATTCGTACAAAAAACGAACAATTAATAACTGTTGTAGGATGCGGTGGCGATAGAGATAAAGCGAAAAGACCAATAATGGCCAATATCGCAACACAAATGAGCGATAAAGTAATTATCACTTCAGACAATCCACGAACGGAGAATCCGTCAACGATTATTGCCGAAATGGAAGTAGGTGTTGAGCCACAAAATTACAAAAAATCATTGTCTATTGAAGATAGAAAACAAGCCATAAAAACCGCGTGTCAATTAGCAAACGCCAATGATATCATTCTAATTGCTGGAAAAGGACACGAAACCTATCAAGAAATTCAAGGGGTTCGCCATGATTTTGATGATATGAAAATAGTGAAAGAATTTTTAGAACAAATGAACAAGTAATTGTTTCGAGTTTCGAGTTGCGGGTTTAAAGTTAAAACGCGCAACCCGAAACCCGAAACCCGAAACTATAAATTATGTTATACTACTTATTTGAATATTTAGACAAAACACTCGACATTCCCGGAACAGGAGTGTTTCAATATATTACCTTTCGTTCGGCGGTAGCGTTAATTTTATCATTAACACTATCAACTATTTACGGAAAAAAAGTCATCACTTTTTTGAGAAATCAACAAGTTGGTGAAACCGTTCGTGAATTAGGTTTAGAAGGGCAAACTCAAAAAGCAGGTACCCCAACAATGGGTGGATTAATCATCATTTTTGCAACCTTGATTCCAGTTTTGTTACTAACTAAATTGAATAATATTTATATCATTCTTCTAATTGTAACAACTCTTTGGATGGGAACTATTGGTTTTATTGACGATTACATAAAAATCTTCAAAAAAGACAAACAAGGTTTAAAAGGAATTTTTAAAGTTATTGGTCAAGTGGGTTTAGGAATTATTGTGGGTTCGGTGTTGTATTTTAGTCCAGCAGTTACAGTTCGTGAAAAGTCTGCTACACCAATTACGTTCAACCAAACAGGAAATACAATTTCGCAACCAGCTAAGGAAATTAAAGCCACAACAACCACAATTCCGTTTACAAAAAATAACGAACTAGATTATGCTCAAATACTAAAACCATTTACTGATGATTATCAAAATTGGGCTTGGTTGGTTTTTATTCCAATCGTAATTTTCATTATTACGGCGGTTTCAAATGGAGCTAATTTAACCGACGGAATAGATGGTTTAGCCGCAGGAACATCAGCAATATCCGTGCTTGCACTTGGAATTTTTACATTTATTTCAGGTAATATCATTTTGTCTAATTACTTGAATGTGATGTACATTCCAAATTCAGGTGAAATGACCATTTTTATTGCTTCTTTCGTAGGAGCTTTAATCGGATTTCTTTGGTATAATTCCTATCCAGCATCAGTATTTATGGGTGATACAGGAAGTTTAACTATTGGTGGAATTATTGCGGTTTTAGCAATTTCTGTTAGAAAAGAAATGTTGCTTCCGGTATTATGTGCCATTTTCTTTGCCGAAAGCGCCTCAGTAATTATTCAGGTATCTTATTTCAAATACACCAAAAAACGTTTTGGCGAAGGAAGAAGAATTTTCTTAATGTCGCCATTGCATCATCATTATCAGAAAAAAGGATACCATGAAAGTAAGATTGTAACTCGTTTTTGGATTGTAACCATCTTGTTAGCGATTGTAGCCATTGTAACATTGAAATTGAGATAAGACAATCTTATTTAACTTAATTTTCTTATTGGTTTAAAAAAAAGAAGAATGAAAAGATTAGTGGTTTTAGGTGGAGGCGAAAGTGGCGTTGGAACAGCAATTCTAGGGAAGAAAGAAGGATATGATGTTTTTGTATCCGATTTCGGAAAAATTAAAGACAATTATAAAGACGTTCTTAACAAATATGAAATACAATGGGAAGACGAACAGCATACAGAAGATAAAATTCTTAATGCCGATGTAGTAATGAAAAGCCCGGGAATTCCAGAAAAGGCTCCAATTGTAAAAAAGCTTATCGAAAAAGGAATTCCAGTAATTTCTGAAATTGAATTTGCTAATGACTTTACAAAAGCAATGACCATAGGAATCACAGGTAGTAATGGTAAAACAACCACAACAATGTTGACGTATCATTTGCTAAAAGAAGGCGGATTAAATGTAGGATTAGGTGGCAATATTGGAAAAAGTTTTGCATGGCAAGTAGCCGAAGAACATTATGATTCGTATGTATTAGAATTAAGCAGTTTTCAGTTAGACGGAATCATAAATTACAAGCCACATATTGCCATAATTACTAATATAAGCCCGGATCATTTAGATCGTTACGATTATAAATATGAAAATTATATCGCATCGAAATTTAGAATAACAAGCAATCAAACCGAAGAAGATTATCTCATTTATGATGCAGATGATGAAGCTATCGGAAATTGGTTAAAAAATAATAAAGTAAAAGCACAATTAATTCCATTTTCGATATCAAAAACAATTGAAAACGGAGCATTTTTAAACAACAACACTATGGAAATCAACATCAACCAAGAAGAGTTTTTAATGGAAACAGCTACCATTGCACTTGAAGGAAAACACAACATGAAAAACGCAATGGCAGCAACTTCTGTAGCAAATATTTTACGCATCAGAAAACAAACCATTCGTGAGAGTTTGTCTAATTTTCAAGGAGTTGAACATCGTTTAGAAAAAGTGCTAAAAATTCATAATGTGCAATACATTAACGATAGTAAAGCAACCAATGTAAATGCAACGTACTTTGCTTTAGACAGCATGACAACACCTACGGTTTGGATTGTTGGTGGCGTTGATAAAGGAAATGACTATGATGAATTAATGCCGTTAGTTCACGAAAAAGTAAAAGCAATTATCTGTCTTGGTGTTGATAACAAGAAAATAATTGACGCTTTCGGAAATGTTGTAGATATGATGGTTGAAGTAGATAATATGCACGATGCAGTAAATACAGCAAGACATATCGCAGAAAAAGGCGACACGGTTTTACTATCTCCAGCTTGCGCAAGTTTTGATTTATTTCAAAACTACGAAGACAGAGGAAACCAATTTAAAAGAGAAGTAAGAAATTTATAATATTAGATATTAAATTTTAAATATTAGATATGACAAACGATCAGCTTAAAAATAGAACAAAGAAATTTTCATTATCTATTCTAAATCTTATTGAAAAGATGCCAAACTCAATTTCAACTAGAGTTGTTATTAATCAAATTGCTAAAAGTGCAACTTCTGTTGGAGCAAATTATAGAGCAGTTTGTAGAGCAAGAAGTGATAAAGAATTTATTTCGAAATTAAATATAGTTTTAGAAGAAGCAGATGAAACTCAATTTTGGCTAGAAATAATTGAAGAAATGAAATGGATTAATAAAACAGAATTAGATGTTTTGCAAAAAGAAGCCAATGAATTAGTGGCAATTTTTGTATCAACTCTCAAAACGGTAAACAACAGATTAAATAATAAATAGAAATATTAGACTAAGTTCAAAAATATCTAAAATCTAATATCAAATATCAAATATTAAAATGAAACAACTAATAAGCAGACTTCACGGAGATAAAGTCATTTGGGCATTTGTGGCTCTTTTGGCGTTGTTTTCTTTTATGCCTGTTTTTAGTGCAAGTAGTAATTTGGCTTACATGCGACATGGCTCCGGAAATGCCTTGACCTATTTGCTGAAGCACGCTATTCATATCACCATTGGATTTGTAATAATTTATCAAGTTCACAAAATACCGTATCATTATTTTAGAGGAATTTCACGAATTGCAATGCCAATTGTATGGATTTTATTAGTCTATACTATGGTAAAAGGAACAGTCATTGAAGGAGCAAATGCCAGTCGTTGGATTCAAATTCCATTCATTGGAATATCCTTTCAAACATCAACCTTTGCTGCAATAGTGTTGTATATTTTTGTAGCAAGGTATTTGTCTAAAAAAAGAGAAATTGCACCCAATTTTAAACAATCGCTTCTCGAACTTTGGTTACCTGTATTTATAACAGTTGGATTGATTTTTCCTGCTAATTTTTCTACAGCAGCATTGATTTTTTCAATGGTTATTATGCTAACTTTTATCGGTAAATATCCATTAAAATACATCGGAATCATTCTTGGAACAGGATTGCTTTGCGGATTGTTTTTTATACTAATTGCCAAAAAATTTCCAGATGCTTTTCCTAATCGGGTCGATACTTGGATTAGTCGTATTGATAATTTTACAAGCGATAAGCCTGATGAGGATGATTATCAAATAGAGAAAGCAAAAATTGCCATTGCATCAGGTGAAATATACGGACTCGGACCAGGGAAAAGTGTTCAAAAGAACTTTTTACCGCAATCGTCCTCCGATTTTATTTTTGCCATAATTGTAGAAGAATTTGGTCTTTTCGGAGCAATTACAATAATTTTAATTTATATGTTATTATTGTTCCGATTTGTTGTAGCATCGCACAAAGCCAATTCGCTTTTCGGAAAATTAGTCGTCGTCGGACTCGGTTTTCCAATAATATTTCAAGCATTAATTAATATGGCGGTTGCTGTCGAATTGCTTCCAGTTACAGGTCAAACACTACCATTAATTAGTTCTGGAGGAAGTTCTGTTTGGATGACGTGTATTGCTATCGGAATTATTCTAAGCGTTACCAAAAAAGAAGAAGAAATTGCAAAAGAACTCGAAGAAGCCGAAAGAGAACTTGAAGAGAAGAAAAAAAGAGACGAAGTTCTACAAAGAATCATCGACAGAGAATTGAATGGAGTAGAAGAGGAAGTTGATGAAAATCAAGAAAAGGTTAACCAAATGAAGGCATCGATAAAAGGTAAAATAATGGAGGAAGATTTTTCAATAGAAGAAAATCCAATGCTTGCCATAAAAGGAATACGAAAAAAATAAAATAAGTTAAAAGTTTCTCATTACGATAATACAAATTCGTAACTCGAAACTCGAAACCCGAAAAACATGAGCAAATACAAGTTTATTTTAAGTGGTGGCGGAACAGGTGGACATATCTATCCTGCAATTGCTATTGCAAACGAATTAAAATCGCGTTTTCCAGACGCGGAATTCCTTTTTGTAGGTGCGCAAGATAAAATGGAAATGCAAAAAGTACCTCAATCAGGTTATGCTATTGAAGGACTTTGGATTGCAGGTTTGCAAAGAAAGTTGACGTTACAGAATGCTATGTTTCCATTAAAATTAGTTAATAGTTTATGGAAATCTCGAAAAATAATTAAGAAATTCAAGCCAGATGTTGTCATCGGAACAGGCGGATTTGCTAGTGGTCCATTATTGCAAGCTGCCAATAGTTTGAACATTCCAACAGTTATACAAGAACAAAATTCCTATCCGGGAATTACCAATAAATTATTGAGTAAGAAAGCCAACGCTATTTGTGTGGCTCATGAAAATTTAGAACGATTTTTTCCAAAAGATAAAATGGTATTTACAGGAAATCCTGTACGTCAAGATTTATTAGATGTAGAAAATAAAAGGCAAGAAGGAATTGAATATTTTAAATTGAATCCAAACAAAAAAACACTTTTAGTACTTGGCGGAAGTCTAGGTGCAAGAAGAATAAATCAACTCATTGAAAAAGAATTAGATTATTTTAAATCAAAAGATATTCAAGTGATTTGGCAATGTGGCAAGTTGTATTTTGAAGAATATAAAAAATACGAGGAACTTCCAGCTTCCAACTCCCAACTTCCAACCCATGTAGTTTCATTTATTGACAGAATGGATTTGATTTATGCTGCTGCAGATTTCGTGATTTCTCGCGCTGGAGCTTCGTCAGTTTCGGAATTATGTTTGGTAGGAAAACCAACAATTTTTATTCCATCACCAAACGTAGCCGAAGATCATCAAACAAAAAATGCCAGCGCCATTGTAGATAAAAAAGGAGCAATTCTTCTAAAAGAAAACGAATTGGATGAAAAGTTTGAAACTACATTTTCAGATTTAATTTCAAATGAAAATTTGCAAAAAGAGTTGAGCCAAAACATAAACAAATTAGCCAAGCCTAATGCAACAAAAGATATAGTTGAAGAAATATTAAAATTAGTTTAATGTTTAAAGTACAGGTTGCCAACTTGAAACTTTAAACTTGAAACAAAAAAAACGATATGAACTTAAACCAAATACATAACGTCTATTTCATCGGAATTGGAGGCATCGGAATGAGTGCTTTGGCTCGTTATTTCCAAAATATTGGAAAAAATGTTTCGGGTTACGATAAAACACCAACGATGTTAACCGACGAATTGATTGCCGGCGGAATGAACATTCATTTTGAAGATTCCATTGCTGCAATTCCTTCCGATTATTTTGTAGAAAATACTTTAGTAATTGTTACGCCAGCAGTTCCAGTTTCGCATTCAGAATGGAATTATTTTATTGAAAGAGAGTATGTAATTAAAAAAAGAGCCGAAGTTCTTGGTTTGATAACTAAAGACACCTTCTGTTTTGCAGTGGCAGGAACACACGGAAAAACAACTACATCAAGTATTCTTGGTCATATTATGTATGAAAGTGGAGCCGATGTTACAGCTTTTCTTGGCGGAATTGTAGAAAATTATCATTCTAATTTAATCGGTAGCGGAAAAACAATAACCGTGGTTGAAGCCGATGAGTTTGACCGATCGTTTTTGCATTTGCATCCCAATATTGCTTGCGTAACTTCTATGGATGCAGATCATTTAGATATTTATGGCGATGCTTCTGCCATCGAAGAATCGTTTAGAGAATTTGCAAATAAAGTTCAAGATAAAACCAAAATATTTGTCCCAAAAGGATTGAATTTAGAAGGGTTAACAATAGCCATTAATGACGAAGCAACGTTTAAAGCATTCAATATTCGAATAGAAAATAGCACCTATGTTTTTGACGTTCAAACACCAATAGAAACAATAAAAAACATTGCTTTTGGTTTGCCAGGACATCATAATCTAATGAATGCGCTAATGGCTTTAGCAATGGCAAAAACTTATGGAACTCCAACCGAGTCTATTGTTACTGCTTTAGCAACTTTTAAAGGTGTACAACGAAGATTTTCGTATCAAATAAAATCAGAAAATCGCGTTTATATAGATGATTATGCACATCATCCAACAGAAATTAATGCGGTGCATCAAGCAGTGAGGGAATTGTATCCAAATCAAAAAGTTTTGGCCATTTTTCAACCTCATTTGTTTAGCAGAACCAAAGATTTTGCCGACGATTTTGCTAAAAGTTTATCGCAATTTGACGAAATTTTACTGTTAGATATTTATCCAGCAAGAGAAGTGCCAATGAAAGGAATTACCACTTCTTGGTTAATGTCTAAAATGACAAATGACAATAAAAAATTAGTTTCAAAAGAGGCACTAATTAGTATAATTTTAGAAAGTGATGCGACTGTAATTGTAACGATAGGAGCAGGAGATATTGGCGAATTAGTACCGTCAATTAAAAAAGCTTTAGCTGAATAGCTTCAACTTTAGTCCGATGAACACAAAATATAAAAATTAAAATAATTATGAAATTTCTAAAATGGAACACTATTCGATTAATACTAATGTTTGCATTGGTTGTTTTTCTGTATTCGTTTACGTCAAATAGAAATTCACATCGTAAATTGAAGAAATTAGAAGTAGTTTTTGTTGAAAATAATCACAGTTTTGTTAAACAAGAATCGGTTAATAAATTGTTAATAGAAAATAGTTCAGATGTAAAAGCCATTGAAAAATCGGACTTAAATTTGAACAAATTGGAAAATTCTATCAACAAACATCCAATGATTGAAAAATCAGAAGTTTATGTAAGTGTTGATGGTGTTCTAAAAGCGGAAGTGAAACAAAAAACACCCATAGCAAGAGTGTTTAATGAGGAAGGTTCTTTTTATATTGATTATGAAGGAAACAGAATGTTGCTTTCTAACATAAGTACTGCTCGCGTACCGCTAATTTCGGGGGTTATTGACAACAAAAACAAAAAAAAATTATCCGAAGTTTTGAAGATGATTTACAACGATGAATTTTTGAAAAAAAATATCATTGGCGTGCAAATTTTGCCAGATGCGAGCTTAATGATGACCAACAGGAACTATGATTTTAAAATTGAATTTGGTAAAATGATTAATGAAGAAAAGAAATTTAAAAATTATAAAGCATTTTTTCAGAAAGCAGTTTCAGATACGATGCTAAAAAAATATAAGAAAATAAATTTAAGATATACACACCAAGTTGTTTGCACAAAATAACTTCTAAAAGAGAATCAAGAAAGTAGCGATAGAATAAATATTGTATAGAGCAAATTAGTTGACAATATGGAGAATAGAGAAAACATTGCAGTTGGTTTAGACATTGGAACTACGAAAATCGTAGCAATGATTGGTAAGAAAAACGAATACGGAAAACTTGAAATTTTAGGCATTGGAAAAGCCAAAAGTTTAGGTGTGGCTCGAGGTGTAGTAAATAATATTACTCAAACCATTCAATCCATCCAACAAGCAGTTTTAGAAGCAGAAGAAAACTCCGGATACAAAATTAATGATGTAGTAGTTGGTATCGCTGGTCAACACATTCGCAGTATTCAACACACGGATTATATCAGTAGAAGTAATCCAGAAGAGGTAATTAGCGGAAAAGATATTCAGTTGCTAATTGATCAAGTGAACAAATTAGCCATGTTGCCGGGTGAAGAAATTATTCATGTGTTACCACAAGAATTTAAAATTGACGGACAATCTGAAATTAAAGAACCAATTGGAATGTATGGCGGACGATTGGAAGCAAGTTTTCACGTTGTTGTTGGTCAAGCCGCTTCTATCAGAAATGTGGGAAGGTGCATCCAAAGCTCAGGAATTGAATTATCAGGATTAACGCTAGAACCTTTAGCTTCTGCAGATGCCGTTTTAAGTCAAGAAGAAAAAGAAGCTGGTGTTGCTTTAATCGATATTGGTGGTGGAACTACGGATTTAGCCATTTTTAAAGACGGAATCATTCGTCATACAGCCGTAATTCCTTTTGGAGGAAATGTGATTACAGAAGATATTAAAGAAGGTTGTTCCATCATCGAGAAACAAGCAGAATTATTAAAAGTAAAATTTGGTTCCGCTTGGCCTGGCGAAAATAAAGATAACGAAATTGTTTCCATTCCAGGATTACGCGGTAGAGAACCAAAAGAAATTTCTTTGAAAAACTTATCTAAAATTATTCACGCTCGAGTGGTTGAAATTATTGAGCAAGTTTTTACAGAAATAAAAGTTTACGGACACGAAGATCCAAGAAAGAAATTGATTGCAGGAATTGTTCTTACAGGTGGTGGCGCTCAATTGCAACACATTAAGCAGTTGGTAGAATACATCACAGGAATGGATACTAGAATTGGATATCCAAACGAGCATTTGGCAGGAAATTCTAGCGAAGATATTTCAAGTCCTTTGTTTGCAACAGCAGTTGGATTGGTAATGAATAGTATTGCAAACAATACGCAAAGCGCATATAAATTAGAAGTAAGTCAAGCTATTGCACAACCAAAACCAATTGTTAAACCAATTGTTGAAGAAGTTCAAGAAGTAGCACAACAACAAGAAGAACCAATTGAAAATAAAGTAAAAAAAGTGCCAGAAACTACAGATGGAATCAGAAAATCATTTTTTGATAAGTATGTAGATAAAATCAAAGATTTCTTAGACAACGCAGAATAATAGTTTTCAGTGCTCAGTTGGCAGTGATGAAGCAAAAAAGTTGAAATTTTTTAAAATTAGTGAAATAAATAGAAACATTGAATTCGTGTTAATTCGTGACCCGAGACCAAAGGTTGAACTGACGTAGTAAATTAGTGTTTAAATAACAGAATAAAATCAAACAAAACCAAAATAGTATGATAAGCAACTCAGAATTTGGAAGCATCTCATTTGATTTACCTAAAAATCAATCAAATGTTATTAAAGTTATCGGTGTTGGTGGCGGTGGTAGCAACGCAATCAACCACATGTTTAAACAAGGAATCAAAGGTGTAGATTTCATCGTTTGTAATACAGATTCTCAAGCATTACAAAACAGTCCTGTACCCAATAAAATTCAGTTAGGTGTAAACTTAACCGAAGGTTTAGGAGCAGGAGCAAACCCCGATGTAGGTCAACAATCAGCTATTGAGAGTATCGATGATATCGAAAAAATGTTGGACAGCAATACCAAAATGGTTTTCATCACCGCAGGAATGGGTGGCGGAACCGGTACAGGTGCGGCTCCTGTAATTGCTCAATTGGCAAAAGAAAGAGATATTCTTACTGTTGGAATTGTTACCATTCCGTTTCAATTTGAAGGAAAAGTGCGCCAAGATCAAGCATTAGCTGGTGTTGAAAGATTAAGAAAACATGTAGATTCATTAATTGTTATCAATAATAATAAATTAAGAGAAGTATACGGAAATCTTGGTTTTAAAGCAGGTTTCTCTAAAGCTGACGAAGTTTTAGCCACTGCATCTCGCGGAATTGCCGAAGTAATTACACACCACTACACACAAAATATAGATTTAAAAGATGCTAAAACCGTATTGGCTAATAGCGGAACAGCTATCATGGGTTCTGCCATTGCAAGTGGTGAAAATAGAGCTAAAGAGGCCATCATTTCTGCTTTAGATTCTCCATTATTGAATGACAATAAAATTTCAGGTGCTAAAAACGTATTGTTGCTTATCGTTTCAGGTACTAACGAAATTACTATTGACGAAATCGGAGAAATCAACGATCATATTCAAGCAGAAGCAGGTTTCAATGCCAATATTATTATGGGAGTTGGTGAAGATGAAGCTCATGGAGATGCTATTGCAGTTACCATTATTGCAACAGGTTTTAATGTAGAACAACAAAACGAAATTGTAAATTCTGAAGTAAAAAAAATAATTCATACCTTAGGCGATGAGCAAGCTATTGTTCATGATTTAACCCAAAAACCAGTTGATTTTTTTCAGAACAAGATAGAAACTCCAATTGAAGTTACTACCCAAGTTAAAGAAGAGAGAATTGTGTTCGAATTAATTCAAGACGAAGTAAAACCTGAACCAGTAGTAGCTAAAGTTAACGAAAATGAACTAATAGCTATGAACGAGTTCATCCGAAATTTAGATGTAACTTTTGAGATTGTTTCTCCAATAAAAGACATTGATTTTCAATTTACAATTCCTGTAGTGAATGAACCAATCGTTAGCGAACTAGCAAAGCAAATTAATGTAGTTGAACCAAAAATTGTGGCTAAAGAAGAAGAGCAAATTACATTTTCTTTCGATTTACCAATTGCTAAACCAACTCAAAACACTGTAGAAGATGACAGAATAATATTTGAATTATCTGCCGAAACTAAAGACATTAAAGTCAACGAGCACGTAGAATTTGTTCCTGTAACAGAACTGAATCAAAACGGTGTAATCAAATATTCTCTTGAAGAATATATGGAGATTGAAAATGATTTGTTGAGTTCCAAATCGGCTGCCAAATTAGAAGAGCCTATTGAAGAGTCGTTAAATTTCACGATGAAAGTAGCCGAGCCAGCAAAACCAACTTACGCTATACATTCAAATGATATTTCTCCGATGGAAATGACTATCGAAGAAACATTAAAACTACGTGCAGACGAAAGAAGACGAAAATTAAAAGAGTTTAACTACAAGTTTCACAACAATCCATCGAGAGTTGACGAACTTGAAAGAGAACCGGCTTACAAAAGATTAGGAGTAGATTTAACCGAAAATCAAAATCTAAATAACAATTCAAGAATGTCATTAGGAACCGATAGTAACGACGATATTCAGTTACGTTCAAACAATTCATTCCTACATGATAACGTGGATTAATTCCAAATTAATCTTTAAATCTAACCCGAAAGTTCAATTGAAATTTTGGGTTATTTTTTTTACCTTTGTATGGCTTTTTGGTCCAAATTAATCTTTAAATCTAACCCGAAAGTTCAATTGAAATTTTGGGTTATTTTTTTTACCTTTGTATGGCTTTTTGGAGCGAATGGTTTGCGCATTTTTGCATTCCATGTTCCTGCTTTTCACAGTATCTTTTATTTTGTTGCCTTCGAGTGCATTTCGACAGGCTCAATGTAAGACCTCAGGCAACAAAATAAAAGGATACTTGTTCCAATCAGGGCTAAAGAGCAAACCATTTAAATAAAATCAAAATTCTAAAATCGTTAATCTTAAATCATAAATCAATATGAGTTTGCAATCAAAAATAATGGACGTAATGAAAGATGCCATGCGTTCTAAAGACACCGTGGCATTGGAAGCATTAAGGGCTATCAAATCAGAATTATTGTTAGCACAAACAGCAACAGGTTCAAAAGAAGAAATAGCTGAAGCCGACGAAATCAAAATTTTACAGAAATTGGTTAAAATGAGAAAAGACAGCGCCGAAATTTATAAAACTCAAAACCGTCCAGACTTAGCTGAACCAGAGTTAGCTCAAATTGCTGTTATCGAAAAATTTCTTCCAGCACAACTTTCAGAAGCTGAAGTAGAAACAATCGTTTCTAAAATCATTGCAGAAACCGGAGCATCAGGAATAGCAGCTATGGGAAAAGTTATGGGATTAGCCTCAGCTCAAATTGGCGGACAAGCAGAAGGTAAAACGATTTCTGCTATTGTTAAAAAATTATTAGTTTAATTTATAAGTAATTAGTGAAAAGTGATTAGTGATTAGTAATTAGCTATTCACTTATCACTTATCACTTATCACTTTTTACTAAATTGGCTGCGTAGTTCAACTGGATAGAATATCAGATTTCGGCTCTGAGGGTTGGGGGTTCGAATCCCTTCGCGGTCACTAAACAAAATCATTTGATTATATTATACCTTCTTTTTGCTGGAGTAGCAGCATTTTTTTTCTTTGTTGTTTACTCCATATTCGAAGAAAAATATGGTGTGCTTTTCAATAAACCATTTTACATTCATTTTTATCCAACTATAAAAACATTGAATGCCAATCAATCGTATGTTTTAAACAAGCAATTTGATTATTACAATTCACTTTCTGATAAAAAGAAAAAATACTTCGAACATCGCGTAGCAACTTTCATCAAACGTTATGAATTCATAGGAAAAGAAGATTTTATTATAACCGATGAAGTTCAGGTTTTAATCGCTTCAACTTCTGTAATGTTAACCTTTGGTTTTAGGAAATATTTGTACACCAATATTGATAAAGTAATCGTTTATCCATCGGTTTATTATTCAGAAATTAATAAAGCTTATCACAAAGGTGAGTTTAATCCACGAATGAAGGCTATTGTTTTCTCATGGGAAGATTTTAAAGCGGGTTACGATATTAAAAACGATAATTTGAATCTCGGAATTCATGAATTTGCTCACGTACTTCATCTTCATGGTAGGAACAGCCAAGATACAAGCGCTATAATTTTTTCAAGAATGTATGATAGAATTCGAAAAGAAGTTGATCATCCTGCCAATAGAGAGCGATTAGTCAATTCCAATTATTTTAGAATTTATGCTTTCACCAATCACTTTGAATTTTTAGCGGTTATTATAGAACACTATTTTGAATCACCTCATATATTCAAACAAAAGTTTCCAAAACTTTTCGAAAATGTGAGTAAAATGCTGAATCATAAGCATAATTAATTGAAAGTATTATTACATCCCACAATTATTTTCGTAAAACATTATTATGTCAATTGTCTTGTCTTTACTAATAATATCATTTTCTACTTTTTCAATTAATTGTTTGCAATCAGTAAAGTAGTCACGAACTCTTTTTTTTATTCCTCTTGCGCCAGCACCATATATATAACCAATATTATACGCTGTGTTTTCAGATGTTTTTTTCGCATATGCTTCTCCTGAGTCATAAACCATTCCCATCCCAATTGCGCCACCAGAATGAATAGTTTCTTCTACATAGTACAGGTTAATTTTATTTCCTCTAAAAGCAAGTAAACCTAACTTTTTTTCAGTTTTTTTGTCGTTGAAGTTTGTTTTTACATCAATAACTTCATATTGCAAAGAATCATTTTCTGAGTATATTATAACTTTAGAAATCTCATTTAAGGAGTATTTGGTTTTTGTTTCTTTTGAAATTATTAATAATCTAGACGAAGAATTAGCAAATGTGGGCTTGCGAATTACGAATTCTCCAATTTTTTCACTCCCATCATTAAAGATTACCTTACTTTTTTCTTGTGAAAAACAAAGGAAAAACGGAAACAACAGTATAATAATTTTTTTCATTTTTTAACTAATATTTGTTCTTTAAGTGTACAATATAATTCTTTTTACCAAAAGATATAATTCTTGTTTTAAACTTTTTTCAATTTAATCAACCATTTTTAAAAACAGCTTTTACTGTTTCTTCATAATTTCGAATGCTTTTTGCTTTTCTAATATTTTTTTCAACTTTATGAGGATTGTCAAAAGTAGTAGAAAAATATTCCCACAAATGGTGCATTTTCAATAAAATATGAGTTGCTCCAGATAACGATTCGCTATAACCTTGATACAAGGTTTCGTGAAAATCACTAAACAATTCCATTTTGTTTTTTGGATAATCTAAGGTGTTTTCTTTAATCATATTCGGCAAAAATGGATCCGAAATTAATCCTCTTCCAATCATCCAGTGGTCAATGGTAGGAAACAGTTCTTGCATTTCTCTGAACTTTGTTACTGAAGTAATGTCGCCATTATAATATAATTTGTGTTTGGTAGTATCAATACACTTTTGAAAAGCATCAAGATGAACGCCACCTTTGTAAAGCTGTTTTCCAATGCGAGCATGAATGGCAATATTTTTAATTGGATAGTTGTCAAGAATTGGTAAAACATCCAGAATTTCATCGGTTGTGTCATAACCCAATCGCATTTTCATAGAAACAATAATATCTGATTCCGAGTGAACTTTATTTAGAATAGCATCTATTTTTTCTGATTCTTTTATCAAACCAGAACCCATTCCGCATTTGGTAACCATCGGATAAGGACAACCTAAATTCCAATTTAATTCCTTGTAACCTAACTCCTGAACATAGTTGGAAACAAATAAAAATTCGTCAGCATCGTTAGTGATTACTTGCGGAATTACCTCTAGCGTGTTATTGTTTTCAGGAAGTAAATCACGTTCATAAGATGACTTAATTACAAGTTTTCCGTTCAAACGAATGTAGGGCGAATAGAAAGTATCAATGCCGCCAAAATACTTGTTTTGTGCATTTCTAAAACGAAAGTCGGTAAATCCTTGTAAGGGTGAAGATAATAAGGTGTAACTCATAAAATTTGATGTTGTGCAAACTTAACAATCTTTTTATCAACTATCTGATTTTTGTCATGTTTATATTTTGTGTTAAGTGGTAACTTTAATCCATTATTTTAAAGTTAAATGTCATGAAATCGCCAACAAAAAGTTTGTTGCAAACAAATACCAATAAATAAAAAGGCGATACCATATATGACCGTCACAAAATTAAATTTTACATATATGAAAAAAAATGTACCAGTGTCAACTATAATGACATCAAATGTAATTAAGTTAAATCTAACTGATGATTTAACAAAAGCAGAAAGTTTATTCAAGAAACATCATATCAGACATATTCCTGTTGTTAGCGGAAATCATATTGTTGGAATGTTAAGTTACACCGATTTATTACGTATCTCCTTTGCAGATGCCATTGATGATGACGAATTAGAAGTTGATGTAACCGTTTACAATATGTTTTCTGTAGAGCAAGTTATGGCACGAAATTTAGTAAAAGTTTCGCCTGACACCACCATAAAAGAAGTAGCAGAAATTTTATCGAAACGTGAGTTTCATGCTCTGCCAGTGGTTCTTGACGAACTTTTGGTAGGAATTGTAACCACAACCGATTTAATAAAGTATTTAATTGACCAATATTAAAATTAAATGCTCCAATCGGAGCATTTAATGTTTATGTAACTATTAAGCCTGAAAAAAAAAATTTGATCATGTAGTTCGTCAGTTCGAGTGTTTTCTTAAAAAATGCGATAGCTTTTTTTAAGAAAATGTATCGAGAACACGATAAATTCTGGCTTCTCGATACAATTTAGAATAGTAAAGCTGTCGCATTACTATTCTAAATCACTCGAAGTGACGTTTAAAACGACATTGATTTGCGTAGCTGAATAACAAATTTATCTTGAAGTCATTTTTTTAGTTAATTTTTTTCTATTTTTGGTAACTATAAATCTAAAATTATGAAATCGCCATTAACAACAAGTTTGCGTAAGCAAACACCAATAAATAAAAGGCGATACCATATATTACCACTAACAAATAAATTTTACATATATGAAAATTAAATATTACTTGGTTTTGTTGTTAGTGTTTAGTGGTCAATTTTCAAATGCGAATGGGGTTGAAAACAAAACCATTTGGTCTTCATCGTATTTAGAAAAAGTGAATGATCCAGTTATGCCACAATTGCCTAATATAGAAATGTGTGATGACAATAACGATGGCATTACTTCTTTTAATCTAAATACTCAAACCCCAATTATTTTAGCATCTCAATCAACTGCAGCTTCCAATTATTCTGTTAGTTATCATCTCACGGATACAGATGCATTTACAGGTGCTCTTCCAATCTCTAATACAAGTTCATATATCAATTTATCTAATCCACAAACTATATATGCTCGAGTTCAAAATAATACTACTTCACAATTTGAAGTTGGTAGTTTTCAGTTAATTGTAAATCCACAATTAGTTATTACAGCTCCAACTTTATTCAGTGTTTGTGATAATGATTCACAACCAAATGATTCATTTACAACATTTAATTTATTAGCATTTATTTCACCTCACATACCTTCATCTGGATATACAATTTCTTTTTATTTAGACGCTAGTTGTACAGTTAATATAAGCAATCCAAGTTCGTATATCAATTTCTCTAATCCACAAACAATTTTTTATACAGTCACAAATAATTCAA
>JFJP01038497.1_pt1 | contig 30097 bp, 18 predicted proteins | sample 431651 | NCBI WGS metagenome assembly JFJP01 (sample SAMN02602958, study PRJNA72255) | Microbial mat metagenome, whole genome shotgun sequencing project. | biome: fresh water; feature: sink hole; material: water; isolation source: purple microbial (photo- and chemosynthetic) mats found in... | reverse complement strand
ATTAATGTCCGTAAAAATCCTTCCTGATTGCGCAAATCAAAAAAAGTCAGTTCATGCTGGAGTGCATATTTGCGTATTTCGTTCCTTATTTGATTAGAAACATCTTCCTGAAGCCAACATTTGTTAATATCGAGCACTTTATCGAATTGACCCGGTATATGAAAACCGACAGCATTCATTGTGTCGAATTGTTTTTCTTCGGACATTTCCTCAAAAGTACGCCAACGTTTGTTCGAAAACGTATATTCCAACTTATTGCGATAAAATTCAGTTTTTGCAGAACCTAAAATAGGAGAAATGGCAGGCAATTCAATTTTTCCGATGCGGGTCAGATTATCAATCACTTGCTGCTGCTTGAACCGCAACTGTTCAGAATAAGGTAAAATTTGCCATTTACAACCTCCGCAAATTCCAAAATGTTCACAAACGGCTTCGATTCTATTTTTGGAATATTCATGAAAAAGAATGGGACGCGCTTCCATAAAATGGCTTTTCTTTCGAGTCACCTGTAAATCGACTACATCGCCAGGGACTACAAAAGGCACAAAGACAACAATATCATTTACTTTTGCTATCGCTTTTCCTTCGGCTGCAATATCGGTTATCGTAATATTCAGGAGAATAGGATGCGGTTTTTTGTTTTTGGCCATTATTTATGTCTTTGAAATATTTTTGAGATTTTTATATTGGGTGCAAAAATACAAAATTATTAGCAAAGCAGTTTTTCTGAAAATTTTATTTAACCAATTTAATGAACCACTTATTACTCAACTTTGCTTTTTTTCAACCCAAATTCCTTATTGATTTTTAAAAATGGAATCACTGCCAAGGTTGGGATTGCACAAATTAAAACCCAGATAAAGAAATGATTATATCCTATTAAATCTTGCAACCAACCGGCAATCATGCCCGGAAGCATCATGCCCAATGCCATAAAACCAGTGCAAATTGCATAATGAGCCGTTTTATGCTCTCCATCAGCAAAATAAATCATGTAGAGCATATACGCTGTAAATCCGAATCCATAACCAAATTGTTCGATAGCTACTGCTAAATTTATAAGTAATAAATTTTCGGGTAAAAACCATGATAAATATAAATAGGCTAAATGGGGTAGTGTAATACTCAACGCCATAGGCCAGATCCAGAATTTCAATCCTTTGCGTGAAGCAGCAATTCCGCCAACTATTCCACCTAATGTTAGTGCCAGTATTCCAATGGTTCCATAAACCAGACCAACCTGACCTGTGGTGAGTCCCATTCCCCCTACTTCGCGTGCATCAAGCAAAAACGGTGAAGCCATTTTAACTAGCATAGCCTCTCCCAGTCTGTAAAGCAACATAAATGAAATAGCCAACCCAACACCTGGCTTTTTGAAAAATGTTGCAAAAGTATTCCCGAATTCTCTAAAAATTGCTGCTGCCGATTGTGTCTCGGTTGAATGATCGGATGCCGGACGTGGCAAAATAAAACGGTGATAAATGAAAATTAAAATAAAAAAACCTGCTAAAATAAAGAATGTAATACTCCAAGCCAATTTAATATTGCCCGAAATGCCTTTAAATTCACTTTTTACTTCATTCTTCAACTTGTAGTCGAGTTCCATCACCAAATAAGCCGGTTTATCCCAGTTTTCAGGAGTAAACACAATGCGTTCGCCGGCAAGTAACGAAATGCTTTTATCACCTTTGGCAAAACTTGAATTGAGAACCACATTTTGATCTTTTTCGGGTTTCTTTGTTAACCTGACAGCCACTAAACCGGCATTGCCAACTTTACCATCGCTTCCTGAAACCGCGGCCCTTTTTTCGCCAAAATTAGTTTTTATAAAATGTCCCAACGGAGCAGAAACATGGCTTGTCCACCATGAATCTTTATCCTTCTTTATTTCCGCATCAGATTTCTCCGTGGGAATAAATCCGTTTTTCTGATTTTGTTCCGAAGCAAATGCTTTTATTTTATTGAGTGAATCGGGCGTAATATTGTTTGTATTCAATACCAAAGTTGAAGGAAAAGCTACGAAAGTCATTTCGTCTGTTGCGGGAACAGTTACATCTTTGTTTGGTGTAAATATTTCATTTTGAATAGTATTCGACGATTGAACAGTAAATTGCATGGGTTCCATTCCCGTCCAGCTTTCGAGTCCACCGGCAATAATGATCAGAATTCCCTGCCCGGTTATCATAGCTAACCGATAAAATGTGCTTCTTATTCCCACAAAAAAAGATTGTTGCGAACTGTCTAATGCAAGCATATAAAAACCATCAGCAGCTATATCGTGTGTGGCCGAGCTAAAAGCAATCAGCCAAAGTACAGCCAGCGTAGCCTGAAAGAAAAAAGGCATAGGAATGAGAAAAGCCACACCAGCCAGGCCAGCTCCAATCAACAATTGCATGGTTAAAATCCACCATCGTTTGGTTTTTAACAAATCTACAAATGGACTCCAAAAAGGTTTGATAACCCAGGGTAAATACAACCAGCTGGTATAAAGTGCAATATCAGTATTTGAAATTCCGAGTCGTTTGTACATAATGACGGCCACAGTCATTGCTACCACATAAGGAATTCCTTGTGCAAAATAAAGTGTTGGTATCCACGCCCAGGGTGAAAATTTCTTTGTGTTTTCCATTTCAATTTAGAATTTAATTATTATTCGACGCATATATTGCGGCGAATATACCCATTATTCACCGCATAACGATATTTTTATTCTGAAAATTTGTTCAGTTCCTGTAGTATTCCCTCCGTTTCGTCGAAGATGGAAACAATCAGATTTTTATATTTTCCTTTTTCAATCATAAGTTGAAAAAATGTATAAACCGGAATCTCATCGGTCCAGTATTTTTTTCCAAAGAATATCATCGGACTTGCATAACCATAAACCAGGTAATGATTTTGAACTGTTTCCTGAAATATTTCCTGCAAAGTTCCTGCACTTCCGGGTGTAAATATAATACCACCTTTGGCAATTTTAAGCAACCCTTCTTCCCGGATGCTATTTTCGAAGTATTTTGCTATTTTCGAAGCAAAAGGAGTTGTTGGTTCATGACCGTAAAGCCAGGTAGGAATCCCAACACTTTCATAAACGGAAATAGGATGATTGCTCAACACTTGCATGGCTTTTTCGAGCCAGAGCGGATTTTTGTAATCAGGCGCTTCGCCCAGTATTTTACACGCCTGTTCCAACACTTTATCCTCTTTTCCGCCAAACCAGGCACCCACATGCGTTGCTTCCATAGCTCCCGGACCTCCACCGGAAACCATCAAATATCCTCTTTCGGTAAGTTTTTTACTTAAAAGGGCAATTTCGAAAAACTCTCTGTCACTTCTCAGCAACTGATGTCCGCCCATGATGGCAACGATTTTCTTTTCATTGTATTTTGATAAAAAATCTGTCAATGCTTCCGTTATTGAATGGTCGTGAATACGTTGAGCAAGTGTATTTTTAATATTTCTAAAGCCCTGATTATTATCATTGTAATTTCTATAAATCTTTTGATCTAAGGTTTGAGCAAAAGTTTCAGGTTTTCCCAAAATATAATTTCCATAGAGTTTTTGGCTATTGTATAGTGAGCTTATATAAACATTAAATGGCACATCGATGTGTGGAAAAATAAGACATTTTTCGGTTTTAATATTTTCCCATGATTCAGGCAATTTGCAACCCAAAAACAAACAATTGTTGTATTCTTTCTTTTGTGCAATTTCGGCAACAATAGCGAAATCAACATTCTGAAAAACTATATTTTCCAATAAGATGTTTTTTTTCAAAATATCGTTTAAAGCAACCTGCGTTTCTATCTCTTTGTATACCATATATTTGTCAGTATATTCTTTTCAAAATTGCATTATTATAGTAGTGATTCAATATCTCATCGTACTTATATCCTTTTTCGCCCATAACAGCAGCGCCAATCTGGCAAAGTCCCACACCATGTCCCCAACCTGCGCCTATTAGCATGAAACGCTGTGGAATTCCATCAATAATATTAGATTTATCAACTACAAAAGCAGAACTATACAGATGAGAATTCGATAACCATTTACGTATTTCAAGTTCTTTGCCTACACTTACAGTTTGTTTTGAACCTATAATTTTAAGTTCAATTAACCTCGCTGACTCTCCACGTTTTACGGGAATTAAATCAACAATATCTCCGAAATCTATTCCTGATCTTCGTTTTAATAATTCCGATATTTCATTTTGTGAATATTCCACTCTCCAGCGATAAAAGTCAGTTGTTTCCTGATCGTAATTATTCAAAACCTGCGCCAATACTTTTTTATCAGTAGTATTGCAAAATGCTTCCGGTGACTGACGAATCCATTTTTCTGCATTTTCTTCTTCTGTCAAATCCATGTCAAAACCTTGTGGAATGATTGAATTATCTACAACTTTAGTCAGATATGGATAATGTTCATCAGCCCAGCAATTCTCAAAAGTTTCAGAAACTCCCCCACAAGACTTACTGAAACGAGCATCGCAAATTTTATCTTCAAACATCAATACTTCACCCCGGGTTGCTTCTATCGCTTTTTCAACCGCAACAGTGGATGCACGCGTAATTCCCTGATAACGTTGACAATGATCGTCGGCACAAACATCAAAATGAGTATGCGCATCGCGTTCGTACCATTTTGTATAGTTTGTAGTTTGTAGTTTGTAGTTTGTAATTTTGAACTCTTGTCTTGCTTCTTGGTTCTTGGCTCTTGGCTCTTGCAACGGACTTAACAACCAACTCCGTGAAATTACGGCATGCGCTTTCAGTAATTCATCCGAAGCAGTGGCACTCATTTCGCTGGAAATAACACTTGTTAAATAGTCCTCAACGCCAATTAAATTGATAGCAGTAATTTTATTTTCTTCAATAATAATTTTCAAATCTCCTTTAAAACGCTGAATTTCTTTTCGTTCCCAATGAAAATTTATACCTATAACGACATCTAATAAATCGAAAGAAGCATCAGATGAAATCGGTTCAAAATTTAGTTGTTTGGATATATTGTCATTAAAATAGATTATTCCATTTTCAAATTTTGCAACTTGTTTGCCAGTAAATTCGTTTTTGTATTTATCCACAAAAACTCCGTTCAGCACAAATTCTATTTTTTTTGCTGATAAAATACCTACTCGTATGATTGGTTCGATACGATTCATAAATTTATATTGATTTAATATTCGATTCTACTACGATTAGTTCAAAGATTCTATTTGTTTTAAATTAATCTTTGCAAAATATGAAACTATAAACGAAGGAATAGTAGCCAACATGACAAAAACAAAAAATAATTTGTAACCCAACATATCACTAAAATAACCACTTAGCATTGACGGAAGCATAAAACCCAAAGCCATAATGCCATCGGCAAAGGCATAATGTGCCGTTTTGTATTTTCCAGGTGCAATTTGTTGCATAATATAAAGTATTAGACCAACAAATCCAAATCCATAACCAAAGTATTCGAATGCAATGGCTGCCGATATTATATAAATATTCTCTGGTTGATAATGCGACAATAAAAAATACATTATAAAAGGAATATTAAAAGAAGCACATAAAACTAGTAAGGTGTTCTTCAAACCTTTTTTAGATGTATAGTAACCTGCTATAATAGAGCCTAATACAAAAGATGCAGAGCCAAATATGCCATAAATCATACCGATTTGTGATGTGCTTAGCCCCAGTCCACCTTCGGCTTGCGAAGCTTTGAAAAACAAAGGAGCAATTTTAATTGCAAATCCTTCGGCAAAGCGATACAAAATTACAAAAGCCAAACTTAAAACAATTCCCTTTTTTTGAAAAAACGTAATAGCCACATCTTTTAAGGTATCCATTCCCTCTTTAAACGACTGCACATTTGCATTGCTACGTCCTTCGGGCAGTGCTTTGATATGATATACGGCAAGCAATAACATTATAACACCATAAATTCCCATTACAATCATCCAAGCTGTACTTACCCCCATAGTTTTTTCGAGTTCGCCAGCTAAATACACTAATGCGCCGCCCGAAAGGACTTTGGCTAAATTGTAAAATGCACCCTGCCAACCAACGTATTTTGCCTGATCTTCAGAAGAAAGTTCGTTTAGATAAACGCCTACTGTAGCTATATCGTGTGTGGCACCGCTAAAAGCAATTATGGCCATAAATGCAATGGCGTAGATAAAAAAATCGGGAAGATGAAGTGAGAAGGCAACCAATGCAAAGGACACACCCGTAATCATTTGAGTAGCCACCACAAATTGTTTTTTGGTTTTAAACATTTCGAGTATTGGGCTCCAAAGCGGTTTTAAAGTCCAGGGAATCATGATAAGCGAAGTCCAAAGTGTGATTTGCGTATCTGTTATACCCATATTTTTAAACATAAGCGATGATGCTTGTGCCAACGCTACAAATGGCAATCCCATGGCGAAATAAACGGTTGGAATCCATAAAAATGGGTGCGTTTTTTGTTTCATATTTTCGTTTGAAAAGTTTGAGTTTTGAAAGTTTGAAAGGTTTGTGGTTTGAAGAGTTTGAGGTTTCGTTTTATTGATATAGAAGTCTGTCATTTTTTTCAAACTTCAAACTTCAAACTCTTCAAACGTCTTCTATTAAATAATCCCCAGCATTTTACTGCGTGCAAGCAGACATGCCCCAATAACGCCAGCATTGTCACCCAATTTACTCAATTTTAAACTAGTGTCTTTGCTAACTAAGTTGAGAGAATATTTTTTTATTGTACTTCTGATAGGTAATAATAAATAATCGCCAGTTAAAGCCACTACACCTCCAATAATTACTAGTTCAGGATTGAAAAGGTTAATTAAGCCTGCAATGTGTTTTCCTAATGTATTTCCCACTTCCTCAATTAATTCTATAGCCATCATATCTTCTTTCATGGCTGCATCCAATATGTCTTCTTGCGTTATTGCTTCGCCTTTTTTCTTCTTCTTGTCCAAGATTGAAGTATAACCTTCAGCCATTTTTTCCAAGAAGCGGCGGTAAATGTACGAACCTGAAGCTTGCGTTTCGAGGCAACCTTTTTTCCCGCAATGACAAATCACATCATTGTCGAAAACACTTAAATGCCCAAACTCGCCCGAAAAACCCGATTTTCCATAATATAATTGTCCGTTCGTGATTATTCCAAGTCCCAAACCCCAACTACAATTTACAAAAAGAACATTTTTTTCATCGCCCACTATCCCATTCATAAATTCTCCATAAGCCATAGCCCGGGAATCGTTATCTATGGTCACATGTATACCTATGCGCTCTTGAAATATCTCGGTAAGTGGTTGTTCGTTAAAATAATACATGCTGTAACTGTGACCAGTTTGCGTGTTTATTCTACCCGAAATATTGATGCCAGCACTGAGTATTTTCGATTTTGGAATAGATAGTCTTGATACATAATCGTTTATGATTTTGCATAAGCTATCAAAACTTTCTGGCGAGTTTTCGTAGTTAAATGGGACACTATGATGAGAATCAATCAGTTCTCCTTTGAAATTTATTAAAGCTAAATTCACTCTGAAACGTTTAATATCCACTCCAAGGAAACAACCCGAATCCGGATTTAGTCCATAAATATTAGGTCTACGCCCACCTGCAGTTTCTACTTTTCCGTAATCTATCACATATCCCTCATCGATAAGTTCACCAACAAGTTTTGTAATTGTGGGTACACTCAAATCCATTTCTTTGCCCAGTTCCGAAAGAGTATTATCACCATTGTTAATTTGATGTTTTAGAATATTTAATTTTAGTTGAGCGTTTTTTGAACCAAGTTCAATTTCTTCAATTAATGTATGCTTCATTGCAAATATTATGTTTAAGGAATGTATATTTATAAATTATTTTCCAAACTAGTTCACAAAAATAATAATTTTTAATTACAAAACTGGTTTTTCGGGATTTATATTTGAATTTATGAGATAAAAGATAAATTGATTGAGAAAAATGTGTTTTGCAACATATAAATAAAAAATAATGAATAAGTTGCTTGTAATTAATAAAAATATTTATTTATATTTGCAGTGTTATTAAAAAACAATGTGATTACTGGAACTATTTTATTACTAAATTTGTATTTCTGTAGAATATAAAAATAAAAAGAATGAAGATAAAAGCCACCTTTTTGGATGAAATTAGTCATGATATTCCCCATCAAAATTGGGGAATTACTGAGTGGGATGCTGACTTTGTAAACATGAAGGCTGTAGGTATTGAGATAGTTGTGTTGATTCGATGTGGATATAAACGTTGGCAAACTTTTCCTTCGCAAGTGCTTAAGGATACCGAAAAATGTTTTACGCCTCCGATTGATTTGGTTGAAATGTTTTTGCAGTTAAGCGAAAAGTACGGTATGCAGTTTTATTTCGGACTGTACGATTCGGGACGTTATTGGGTGGATGCCAACTTTTGGACTAATGGTAATTACGAGCGAGAAGTGGCTGTAAATATGGAACTTATAAAAGAAGTTTGGACTAAATATGGTCATTCTAAATCATTTTCGGGTTGGTACTTATCGCAAGAATGCAGTAGGAACAATGGTAAAGTGATTGAAATGTTTGCCCGTCTTGGAAAATATTGCAAATTAGTTTCGGGTGAGCTTCCTGTGTTGATATCGCCTTATATTGATGGTAAAAAGAATCACAGCGAGTTGGTTGTCGATAAACAAGTAGATGGACCTATTAGCACCGAAGCACATGAGCGGGAATGGAATCAGATTTTTGAAGGAATAAATGGAGCTGTTGATATTGTAGCTTTTCAGGACGGACATGTGGATTACGACGAATTGGTTGATTTTCTTAAAATTAACAAACGCTTGTGTGACAAACATGGTTTGCAATGTTGGACCAATTCTGAAACTTTCGATCGAGATATGCCAATACGTTTTTTGCCAATCAAATGGGAAAAGCTAAAGCTTAAGCTTGAACTAGCTGCCGAAGCGGGTATTGAGAATGCAATTACATTTGAATTTTCGCATTTTATGAGCCCGCAGTCGATGTATCATTCGGCCGGACATTTATATAAGAGGTATAAAGAATATCTTGAAGAGTAATTTACGATTTATTCATTTACCATTTACCAATTAACATTATGGATTTCAAAAAATTAGCAGAACAATATAAAGGCGAATTATTCAATAATATTTTGCCTTTCTGGCTCGAAAATTCGCAGGATGCAGAATTTGGAGGTTATATGACTTGCCTCGATCGCGAAGGTAATGTTTTCGACACCGATAAATTTGTATGGCTACAAGGGCGCGAAGTATGGATGTTTGCCATGCTTTATAATAAAGTGGAGAAGCGACAAGAGTGGCTCGATTGTGCTGTTCAAGGTGCAGAATTTTTGAAAAAATATGGACACGATGGCGATTGTAACTGGTATTTTTCACTCACACGAGAGGGTGAACCACTAGTTGAACCCTATAATATTTTTTCGTACACCTTTGCTACCATGGCTTTTGGGCAATTAGCGTTGGCAACTGGCAATAAGGAATACGAGCATATTGCTAAAACTACCTTCGAAAAAATTCTTTCGAAAGTTGAGAATCCGAAAGGAAAATGGAATAAAGCATATCCGGGAACACGCAATCTGAAGAATTTTGCTTTGCCCATGATTCTGTGCAATTTGGCGTTGGAAATTGAACATTTACTCGATGAGGATTTCTTGTTACAAACCATGGAAACATGCATTCACGAAGTTATGGACGTTTTCTATCGCCCTGAACTCGGATTGGTGGTTGAAAATGTAACACTTGAAGGTGAACTTTCGGATACTTTCGAAGGGAGACTACTCAATCCCGGACATGCCATCGAAGCGATGTGGTTTATAATGGATTTGGGTGAAAGATTGAAACGCCCCGAATTAATCCAAAAAGCAACCGATATAGCAATAAAAATGGTGGAGTATGGTTGGGATAAAACCTATGATGGCATTTTTTATTTTATGGATCGCAAAGGCTGCCCGCCACAACAATTAGAATGGGACCAAAAACTTTGGTGGGTACATGTCGAAACTTTGATAACCATGATAAAAGGCTATCAGTTAACAGGTTCGAAAGAATGTTTAGACTGGTTTAAACGAATACACCAATATACTTGGACACATTTTAAAGACACCATACATCCCGAATGGTTTGGCTACCTGAACCGTCAGGGCGAAGTGCTTTTAAACCTAAAAGGTGGGAAATGGAAAGGCTGTTTTCATATTCCGCGTGGCTTGTATCAGTGTTATCAATCACTTGAAAAATGTGAAGTACAAAAAAAATCATCGCAAAAAAAATCAATACTCAATATATATAAAACCAATATAGCTCTATAAATAAAGCTACAAAAAAAATCAATTATTTATTAATCAATTAAAATTTTAGAAATCATGAAAAAAATTACCTTAATGATTGCAGCTGTATTAGTTGCAATGAGTTCAATGGCAGCTAATCCAACTATTACAAAAGTATGGGAATTTTCTGCCGCAACCACTAGCGATGCGGGTGGTCGTCCAACTTATATTGGGGCTGCCGATAAATGTCGTGGATTGGCTTTTGGTACAGTAGGAACAGAAAAGATTTTAGTTGTTCCTACTAGAGAACCTGCAAATGCTGTACATGTTATAGACGCTACTACGGGAGTTGTACTTCGACAATTAGATATTACTGCTTTAACAGGTGGTACATATGTTTTGAATGATGCTGGAATTACAACTGATGGAAAAATTTTAGTTGGAAATCTTGGATTAGGGACTGGTGGAAGTTTTAAAGTTTATCAATGGAATAATGCTCTAAGTGCTACAGTTGCTACAGTAGCAATTAATTATCCATTAAGTGCCGATGCAAGTAGATTTGGCGACCATTTTATTGTTACAGGTAGCATAGCCGATGGAACAGCAAAAGTTTACGCTGCAAGTTCGGTAAAGGTTACAATTAATAGTGTTATTAATATTCAAAAAATTCTCTGTTGGTCAATGATATCAGATGGAAATGGTGGTTTCATTTTTGATTCGGCAAACCCTACAATTTTTTCATCATCAATAATAAACACTGGTACAGCATGGAGTGCACCTTCAATTTGTCCTCTTCCAAATGGGAAATATATTTATAAAGGAAATGGTGCTAATATGATTATGCTAAATTCAGATGGAACACTTGAAGGCACATCTTCTTCTTCTGCAGTAGTACCAACAGGTAGTAATGGTGTTAAATATTTAAAAACTATTCCAGGTTTAAATGGCACAACAGATACAACTTATGTAGCATATTTTAGATATGGTAGTGGATTCGAAAGAGCTGATATATTAAAATTACCAAATAATACATTTACAGGTTCAGCTTGGTCAGCAATGACAAATTCATTAGGTTCAAATTCAAATATAAATGGTGTAGGTAGAGTTTCTGTTGAGAATTCAGGATCTGATACTTATATTTATGTGTTAGGTACAAATAATGGCATTGGTAAATATTCAATTACCTGGCCAGCAACACCAACCTCTATCAACACCGCCAAAGAAACATTCAAATTCACAAAAACTTCGTCGTCATTAAAAGTTGAAGGCACAACCCCTTCTTCAATTGAACTTTTCAATACTTTAGGACAGAAAGTACAAAGTGTAACAAATAGAAATGAATTGAATATTAGTAGTTTGCGCGGCGTTCATATCGTAAAGGTGAATGTAGAAGGAAAAATTAATACTCAAAAAATTAGTTTATAATATAACAATTTCAGGTAATCGTCAAGTTTATGGCGATTACCTGATTAAATTCAATTGCAATGAAAAAAAATCTACTATTTCTACTTTGTAGTTTGTCAGTTTTCGCAACTGCCCAGGTTACTTTTACCCGCGTTTGGGAACGTAGCGACTCATCTTTCACGGCAAGTGCTTTGGATGCAAATAAAAAGCCAGCTTATTTTGACGATGCAAATACACGTGGAATAGCAATTGGTACTATTAATAGCAATGCAGGTAATGTTGAACGGGTTTTTCTTGTTAGTCGTAATGCGCTTGGTAATGTGGTTCGGGTTTTGGATGTGAATACCGGTGCCGATGTTAAGTCGTTAAACATGACTGATGTGACAGGTGGAGGTTTCCCCATTAGCGATGCTGGTGTTACTGAAGATGGCGTATTACTCGTTTCAAATTGTACGCACAGTAGTTCAGGCCCATACAAATTTTATAAATGGACCAACGAAGATGCAGCTCCAACTAAAGAAATTGAGTTTGTTTCGGGTGCAGCACGGTATGGTGATAAAATAACTGTAACCGGAAAATATAGTGATGGAACTGCTCGTATTTACACCATTCCTGGTGGAGCATTAAGCAATTACAAAGTTCAGTATTTTGAAATGGAACAAGTAGGTGGTATTTGGAAATTTAAGCAAACTCCAAGTGAATTGAATACCTCAATCACTGCTGCTAGTTCAAACTTTCATCAATTTAATCCGGGACCTGACGGAGGTTTTTATTTCCGTTCAGTTGGATTGAGTAATTTTCAGCAAATTAAATCGGATTTAACTGCTAGTGTCGGAAACACTCCATTCCCAACAACATTGCCACAAGGTGGTACTGCACCGGTTTTCATTAAAACGGTTGGTGGATTTGATTATGCTTGTTATTTGCAATATGGTAGTAATGCTACTTTTGCTGCACCTGCAAATAATAAAATTCAAGTAGTTAAAATCGATCGTTCGTTGGGTATTACCAGTGCAACAGTCCTGATTTCCTCACCATCGTTTGGCAAAACTGCCCCGGGAAATGGTGCTGGAAATGTAGCTGTAAAACATTTACCCAATGGAGATGTGGATATTTTTGCGCTTTCAACACAAAATGGAGTTGTTCGCTATCGCCTTTCGGGTGCTGAAATTGGAACAGGTGTTAGAAATGTTATGAATAATTCAATTAAAATCAAAATAATTGAAAGTAATATTCATGTTGAAGGGTCAACTCCTTCTTCCATTGAACTTTTCAATACCTTGGGTCAAAGAGTGTGTTCAATAACTAATTCAAACATATTAAATATCAATAATTTAAAAGGTATTTATATTGTTCAGGTTCGCGCTGAAGGAAAAATTGTAAAAGCTAAAAAAATAAGTTTATAATAAAACAGGTAGCGGTGCTTGGTTTTGCCGTTACTAACGACCCCTATTCCTCACGATAGCTATGGGGACCTAAAGGTGAATAATAAAAAATGAGATTCAAACTGTTAATATTAAGCATATTAGTGTTTGCTTTTACTTCTTGTGTTGCACAAAAAGTAGATGTATTGGTTGTGGGAGGTGGTGCAAGCGGTACAGCTGCCGGTTTACAATCCGCACGCATGGGAGTGAATACTTTAATTGTCGAAGAAACGCCATGGTTAGGAGGTATGCTAACGTCGGCTGGTGTGTCGGCAGTGGATGGAAATTACAAACTACCTTCGGGCATTTTTGGTGAGTTTAGAGATAGTTTGGTGTCGTATTATGGTAGTGCAAATGCTCTGAAAACGGGTTGGGTAAGTAGCGTTTTGTTTGAGCCTAAAGTAGGAAATGCTATTTTACAAAAAATGACTAAAAAAGAAACAAAACTTTCGGTTTGGCAAAATTCAAATTTTATCTCGTCGGTTAAAACACCTGATGGCTGGAAAGTGTCAATCAATAAAAATGGTGTTATTCAGCAAGTTGAAGCCAAAGTGATGATTGATGCAACTGAATTGGGAGATGTGGCTAAATATTGTGGCGTAAAATACGATATTGGTATGGAAGCACGGGCAGTTTGTGGTGAGGATATTGCGCCAGAACAAGCCAACGATATAGTGCAGGATTTGACTTATGTAATGATACTCAAAGATTATGGCATAAACAAGACTATTGCAAAACCACAAGGATACAATGCTACCATGTTTTATTGCACGGCTCAATCGCCAAACTGTACCAATCCTAAACCAGGACAAACCGTTTGGACTAAAGATAAAATGATGACTTATGGCAAATTGCCAAACGGTAAATACATGATAAACTGGCCGATTGAAGGCAACGATTATTATGTAAACTTATTGGAAATGAATACCGAAGAACGTAAAGTCGCTTTGGCTAAAGCCAAAAACTTTTCGCTTTCTTACCTATATTATTTGCAAACGGTGCTCGGATTTTCAAATTACGGATTGGATGATGACCAGTTTCCAACAGCTGATAAGTTTCCTATGATACCTTATCATCGCGAAAGCCGTCGCATTCAAGGTTTGGTTCGCTTCAATGTAAATCATGTGGCAAAACCTTACAGTCAACCCGAAGCTCTTTACCGTACAGGCATAGCTGTGGGCGATTATCCAATTGATCATCACCATAAACGCTATCCGGAATGGGACAAATTACCCGATTTGCATTTTTATCCTGTGCCGTCGTATAATGTACCGCTGGGAGCATTGGTGCCAAAAGATGTTGAAGGATTGATAGTTGCCGAGAAATCAATTTCGGTGTCGAACCTGCTAAATGGTTCTACTCGACTACAACCTGTTGTTTTACAAATTGGGCAAGCTGCTGGAGTTTTAGCTGCCATTTCTGTTCAACAGCAAAAATCAATAGCCGAAACATCGATTCGTTTGATTCAGAATACTTTGCTCGAAGCAGGTGGTTATTTATTTCCCTATTTAGATTTGCCAAAAACGGATGTTCATTTTAAAGCCATACAACGCATAGGTGCAACAGGGATTTTGAGAGGCGAAGGTAAAAACGTAGGTTGGAGCAACGAAACTTGGTTCAAAATTGATAAAACGGTGTTGGTTTCCGAATTAAAAACAGGTTTAGCTGATTTTGATACAACTTTTAAATGGTCATCAACCGAATCTGAACTTTCAATTACGGGAACAATTAGTTTATTAGCATCAATGGCTTCGTTCTATGGTAAAGATTCGTTGACTTTGGAAAAAATTAGAGAAGATTGGTCTAAAAACGGTTTGTTAAATTTTTTAGCTGAGCGAAAAATTACACGAAAAGAATTTGCTGTTTTACTTGATTCTTATATTCAGCCATTTATGTTGAAGCAAGTTGATTTTAAAGGTTCATTGTCTACTTTTTTGAAACCTGTAAAAGAAGACCCAAAATCGTTCAAAATTAAATATGCTTCGGGTAAAATAACCATCGAAAACAGTGAAGTAAATAAACTTGAAATTTTCAATGAAAAAGGGCAATTGATTAATAGGAATTCAGGTAATACCATCTCGCTTAAAAATACCCATAATGTCAGTATTCTCAATATTTACATTGAAAATAAGCTGGTTAAGACAGAAAAGATTATTTTTCAGCAACAATAAAATAATTATGAATAACAGAGTCCGCATAATTGTATTCGGTATAATTGCTTCTTTTGCTATTATTTATTCATATGGAAGTCCTAATCTGGTTCGATTCGTCGACCCAATGATAGGCTCGGACTACCACGGCAATGTATTTGTGGGCGCAAGTGTGCCTTTTGGCATGGTTCAACTCGGGCCAACCAATATGAGTAAAGGCTGGCATTGGTGCTCGGGGTATCATTATTCCGACAGTACGATTATCGGTTTCGCACACACGCACCTCAACGGTACTGGCATTGGCGATTTGGGCGATATGCTTTTTATGCCAACAACAGGAAAACCAAGCACATTTAAAGGAACTTTTTTGGATTTATCCAAAGGGTATGTATCCAAATTTTCGCATGCCGACGAAAAAGTTAAACCCGGTTATTATTCGGTATTATTACAAAAATGCGGTATAAAAGCCGAGCTAACAGCCACTTCGCATGTGGGTTATCATCGGTATACTTTCCCTGAAAGTACGGAATCGAACATTATTATTGATTTGGGCGAAGGCATAGACTGGGACGAACCAACCGAAACCATGCTCAAACAAATCGATGCACGCACCATCGAAGGTTACCGCTATTCGCGTGGTTGGGCAAAAAATCAGAAAATATATTTTCGTGCCGAATTTTCGAAAGATATGCGCTTTACAAAAGAGATTGAACCTGTTTTTCGTCCACGCTCAAAAGACAGTCTGAATGTGCAAAAAGCTGTATTACAGTTTAGTACAACAAAAAACGAAACGGTGGAAGTGAAAGTGGCTTTATCGTACGTAAGTTGCGAAAATGCGGCTCAGAACCTGAAAGCCGAATTGCCAAGCTGGAATTTTAAGAAAACAGTGGCTCAGGCTCAGGCAAAATGGAATGCAGAACTGTCGAAAATTGAAATTAAGACACGCGACAAAAATGTGCGCACCATGTTTTATACTTCGTTGTTTCGCACCATGATTTCGCCTTCGGAGTTTTGCGATGTAAATGGCGATTACCGCGGAGCCGATGGAAAAGTGTATAAGGCAAGCGGTTTTGTGCCGCATACCATTTTCTCGTTGTGGGACACCTATCGCACTTTTCACCCGCTGCAAACCATTGTAAATCACAAGCGAACAGCGGATTGGGTTAATTCATTGCTGGATATTACCGAAAAACAAAGCACCTTGCCTATTTGGCATTTGGTTGGAAACGAGACTGGTACAATGGTGGGTGTACATTCCATTCCGGTGATTGTGGATGCTGTTTTGAAAAATATTGATGGGATTGATGCTGAACGTGCTTACCGTTTAGTTAGGAATTTTGAACAACGCAACGACCGGGGATTGAAGTTTGTACGCGAACAAGGCTGGATTCCCGCCGATAAAGAAAACTGGTCGGTTTCTAAAGCACTGGAATATGCAATTGACGATTACGCCATTGCCTTATTAGCCAAACGGTTAGGTAAAGAAGCAGATTATCAATTATTTTCGAAAAGAGCAAAATATTACGCTCATTATTTTGATAAAGAATTAGGATTTATGCGTGGCAAATTAGCCGACGGAACATTCAGGAAAGAATACAACCCATCGTTTTCGTTGCACGACGAAGCAGATTATGTGGAAGGAAATGGCTGGCAATATACATTTTTGGTGCCGCATGATGTAGAAGGGCTGATTCAGCTTTTTGGCAGTAAACAAAAAATGGCTGATAAACTAGACAGCTTATTTGTAGTTAGTTCCAAGTTAAACGAAGGTGCTTCAATTGATATTTCAGGATTGATTGGTCAGTATGCACATGGTAATGAGCCAAGCCACAGCACATTATATCTATATCAATATGCCAATCAAGGATACAAAACAGCCGAAAAAGTGCGACAGGTACCGCTTGGTATGTAATGTCCGCTTTAGGCATTTACCCAATGAATCCGGTGAATGGCGAATATGTTTTTGGCAGCCCGGTTGTAGATAAAGCAGTAATACATCTTGAAAATGGTAAGAAGTTTACAATAGTAGCTAAAAATAATTCGAAGAAAAATATTTACATACAAAATGCAACTTTGAATGGGAATTTGCTCAAAAACAATCTTATAACATACAATAACTTGTTGGATGGTGGCAAATTAGTTTTTAAAATGAGTGATAATAAATAATTAAATGAGAAAACACGTAAAATTTTTAATTGTACTGGCATTTCAGATGTTCGCTATCGGACAACTTAGTGCACAAACATTAAAAGGAACAGTTACAGACTCCAAAAGCGAAGCCATTATTGGTGCAACTGTATTGGAAAAAGGAACTACAAACGGGACAATCACTAATTTCGATGGTGAGTTTACGCTTGTGCTGAAAAATGCGAATTCTGCTATTGAGATTTCGTACATTGGTTATTTGAAACAGGAACTAAAACCAGCCGGAAAAACTCAGTTAAAGGTTGTTTTACTAGAAGATACCAAAAATTTGGATGAAGTGGTGGTGGTTGGTTATGGCGTTCAGAAACGCACGTCGATTACCGGTTCGGTTGCCAGTATTAGTGGCGACAAACTTGAAAAACTTCCAACAGACAACCTTTCAAACATGTTAGGTGGTCGTATAGCAGGTGTTGTTACGCGGCAGCAAAGTGGCGTTCCAGGCGAAAACGGTGCATTAATAAGTGTGCGCGGCAGTACGAATGTACTTGTTTTGGTTGATGGCGTTGAACGCGACTTTAGCAGTCTTGACCCAACTGAAATCGAAACATTTACGGTATTAAAAGATGCTGCATCAACTGCTGTATATGGTGTGCGTGGTGGAAATGGAGTTATTCTGGTAACTACTAAACGTGGCAAAAGTGCTGAAAAAGTTTCAGTTTCGTACGATGGAGTATTCACAGCTTCGACCAATACAAATTTGCCCAAATTTTTGAATGGCCCTGAGTATGCTCTATACCATAACAAGGCAAAAGATCTAGATGGTCAACCACGCGAATTCGACGAACAACGCATTGGTTATATTACAAATGGAAATGACCCAATGGGCATTTGGGGTAATACCGATTGGTTTAAATTGATTTTTAAACCTTATGCTCCGGGTGTTAATCACAAACTAAGTGTAACGGGCGGTAATGATAAATACAAGTTTTTTGTTGGTGGTAGTTATCTGAAACAAGATGGTATAATTGATAATGTTAGTTACGACCGTTTTAATCTGCGTTCGAATTTGGATATAAAATTTACTGATAAATTGACTTTTAAAATTGATGTGTCAGGCCGACTTGAAAATAAAGACTATCCAGGAGTAACACCTGGTGCTGCCGACCCAAGCGCATCAACTTCTAATGGTGGTGCTACAATGGGTTATAAAAATATTGTCTATTATACCATTGCTGCAGCTCCTGTGGTTCGTCCACAAATGCCAGATGGAACCTATATTGGTTATCAAAATCCACTTATTGCACGCGACAAATCAGGATTTAGAGACAGCCGTAGCAAGAAAGTTGAAACTGGCATGAGCTTGGTTTACGATGCTTCGACACTTTTAAAGGGTTTGAAGTTTACTACTAATTTCAATTACGATTTTATAAGTTCATTCCTAAAAACATTTATTTTACCAAGCGAACAGGTTACTCCGGTTTATAGTTCAGGTCTTGGAGTTGGTTCAGTGCAACAAGTAATTCCGGGCATGTCACCTCACCGCATCGAAGGTACAAACGAACTAACCGATGCTGCTTCATATTTTTCGCGGTATAACTTTCAGGCAATTGCAAGTTATGCAAATAAATATGGCAAACACGACCTGAGTGCGGATCTTGTTTGGGAGCAATCTGGTGCTGAATCGAATAGTTTTTATGGTGTAGTCGAAAACTTACCTCTCATTGAGCTTCCCGAATTGAATTTTGGGGCATTGTATCCAACTAAACCTAACTCCGGCAGTAGTGCGCAAACAGGCAAAGCTGGTATGGTTACTCGTCTTAACTATGGCTATGCCGACAAATATATGCTGCAATTTACGAGTCGTACCGATTGGTCATCGTCCTTTTTAGGCAATAAAAAGTTTGGCTTTTTCCCGGGTGTATCGTTGGGCTGGCGAATTTCCGAGGAAAGTTTTATTAAAGAACAGTTGTCTTTTATCAACAACCTTAAGTTACGTTTATCATGGGGTAAGTTAGGAAATGATGTGGTTGCGGCAGCAAGTTATTTAGAAAATTATGCACTTACATCAACAGCATCAGTTATTTTTGGTGATAATGGATATCAGAGCATTAGCCCCGTAAATGTACCCAATAAAGATCTGAAATGGGAGAGCAATACTACTTACAATGCTGGTTTCGAATCGGTTTTCTGGAATGGATTATTGTCGGTTGAGTTTGATGGATTTTACAAAATACGTGAAGATATACTTGGACCTGCTCCTTCCATTTATCCTCCTTCTATTGGTGGAAATTTTCCTAGTCAGGTTAATTATGGAACAATTGACGTTCGTGGTTTCGAAGTGGTTTTAGGACACATGAAAAAATTGACTAAAGATTTAAACTATACAATCAACGGAACATTTACGTATGCCGATAGTCGTTATGTGAAATGGAATCAAAGTCCGAACACTCCCAAAAATTTATTGGTTTTGGGTAATTCCCCAGGTGCTGTTTATGGTTATATGTCCGATGGTTTGTATCAGAATGAAAATGACATCCGTTATTTACCAAAAATGTCCGACGAAGTTCGTTTAGGTGATATCAAATACAAAGATTTTAATGGTGATGGTAAAATTGATAACTCCGACCGTGTTTTGATAGCCAACAGTACTATACCCAAAATTAATTACGGGATAAACTTAGATGTTGATTATAAAAACTTTGATTTAACGCTGTTTTTCCAAGGTGCTGCTATTAGCGATGTTATGCTATCAGGAACTTATTCGGCTTTGGGTTATTCGGATGGTACATTTTTTACCCAAGCATTTAAATGGGGTTCCAATCCTCCTAAGTATTTAGTAGAAGGCAGCTGGACTCCTGAGAATACAGATGCTGAGTATCCGCGATTAACAACTCAAACAAGCAGTAATAATGCTTCAATAAGTGATTTTTGGAAAAGGGATGCATCTTATATTCGTTTGAAAAATGCTCAAATAGGATATTCATTCCCCAAAGTGTTGGTTAAAAAATTGAAGTTAGAAGCTGCTAAAGTATATCTTTCGGGAACGAACTTATTGACATTTTCGAAACTGAAATATATCGACCCTGAAGCACCCAGTGTGAATAATGGTTATTACCCACAACAGCGTGTAATTTCTGTTGGTTTAAATGTTAAACTTTAAAATAATTATGAAAATGATTAGTAAAATAAAAATTTTAGGTCTGGCATTGACTTCAATCATACTTTCGTCGTGCTTGGATGTGGTGGATATTACGCCCCGTATGACTTATGTGAATTCTGTATCTTTCAAGGATGAGAACAGCGTTCGATTATACCTCAATTCGTTTTATCCAACATTACGTACTTTCAGTCAGTTTGGTTCAAAAGCGTTGGGAAATAATTCCACTCTGAGCGATGGCTTAACCGATATTTTGAAATATGGTGGAATTGTGGCCGGAACCGGCGATGCTAATATCATTATGACCGTTGATGGTTACGTGTCAACTTTGGCAAACCCATTCGATACTTGGTCCTATGGCTACGATGTGATGTTTGATATCAATCGCTTTTTAAACTCACTCAACGACAACAAGGCGAAATTTGGAGTACAAGCCGAAAGTTTCGAAGCTGAAGCCCGTTTTTTCAGAGCTTACATTAGTTTTATGATTATGCGTTCGCATGCAAGCGAAGTGGATAATTTGGGCTTGGTTCTTCGTCCTGATATTGCATCAATGGATGTTTCAGTTAAGAGTAAAGCAAGGGCATCAGTGAGTGATTCGTGGGATTTTATCGAAAACGATTTGAAGTACTGTACTACAGGCGACCGTTTGCCTAAAACGGCTCTTGCCGGAAAAGTTACGTATTATGCTGCTCAAGCCCTTATGGCCCGAGCCATGTTATATGCTAAACGTTACGACAAAGCCATTGCGGCTGCACGTACTATCGAAGGTAAATTTAGTTACGTCGACGATTATGCAAGTGTTTTTAAAAATATGAACAATTCGGAAGTAATTATGGGTGTTTTCTGGAAATATCCCGAAATGACACATAGTTTTGATATGAACTACGCTCCGGCAGGTGATATACTTGGACAAGGGTTGCTGGCAAAAGCTGCTCCTACGCAAGAGTTTGTAGATATGTATGATATGGCAGATGCTACTCCGTTTACATTGTCAAATCCAAGTCATGCTGCCATTCGTTTTGCAACCGACGATAACGCTGCACAACGTGACCCACGTCTTAAAGCAACGGTTTTGTTCAATCAATCATCATGGAAAAACAGAAAAATCAATGCTTATTTCGACGAAAAAAGTGGAAATTATGAACTGGATATGAAAAACTTCCCTTACAGCAAAGTTAACTCGCCGGGCAATACGGTTACGGGCTACTATATGCGTAAGTTTATCGACGAATCAAACAATAACTTTGTAGCAAAGGGCAGCGATCAGGATTGGGCTGAGTTTCGTTATGCTGAAACCATGTTAATTTTAGCCGAGTGTTTGGCTCAAACACCTTCAGGTATGGCTGAGTCACGACAAATTTTAAATGATTTACGTAAGAAACGCTTTAAAAATGCGGCAATTCCAGCACCTACATATTCTAGCACTTCCGAAGCTGTTGATTATATACTGAAAGAACGCGCTATTGAATTGGCTTTCGAAGGTCACCGTTTTTGGGATTTACGTCGAACTGGTAAAGCTTTACAGGTGCTAAATGCAAAAAGATACAATGGCGTAAAATGGACCAAAAAAGCAGATGGTACTTTTGTAGCTGAACTAGTTTCGTGCGACACAGGTGTGCGTAGATATTATGCCAAATGGAATGCGTTCCCAATTCCAGATGCTGAAATAAGGAATAATACAGATGCAAAACAAAATAAAGATTGGTAATATGAAGACATACAAATTTATACTGACATTGTTTGTGGCTACGATATTTGCATCGTGCCAACAAACTGAATTTCCGGAATTTAATTCGAACAATGAAATGAGTTCGATTGAATGCGTTGTAGTAAAAGAAGCTAAAATGAATGCTGCAGGAAGTAAACCTGAAGATACTACTGAAAAATTTCAAGGCTCTATTGCATCCAATGGCATTATTTCTTTTTCGTCAATTAGTGGTTTAACCGATGAGCAAAAAACCAAAGCTACTTTCAAAGCAGTTGTACCTATTACTGCCACTATAGTCGAAAAAGATGGTGCAGGCAATGTAATTGGTAGTGGAATTGGCGGTCAGCGAACAATTTCAAAAAAAACCTATTACTTTTATGTGGTGGCAGCCAATGGTGCCGAACGAAAATACGTAATTACCTTTAATTAATTATACAAACTTTTAAAAATTATACCCCAATGAAAACAAATTTTTTTTTAATGCTTTACGTTTTTGCCGGATTGCTAACAGGTTTTACATCGTGTAAACCCGATGAGGTTGAAAATCCGAATAATATTTTGGCTGAGAATATGATTACTGCCAAAGGAGTGGCTGATATTCAGGTTGTTTTGGATAATAAAGCCAAAACTATCGACATCTCAATTCCTTTCCAAGCCAAAGATTCTATTTCGAAACTTACCTTGTTGTTCAACGATTTACCAGCCGGAGCAATGGTAACTCCGCTTAGCGAAGTGAAAGATTTTTCGAACAATCAACGTCACAATTATTCTGTTACTTTTCAGGATGGAGAAGTAAAAGTGTATAGCGTGGGCGTAACTTATGCCGGACTACAACCAAAACTTACAAAACTTACGTTGAATGGGGTACAAGTAAAGCTCGATAATGGTGTCTGGATTGCACAATTATTGGCTTCGGAAGATTTGAAAGTTGTGAAACTTGCTTATCAAACAAACGAACCTACTGTTACAGTAAAAATTAAAAATACAGATAACGACGATTATGTGGCTTTGGACACAACAGCCGTTAATAATAAATACAATTTCGAAGACAAATTAAATGGTCGTAAATTTAAACTTGAATTCAATGGCGTTAGCAATATCATTATTGTAAAAGTAGTTACATCGGGTTATACAAAAGTAACAAAAGTTTGGCAGACATTTGCGAACTTCGGTACTCCCAATTTTTATGGTGTAGCAGCTTTAGCTGGTACTAGTCCTGCCACTGTTGTTCCTGCTTCGCCATCAACCGACGCTTGGGACCGTGGTATAGCAATGGACGATAATTATATTTATATTGCCCGTGGAAATAAACATATTCAAGCTGAAACGGGAACTACTCCTTTTTATCCGGGTTATGGTATTATTGCTGTGAAAATTAGTGATAAATCAGCCACATTAATGAAACGCGATGGCATGTACACTGTTGATGAAGCAAACAGAGGCGCTCATGGCACAACTGATGTAAATGTAATTGGTGGTAAAATTGTGGCTTGTAACCTTGCAAATGCGGCTAATAATGTGCTGAAAGTGTTTGTTTGGAATAATGTGGATGCTGCTCCCTCTTTATTGTTTTCGTACAATGTTGGAGCTACACCAAGTCCACGATTGGGCGATAAATTTACTTTCGAAGGCGATTTAACCAATGGAAAACTCCGTTTTTTCGATTATAATGCCAACAATCGTTATTACGAATTTAGCATTACTGCTGGCGTGGTTAATACAACTCCAACTATAGTAACTGTACCAGGCATACTTGAACCGAGTACAGGTACCACGGCAGGTGCAATTTACAAATACAGTGCAACCGAATATTTATTCTCTGGTACAGGTAAACAGGCAGTAGTCTTTAATCCGACAACATTGACAACAACCTACAAAACTCCGGGTGCAGTATTCCCATCAAGTCAGGTAGGTGATGCATTCTTTACGTTCAATGATAAAAATTATTTAGCATACCTGTATGCTACTGATAGTTTCAAACGCTGGGTCGTGACCATTCGTCCGATGGACTATCCAACATTAGCCGAAAGTCTAGAAAAGATTTCTACTAAAGCTACATATATCAATGTTTCCGGACCTGAGTATTTAGATATTTCAAATGTTACAAATGGTAATGGTACTGGTAAAATATATATTCACAAAACCACAGCAGGTATTACTTATATAGTTGCTGTAGCTAGTAATCAAGGAATTAGTTTATTAAAGGTTGAATAGCCGATATAAAAACATTTCAATAAAAACATAACAAACATACCGCATCAACCCACTGCAAAGGGAGTTGATGCGGTGTATAATAAATTTTAAGGTATGCGCCATTTTTTGCTGATAGCAGTTTTATTTACATTTTTAACTTCATGCGAAGATTTGTTTAAATCGGGATCATCGGAGAATACAATACTTCAAATAGCTGTTAAAGAAGACCCTAATGCTATTATTACTATTGATTCAGAATTAAACACAGTTAATATTGCTGTTGTAAGTACTGTCTCACTCAATGCTATAACTCTGAATTTTGCAGTTTCGCCAAAATCAACTGTAACTCCTGTTTCAGGTTCAGTTCAGGACTTTTCGAACCCTGTAAAATTCACTGTGAAAGCAGAAAATGGGGATAAACGTGTGTATACCATTACTGTCAACAACTTGTCGGGTGAAAAGAAAATTCTCAGTGCTTCCATTTCTACTTTGCTTCCCGACATTAAATACAATGCAGTAATATCAGCAAATGCACTTACATTAACAGTACCTTATGGCATGAATCTTAATACTTTAAAGATTGATGCAACTTTATCAGAAGGAGCTGTAGCCACACCCGCTTTTGGTGTCGAAAATAATTATACTAACCCCGTTTTATATACAATTACTGCTGCCAATGGTACTAAAGCAACTTATACAGTAATTGTAAATTACTCACCTCAGGAAACTGGAATTCGTGCAGTTTGGGTAACCAATGTGGCCAGTTCGGTTTTGACGAGCGAAGCTAATCTCACTGCTATGGTGGATTTATTGGCGGAATTAAACTTCAACACTATTTGTGTTACTGCTTATAACAAAAGTCAAACGCTTTTTCAAAGTCAGACTCTCGCCAATGTATTGGGAGTTACACCCTCTCAAACAGTAATTGATGGTTGCGGATGGGGCGACGTATTGGGGAAATTGATTGAAAAAGCACATGCAAAAAATATTAAAATAATCGCTTGGTTCGAATATGGTTTTGCATCGCATTATGCTGGTCAATCGCAACCAATTACGGACAGAAAACCACAATGGGTTAGTAAACAACAAGATGGAACGCAGACAGTAAAGAATAGTTTTTATTGGTTAAATGGTTTTCACCCCGAGGTACAACAATTTGTTACTGATATGATAGTGGAGTGTGTTACAAAATATCCAGGGCTTGATGGTGTACAAGGTGATGATAGACTTCCAGCTTTACCTGCCCATGCTGGCTATGACGATTTTACAAAAAATTTGTACAAAGTTGAAACAGGTAGAGATTTACCTTCGAGTCCTACCGAAACACTATTCTTTAATTGGAAAGTAAACAAAATGACTACTTATGCCACTTCGCTTTACAATGCTGTAAAAGCTGCTCGTTCCACTTGTCTGGTTACCTGGGCGCCAAGTGCACGGGGTTGGGCTAAAGATAATTACCTTCAGGATTGGCCACAATGGGTTGCCAATGGTAAAGCCGACTGGGTTTCACCACAATTGTATCGACAAGAATCGCAAGGACTTACTGCTTATGCTTCGTTAGTGGATGGCGATTTGGCCAATGTGTTTAATACAGCCGAATTGCGCAAAAAATACGTTCCGGGTATGTTAGTGCGCAATGGTAGTGCAATAATTACAGATGGATTTTTGGGTAAAATGATTCAATATAACCGCTCAAAAGGTGTTTTCAATGAATCAACTTGGTTTTACGAAGGCGTTCCTTCAAAAGCCAATGCGTATCGAATTCTTTATCCTGGAAAAGCGACATTTCCATTTTAAATATAAACACTATGTTTCCTAAATTAAAGTTTTGTTTGATATTGTTCTTTGGAGCTTTAGTTGCAATTTCGTGTGCCGACGATTATGGAAATCTCAAAACACCATTCCCAGCACCTACAGAGTTAAAATCTGAAAAACTAAATGCTTCTTCGGTAAAACTCACTTGGGCTGACAATAGCAAAGGTGAAGATGGTTTTGTGATTGAAAGAGTAATTGTAGGCTCATCGAATGTTGTAAAATTCACCGTTGGAGCAAATGCTACCGAATGGATTGATAACACCATAGCAGCTAATACCTACAAATATAGTGTTTATGCTTTTTACAAAACACGTAACTCTGAATCGATTTCTATTATCCTACAGCACATACCAATCAATTCGCCTTCCAACTTTAAAATTGCTGGTACAGCCACCAATGTTGAACTAAGTTGGGATGCAATGACTGGTGTTTTTGATGGATTTAAAATTGAAAAACGTTTTAACGATGGCGCTTATTCCCTATGGAAAACCCTTGATAAAACAGCAATATCTGTTGTTGATAATGAGCCTGTTCCTGGTAAATTGACATACCGTTTGTATGCCTATTCAGGTGAATTAAAATCGGATGCAATTGAAAAGTCCATTGTTTATGTTGCTCCGCCACAAATTGCTATTAATAATCTGGTGACTTCCTATTTAAAAATTTCGCCAAACTTCACCCTAACCAGCGATGGTGGTGAAGTATGCAATGTCGGTGTTTGCTGGAGTAAATCGCCCAGCCCAACTATTGCCGACAGCAAAGCTGAATGGCATGTAAGCCTAAATTCGTCGCAAAAAGCATTTTGTAATGCTGTAAATTTAGAAACCGGAAGTACCTATTATTTAAGGGCTTTTGCTACTAATTCAAAATTCACAAGTTATAGCACCGAAGTTTCGGGCAAACTCGATGCCGAACCACAAGCTATTTCCTTGAGTTGGACGCCTATGTTGGCTGTTAATTCAAATTTGCCATCCGAAGTCAAAGTGTATGAGACAAACAGCTCGCTCAATGGTCGAAATTTCAAAGCATATTACAGTATTGCCGATATGAGTACAGGAAATATTGAACTAAGATCGATATTTTCTTCTACAGCAAAATCTCCTAGCAAACACATAGCCGATGCCACTTCCGAAACCGTTTATGCCATGACCAATGGTGGATATTTTGGTTATAATGGTGCTGTGGCTGTTTCGTATAGTTTGGTGGTTGACCGTGGACAAAAATTAGCTGATAATGTAGGTGCACTTACGCGTGGTGCAAATATATATCCTGTTACGCGTGGTGCTTTTGGCGTTACGCAAAGTCAAATTCCATCTATTAAATGGGCAACGGGAAATTTTGCTTACGAAATTCCAAGTCCCAATGTGGAAGGTGAAACACCTCAAAAATCATTATCTTCCACTTTTCCAACCGTTTCTGAAAATTGGAATCCTTTTTCAGCAGTGGGAGGAGCACCTGTTTTGATAAAAAATGGCAAAATTGTTTTTGATTTTACAACAACTTCTTCGGGTAAATTCATGACCAATTATGAGTTATTGCAATCGGATATTTTTTCTACTTCCATTCGTCCACCCCGGACGGTAATTGGCAGTACAACAGACAATAAAATCATACTTTTTGTGTGCGATGGACGACAAACACATAGCGAAGGGGCAACTATGCTCGAATTGGCTCAAATCATGAAAGCTCTGGGCTGTGTCAATGCATTAAACCTGGATGGTGGAGGTTCTACAGCCATGGTTGCTGCTGGAACTTTACTTAATAAACCGTCGGATGGAAGTGAACGGGCAGTACCAAGTGTTGTTGCGTTTGTAAAAAGAAAATAGATGAAAAAACACCTTGTGTTGATATTTTTGTTTTTATCCATAAAATCATTTGCGCTCGATGCTTATGTTTTTAATGGCTCAGGTCAGTCATCCGAAAATAAACTGATAGCTATGGCCATTGCTGGCATTGTAAATCGCGATGCTCCGCGTTTGTATCTCCGAAATGTATACGAAACATGGAGCTATGCTGAAACCGACGAAACTTGGGAAAATTTGTATAAAACTACCGGTGGAACAAACTTCACAGTAATTTCAGATATAAATATATTGGTTCAGACTTTCAAATCGTACCTCAAAGGGGCTATTACATACGATGCTTCGCTTACTTACAGCAATTTTACGGGTCAATCTTTTCGGTGGCAAGCCGAAGCAGCGGCTATGTTGGGTGGATTGACTGATTGTATTCCCGTTCCTTCGACCAATACCGCTATTGACATTAATAAACCAACTAATGTCGATTTACCTGATTATTTTAACGGACAAGCAACCATTCAAGTTACTGCAAAATTTGAATTAACAACACATACTTGGAATAATACAGCCCAAACAGCCGAACAACGCTATTTTGCATGGCTCGATTGGTCGCTCGATAATCTATTACCCCGTTGCAATACTTCTAAATTCTACCTGCGCGAAATAACCGATTGGGCTGTTAATCAGCGCATGTTTCAACTCAACTTGGCCGGAACAGAGGATTTGCGTTTTACTTCATTAAGCGATGTAAAAACTGCTAAAATTGAACGTGTTATGGCTTATTTAAAAACCAAAAAACCAAACGAGATTTTCCATGTGTATGGTTGGATGCGCCCTGAGCCACTTGTGCAGTGGCTTTCGGCTTATGGCGGAAGCTTTCACGAAACCTTGCTAAGCAATTTGTCGTGGCATCATGTATTTCCAACAAATGCGAATTTTAATTACCAACGACCTGCAGATATTAATTATTCAAATACTGTTTTGGAAAACAGGTATTATGTGCTTTTTATTGCTTCCGAAGGCGATGCCGGAAACTGGAATATTGGTTTTCAGGGTGGAGCTTGGCAATCGGCTACACGAGGACAAGTGCCAATGGCTTGGGGTTTTAATTTGCAAATGTTCGAAGAATTTCCATTCGTAGCGCAATATTATTACCGAACCGCCACTGCCAACGATGGTTTCATGGCTGTGGCCACGCCGCTGGGTTATGCTTATCCGGATGTTTTTCCAACATCATATTTGCCCGATGCAAAAGCCAAAACAAAAGCATTGATGGATAAATTCAATGTCAATTCGGTGTATGCCTACAAGCATTATAACGGCGCAGGTTCGTCGCAATACAGAGGAATTACCATTTCAAATAATTTCGATTTTGCCAAATTAGGTGCTTTTGCCGAGCAAACCAATGCGCAAATGACAATGCTTTACGACCCTGGATTAATTACACAAAAAGCCTACACAAATTATGGTGGTTTGCTTTATAACCATGTGAACGACGATACTTTTTATGCTGACTTTTCGAACCTGACAGCTGTTAAAGACCGAATTGTAAGTAAACTCAGTGGAAAAACAAAACCTCGTTTCTTGATGGCTGGTTACCAAAGACTTCGTTTTGACAATGCATCATTACAAACAAACGACATTACATTACTTCGCCTGAAAACATTGATGGAAAGTATCAAAGCCGATGCCACCATTGGCGCTGATGTGGAATTTGTTACAACCGAAAAATACACATATTTATTGCGTAAATCATTGGGAATGTCAACTTCAGTTCCAACTATTGAAAATAATGGTCAAAAGTTATTAGTTTTCAGCGATAAAAATCAAAACATACAAATAAATTTACAACTCGAAAATGCACAACAACTTCAAATTCGAGTGCTTGATTTAACTGGAAAACTGATAATAAATGAAAACTGGAATATGATTATGGCCAATGACTTTAAAACCATTTCTATTCCTCAAAAAGCTATATTTATTTTGAACATTAAAGGTCAAAATGTAAATCTTACACAGAAAATC
>JFJP01001790.1_pt1 | contig 30109 bp, 30 predicted proteins | sample 431651 | NCBI WGS metagenome assembly JFJP01 (sample SAMN02602958, study PRJNA72255) | Microbial mat metagenome, whole genome shotgun sequencing project. | biome: fresh water; feature: sink hole; material: water; isolation source: purple microbial (photo- and chemosynthetic) mats found in... | reverse complement strand
TCGCTGTTTCCAATTTGTTGCGTTTGCTCAATCTCGCCAAGCCCGTGCAAAGCATGTTGATGAATGGCGAACTTGACATGGGACATGCGCGTGCACTACTTGCGTTGAGTCATGCCAAACAAGTCGATGCCGCGCATGAAGTTTCGAAAAAAGGCATGTCGGTACGTGATGCTGAACGTTTGGCTGCCCGAATGGCTAAGCCGCTCGAAAAATCGGCCGCGCCCAAAGACCGCGATGTGGCCAGACTCGAAGAAGAGATTTCCGAACGTTTGGGGGCTAATGTCAAAATCGCAGCCAACAAAAAGGGGGCTGGCAGAATTACGATTCAGTTCGATAGTCTAGAACAACTGGACGATCTTCTGCGTCGCATCAAGTGATGATGTAAAAAATGCACTGTGTGCTGATTGACGAACTCCTCAAACATCGATGATGTTTGCTTTAGCATGTCCTATTCATATATTATCTTCCGCTAATGTTTTTCGCTTTGATCATCCAGAGCGCGATCATCGTCGCATCGATAGCGGTAGGTTGGCATCTGTTAGCGTTTACTGATGTGCTTGCGATAATGTACGGAGCTTCGATTGCACTGGTAAACTCTGGGATGCTAGTGAGACGTTGGTACGTGGGTTTGTATCAGTACCACTGCGATGGCGAACGACATCTAAAGTCATTTCACCGTTCCAGTATGGAGCGGTTTTTTGTTGTAGGCATCATGTTTGCGGTTGGATTCGGGTTAATGGATCTAGCGAATTTGGAATTGTTTGCCGGTTTTATAGTGGGACAGTTAGCTTGGGCTTTGTCGATGCTGCTTGCCCAACGTCTGTTCTGAATACTGATTGATGCTTTAGGGAATTCCCTAAAGGTAAAACGAAGAGTTAGGCTATGTCCGCGGAAGCGCACACCTCAACGGAATACATCAAGCACCACCTGCAGAATCTCACCTATGGTCAACATGCCGATGGTAGTTGGGGGATTGCGCAAACGGCGCAAGAAGCCAAAGACATGGGCTTTATGGCGATCAATCTGGATACCATGGGTTTCTCCATTCTACTGGGTGCTTTCTTTCTTTTCTTTTTCCACAAGGTTGCCAAGTCGGCTGCTACCGGGGTGCCTGGTGGATTACAGAATTTTGTAGAATGGATCGTCGAATTCGTTGATTCCAGCGTAAAGGGCTCCTTTACCGCACGGAATCCGATGGTAGCTCCCCTCGCTTTGACCATTTTCATCTGGATTTTTCTGATGAATTTGATGGATCTGGTGCCTATCGATTGGATCCCCGGACTGGCAAGCGCAATGGGTCTCCCATTCATGAAAATTGTGGCATCGACAGATCCGAACGCTACGTTTGGCATGTCTCTCACTGTGTTTGCGTTGGTTATTTACTACAGCATCAAGATGAAAGGCCTCGGTGGTTTTGTTGGCGAACTCACTTTGCAGCCATTTGGCAAGTGGGGTATGCCGGCCAACCTTCTGCTTGAAGGGGTCAACTTGATTGCAAAGCCCGTCTCGCTGGCCTTGCGGTTGTTCGGCAATATGTATGCCGGCGAAATGATCTTCATCCTGATCGCCATCATGTTCTCCGGCGGTGCGGTGTTGGCCCTGACCGGCGGCGTGCTGCAATGGGCATGGGCGGTTTTTCATATTTTGATCATTACCTTGCAAGCCTTCATTTTCATGACGTTGACCATCGTCTATCTCGACATGGCGCATCAGGAACACCATTAATATTTTTTTGACTTGTTGAAACAGGAGTAACCAAATGACTGAAGCTTCAGCTCTGCTGTTCATCGCCGGCGCAATCATGATGGGTCTTGGCGCCCTTGGCGCTTCCATCGGCATTGGCATCCTTGGCGGCCGTTTTCTAGAAGGCGCCGCACGTCAGCCTGAATTGATCCCGATGTTGCGGACTCAGTTCTTCATCGTCATGGGCCTGGTCGATGCGGTGCCGATGATCGCTGTCGGTCTGGCCATGTATGTTCTCTTCGCTGTTGCGGCCTGATTAACAACCGCAATTAAACGCAAGAGGAGCGGTCATGAACATCAATATGACCCTGATTGGGCAGTCCATAACTTTCGCCATATTCGTATGGTTTTGCATGAAGTTTGTGTGGCCGCCCATCGTCAGTGCATTGGAAACCCGCAAGAAGCAGATCGCCGATGGACTGGCAGCAGCCGATCGTGGCAAGCATGAGTTGGAACTCGCCGCCAGGCGCGCCAGCGAAACCATGCATGAAGCCAAGCTGAAAGCGGTTGATATCATCGCTCAAGCGGAAAAACGCGCAATCCAAATCGTTGAGGAGGCGAAAGGTGTCGCTAAAGACGAAGGGGACCGCATGATTGCCGCCGCCAAGGCTGAAATCGGTCAGGAATCGCATCGTGCGCGTGAAGCGTTGCGTGGAGAGGTTGCCGCATTAGTCGTCGCCGGAGCAGCCAAGGTGCTGCGACGTGAAGTCGATGCCAGCGCGCACGCCGTTCTCCTGGACGCCATCAAGAACGAGCTCTGACATGGAACGAGCAACCTTGGCCCGCCCTTACGCCGAAGCGATTGCAAAGCTGGCTGGCGAAAGTGCTTCCTGGGGCCTTTGGTCAGAGCAATTGAATTTGCTTGCCCAAGTGGCCGCGGATGAACAGTTGAAGATGTTGATCAATAATCCCGCCATCGCGAGCAGCAAAATCGCCGAGATTCTGCTTGCCGTATGTGGCGACAAATTTGGCGTGGAGCCCGCGAATCTGACTCGTCTGTTGGCTGAAAACAAACGATTAGTTTTGTTGCCTGAAATCGTTGACTTGTTTGAATCACTCAAATCAGAACAGGAAGGTGAGCTAACTGCTCATTTCACCAGTGCATTTGAGATGTCCGCCGAGCAGGTAGCCGCTTTGGTCGCAAAGTTGCAAGTCAAGCTAGGCCGCAAGATCACCGCAACACAGTCGGTTGAATCCGACTTGATTGGCGGCGTCGTGATTCAGGTCGGCGACGAAGTTATGGATGCGTCGGTGCGCGGCGGGCTTGAAGCTCTTGCCGTCACCCTGAAAGCTTAATCAAGAAATCTGGAGTTCACATGCAACTCAATCCGTCTGAAATTAGCGAGCTGATCAAGAGCCGTATCAAGAATCTGGAAGCAGGTTCTGAATTGCGTACCCAGGGGACCGTGGTCTCCGTCACCGACGGCATCGTGCGTGTGCATGGCTTGGCCGAAGTCATGCAGGGTGAAATGCTGGAGTTTCCCGGCAATGTATTCGGCATGGCGCTGAATCTGGAACGCGACTCCGTCGGCGCCGTTGTTCTGGGTGAATATGAACATATTTCCGAAGGCGATACGGTCAAATGCACCGGCCGCATTCTGGAAGTCCCTGTTGGTGAGGCGCTGCTGGGTCGCGTCGTCAATGCGCTGGGTCAGCCCATCGACGGCAAAGGTCCGGTAGATTGTCCGAAAACTTCCCCGATCGAACAAATCGCGCCGGGCGTTATCGCTAGACAATCCGTTTCGCAACCAATGCAAACCGGCCTCAAGGCGATTGATGCCATGGTCCCGGTGGGACGAGGTCAACGCGAGTTGATCATCGGCGACCGTCAGACCGGCAAGACCGCGGTTGCGATTGATGCAATCATCAATCAGAAGGGCACCGGCGTACTCTGTATCTACGTCGCCGTCGGGCAGAAGGCATCAAGCATCGCCAACGTCGTGCGCAAGCTCGAAGAGCACGGTGCAATGGCGCACACCATCATCGTTGCAGCAACCGCCTCCGACCCTGCCGCGATGCAGTTTATTGCGCCCTACGCGGGCTGCACGATGGGCGAGTACTTCCGTGATTCCGGCCGAGACGCACTAATCGTTTATGACGATCTGACCAAGCAAGCTTGGGCCTATCGTCAAATCTCCTTGTTGTTGCGTCGGCCGCCAGGTCGAGAAGCCTATCCGGGCGATGTGTTCTACCTGCACTCACGCTTGCTTGAACGTTCAGCACGGGTTAACTCTGATTTTGTTGAACAGAAAACGAATGGCGCAGTCAAGGGCAAGACGGGTTCATTGACCGCTTTGCCGATCATCGAGACGCAGGCAGGCGATGTGTCCGCATTCGTACCAACCAATGTGATTTCAATTACTGACGGCCAGATCTTTCTTGAATCCGATCTGTTCAATGCCGGTATTCGCCCCGCTATCAACGCCGGTTTGTCGGTGTCGCGAGTCGGTGGCGCGGCACAGACCAAAGTGATCAAGAAACTCGGCGGCGGTATTCGCTTGGCACTTGCTCAATATCGTGAGTTGGCCGCTTTTGCCCAGTTCGCCTCCGACCTCGATGAAGCGACGCGGAAACAGTTGGAGCGCGGCAAGCTGGTCACCGAATTGATGAAGCAGTTCCAGTATTCACCCTTGAATGTGGCCGAAATGGCGGTGACGCTGTTTGCTGTCAATCGCGGGTTCATGGATGACGTCGAAGTTAAACGTGTGCTGGCTTTCGAGTCCTCGTTGCAGTCCTTCATGAAGAGCAAATATGCCTCCATCATGGATAAACTGCAGAGCACGGGGGATCTCGACGGTGAAGCTGAAAAGCTGCTTTCCGCCGCGATAGATGATTTCAAGGCCTCCGCGGCTTACTGATCAACCACTGACGGACGAGAAAAAGCATGGCCGCCGGCAAGGAAATTCGCAGCAAGATCAAGAGCGTGGAGAACACGCGCAAGATCACACGCGCCATGGAGATGGTCGCCGCAGCCAAGATGCGCAAGGCGCAGGAGCGGATGCGTCAAGCCCGCCCCTACGCTGAAAAAATTGGTCGCGTTGCAGCCCACTTCAGCCAGGCGCATCCTGAATACCGGCATCCTTTTGTGGTTTCACGTGAAACCATCAAGCGGGTCGGTCTGATATTGGTGACCACCGACAAGGGGCTTTGCGGCGGTCTCAATACCAATGCACTTCGATTGGCATTGAACAAGCTGAAGAGCTGGGATGAACAGAAAATTGAAGTAGATGTCTGCGTTATTGGCAACAAAGGCCTGGGTTTCCTGCAACGTCTGGGAGCCAACGTCGCATCTCAAGCAACCGGCCTGGGCGATACACCGCACATGGAGCGATTGATTGGCCCGGTACAGGTGATGCTGGATGCATATAAAGAAGGTCGCATAGACGCGCTCTATCTGGTGTACAGCAAATTTGTCTCGACCATGAAGCAGGAGCCTTCGTTTACCCAGTTGTTGCCGCTCAATGCCGAAAGCGCGGTTGAAAAAGCCGAACATCACTGGGATTACATTTATGAGCCAGATGCGAAGAATGTGGTCGACAGTTTGATGGTTCGCTACATTGAGGCACTGATTTTCCAGTCCGTCGCTGAGAATCTGGCTTGTGAGCAATCTGCGCGCATGGTGGCCATGAAAGCCGCTTCAGATAATGCCAAGGATGTCGTCAACGAGCTCAAGCTGGTATACAACAAGACCCGTCAGGCAGCGATTACACAGGAAATCTCTGAAATCGTAGCCGGTGCGTCCGCCGTTTAACAGAATCGAACTAGCTAGGAATGAATGCCATGACCGAAGGAAAAATCGTACAGATCATCGGCGCGGTGGTAGACATGGAGTTCCCACGTGGATCTCTTCCCAAGGTCTATGACGCGATCAAGATGGAAACCCCAGCGCTGACTTTTGAAGTTCAACAGCAGTTGGGTGACGGCATCGTGCGCACCATCGCGATGGGGTCCACTGATGGGCTCAAGCGTGGTGCCAAAGTGCGCAACAGCGGCAGCGCCATTATGGTTCCGGTCGGCAAGGCGACACTCGGCCGCATCATGGATGTATTGGGTGATCCGGTGGATGAGGCTGGCCCGGTCGCCTCCGAAACCCGTATGCCCATACACCGAAAGGCCCCGGCCTATGCCGATCAAGCGGCGTCGGTGGAAATTCTGGAAACCGGTATCAAAGTTATCGACCTGATCATGCCGATCGCCAAGGGCGGCAAGGTCGGTCTGTTTGGTGGCGCTGGCGTGGGCAAGACTGTTACGCTGATGGAGCTGATCCGTAACATTGCTGTCGAGCATAGCGGTTACTCGGTATTTGCCGGTGTCGGAGAACGTACCCGCGAGGGCAACGACTTTTATCATGAGATGAAAGAAGGCGGCGTACTGGACAAAGTTGCACTGGTTTATGGTCAGATGAGCGAGCCGCCCGGCAACAGGCTGCGCGTTGCGCTGACAGGTCTGACGATGGCTGAGTTTTTCCGTGACGAAGGACGTGACGTGTTGTTCTTTGTCGACAACATCTACCGTTACACCTTGGCGGGAACTGAAGTTTCCGCCTTGCTCGGCCGAATGCCTTCCGCCGTGGGTTACCAGCCGACGCTGGCATCGGAAATGGGCGCCCTGCAAGAGCGCATTACTTCCACCCGCACGGGTTCGATTACGTCCTTCCAGGCCGTTTATGTGCCTGCCGATGACTTGACCGACCCATCTCCCGCTACCACCTTCGCGCACTTGGATGCAACCCTGGTATTGAGCCGTCAAGTTGCCGAACTGGGTATCTATCCGGCGGTTGATCCGCTTGATTCCACCTCGCGTCAGCTTGATCCTCTGGTAGTCGGAGAGGAGCATTACAGTGTCGCGCGGCAAGTACAGTCGACGTTGCAGCGTTACAAGGAACTGCGTGACATCATCGCCATTCTCGGTATGGATGAACTTTCCCCGGAAGACAAACTGGCGGTAGCTAGAGCGCGCAAGATTCAGCGCTTCTTGTCGCAACCGTTCTTTGTTGCTGAAGTCTTTACAGGCGCCGCAGGCAAATATGTCTCATTGAAGGACACCATCGCCAACTTCAAGGCCATCGTCAATGGCGAATATGATCATCTGCCGGAGCAAGCCTTTTACATGGTAGGCACGGTCGACGAAGCGGTCGAGAAAGCCAAGACCATTCAGTAAGGAAGACACGTCATGCCCATGACTCTCCATGTCGACATCGTCAGTGCGGAAGCCTCCATTTACTCGGGTATTGCCGAGTATGTGATCGCTCCTGCCGAAATGGGCGAAGTCGGGATTTATCCCCGCCATACGCCAATGTTGACCCGTCTGAAGCCAGGTTCTGTTCGCATCAAGATGCCAGATCGGGTGGATGAAGATTTGATCTACGTTTCTGGCGGTATTCTTGAAGTGCAACCGGGGGTGATCACGATCTTGTCCGATACTGCGGCTCGCGGCGCAGATCTTGATGAGGCGCGTGCCGAGGAAGCCAAACGGCAAGCAGAGGAGGCGATGAAAAATCGGACCTCGTCTATGGATTACGCGCGTGCCCAGGCGGAACTGGCCGAAGCTGTTGCTCAACTGGCTGCGATTCAAAAGCTGCGTAGAACACGAGGTTGATCATAATTCTGCATACCTCAGAAACGGCAGCCTTGTGCTGCCGTTTTTCTTTGGCGTGTCGCCAGACAAAGGACGAGGCCGCTGTTTATACTTATGCGCGTTCCTGCTTCATCGCACCCAGCCGCTCCCTATGATCCCTCCCCTCGATATTGTTATTCTCGCTGCCGGCAAAGGCACTCGGATGAAGTCCGACCTGCCCAAGGTTTTGCATCCTTTGGCGGGAAAGCCGCTCATCTCGCATGTGTTGGCGGCAGCTGACCAACTCAAACCGAGATCGATTTGCGTCATTTATGGACATGGCGGCGAAACTTTGCCGCAAGCAATCGCGCGCAGTGATTTGGCGTGGGCCAGACAAGAGCCACAACTTGGTACAGGGCACGCGGTCCAGCAAGCCGTGCCTTACCTGGACCCTAACGCGATCTGCCTGATTCTGTATGGAGACGTACCGTTGACACGGTATGAAACGTTACAGGAAATGACGCTCATTGCGCGAGAGGGTGCCATTGCGCTGTTAACGGTCTATTTGGCTAATCCGACAGGTTATGGCCGCATAGTCCGCAACGCACACGGACAGGTCGAGCGCATTGTCGAGCAGAAGGATGCGAGTCCGGAAGAACTGGCCATCAATGAAGTCAATACCGGCATTCTCTGTCTATCCGCCGGGAAGCTGTCTGGGTGGCTGGCTCGACTAGGCAACAATAATGCACAAAAGGAGTATTACCTGACCGATGTCATCGGCATGGCGACGGATGAAGGGGAAAGGGTCATTCCGTGTCATCCAGCCGCAGAATGGGAAGTGTTGGGGATCAACAGCCGGGCGCAACTGGCTGAACTGGAACGGTTACATCAGCGCAACCAGGCCAACCAGCTGATGGCGGATGGGGTGACGTTGATTGACCCGGCCCGGATCGATATTCGCGGCAGCTTGATTTGTGGGCGTGACGTGCTGATCGACATCAACGCGGTATTCGAGGGTGACGTGGTACTCGGCGATGGCGTACAGATTGGTGCCAACTGTGTCATCAAAAACGTTGAAATAGCGGCGGGGGTACAAATCAAGCCGTTTTGTCATCTGGAAGGCGCCCGCATAGGTGCGAATGCCGTGATCGGCCCTTATGCGCGTTTACGTCCGGGCACTGAGTTGGCAGAAGAAACGCATATTGGCAACTTTGTTGAACTGAAAAATGCACAAGTTGGTTTCAACTCGAAAATCAATCACTTGTCATATGTCGGCGACGCTAGTGTCGGGCGTAAAGTGAATGTTGGCGCGGGCACAATTACGTGCAATTACGATGGCGTCAACAAGCATCGCACCATCATTGAAGACGAGGCATTCATCGGTTCAGACAGCCAACTGGTTGCGCCTGTTACCGTTGGCAAAGGCGCTACGCTGGGGGCGGGAACGACGCTGACCCGGGATGCCCCGGCGGGGCAGTTGACGCTATCACGCGCAAGACAGTTGACGCTTCCCGGCTGGAAGCGGCCGGTTAAAAAGTAGTAATAGGAGAAATTCTATGTGCGGCATCGTCGGTGCAATCGCCCAGCGCAATGTTGTTCCAATTTTGATCGAAGGGTTGCAGCGCCTGGAATATCGCGGCTACGACTCGGCCGGCATCGCGGTGCGCCAGGACGACGGCAGTCTTGGCCGGATCCGCGCGGTTGGCAAAGTGGCGATGCTGCGGCAATTGCTGGAGACCAATCCGGTCGCCGGTAATCTTGGTATAGCGCACACCCGCTGGGCTACGCACGGCATGCCGGCGGAACGCAACGCGCATCCGCACATGAGCGGCGAACGTGTTGCCGTTGTCCATAACGGCATCATCGAGAACCACGCTGAATTGCGGCTGGAACTACAGGCCAAAGGTTACTTCTTCACCTCGGAAACCGACACTGAAGTTATCGCGCATCTGCTGGCCCTCTTGTTGAATGAAGAGCCTGATCTGTTGCGCGCGGTTCAGAAGGCTATTTTGCAACTGGTCGGTGCATACGGCCTGGCGGTCTCCTCCCCTAGCGATCCGGATCGGTTGATCGTCGCCCGCGCTGGAAGTCCGCTGGTGATCGGCTTGGGCATTGGCGAAAACTTCATCGCCTCCGATGTATTCGCTTTGTTGCCGGTTACCCAGCGCTTTATCTTTCTGGAAGAAGGTGATGTGGCCGAAATTCGACGCGATGGCGTGCGAATATTTGATGTCACCGGCAACCTGGTCGAAAGACCGGAACGTCTTTCACAGCTTTCAGCGTCAACGACCGACAAGGGGCCTTACAAGCACTTTATGCTGAAGGAAATCCACGAGCAGCCCTCGGTGATTGCCGAAACGCTCGAAGGACGTATTCACAAGGGTCGATTGCTGGAAGAGAGTTTTGGCCATGAAGCGAAGACTCTGTTCGACAAGACGCGCGGCGTCCACATCATCGCTTGTGGCACCAGTTATCACGCCGGCTTGGTCGCGCGGTACTGGTTGGAGGAAATCGGTATTCCATGCAGTGTTGAAGTGGCTAGTGAATATCGCTATCGCAAGGTTGTGGTGCCGCCGGATACGTTGTTCTTGTCCATCTCCCAATCTGGCGAAACGGCCGATACGCTGGCCGCATTGCGATTCGCCAAGAAAGCCGGCTATGTGGGTACGCTGACTATCTGCAACGTGCCCGAGTCGTCGTTGACGCGCGAATCCGAGGTCGCCTTGATGACGCGCGCCGGCCCGGAGATTGGGGTTGCTTCAACCAAGGCGTTCACTACTCAACTTACCGCGCTGCGCTTGCTTACCGTAGCGCTGGCGCGTCGACGTGGATTGACCTCTGAGGAGGAAAAGCGACTGGTGGATGAACTGCATGCCTTGCCGCGTCAGGTCGAGGTGGTGTTGTCCTTGTCCGATGCGATCAAACAAATGGCGGAAGCGTTTGCGGACAAGCATCATGCCTTGTTCCTGGGTCGAGGCCCGTTCTACCCGATCGCACTGGAAGGGGCGCTGAAGTTGAAGGAGATATCCTACATCCACGCCGAAGCCTATCCGGCTGGCGAACTGAAACATGGCCCGCTGGCGTTGGTGGATGCCGACATGCCCGTCATCTGCGCGTTACCTGACGATCCGTTGCTCGACAAAGTACTCTCCAATTTGCAGGAGGTGAGGGCGCGAGGTGGCGAGTTGTTTTTGTTTTCTGACAGCAAGGTCAAAATCGAACTGGATCACTACCAGAACCTTACACTTGCCGACATCTATCCTGGCACCGCCCCTATCGTTTACAGCATCCCGCTGCAACTTCTGGCCTACCATGTTGCCATTCTCAAGGGCACCGATGTAGACCAGCCGCGCAATCTGGCCAAATCGGTCACGGTGGAGTAACCCTACATGGCAGTTATTGCGGTATTCAATCAAAAAGGTGGTGTCGGCAAAACGACCACCACGCTCAACGTCGCAGCTTCGCTTGCTTTGCTGGAACGCAAACCGGTGGTCATCGACCTCGACCCGCAAGCGCATGTCAGTCTTGCGCTAGGGGTCAGGCACCTGCCAAGCAACGCGACGACGGCGGCTTTCTTTCGCGACAAAGTGCCGCTCGACCGCATCATGCGACGGTTGGCTAACCATTTGCGCTTGCTTCCTGGCCACCCCGATCTATCAAAAATCGACGCCATGCTGGGCGCGACGCCGGGTGTTGCGGCAACGCTGAAACGCGGTCTTGACGCGGCATTGGCCTGGGAAGATGCCCCTATTCTGATCGACTGCGCCCCCGCCTTGGGCGTGCTTTCGCTGAATGCATTGTTCGCGGCGGATCGCGTTCTGATTCCGGTAACCGCCGACTTTCTTGCCATCCAAGGGCTGAACCGGCTCGACCTTGCCCTCAATGTATTGGAAGGTCCGCTGAAGCGGCACATTCAGCGCCGTGTCGTGCTCACCCGCTTCGACGATGCCAAGCCGCAATGCCGCGAAGCACTGGCCAGCCTGAAGAGTCGTTATGGCGAAAGCCTTTGCGATACACGCATTCCTGATGATCCCGCGTTGGCCGAAAGTCCGGCGCATGGGATGGATATCTTCGCTTATTCATCCGATTCGCCAGGTGCGCACGATTACCGATTGCTGACCATGGAACTGCTTTCCAAGGGCTTTTTTCAGTAAGCTGGCGAAACCGTATGTCCGACAGGCTCTCCGGGGCGTTGCAAGCCTTTGCCTTCAGCGGGCAAAGCAACGCCGACTGGATTGAGCGTACTCGCTCCGCTGTCTGGCATCCATGCACCCAGATGCAACATCTTGAACAGGCGCCGCCGTTGCCGATCGCGCGCGGTGAAGGCGCTTGGTTGATCGACACGGATGGCCGCCGCTACCTGGATGCGATTTCTTCGTGGTGGGTCAACCTGTTTGGTCACGCCAATCCACGCATCAACGCAGCTATCGTCGATCAACTCGGCCGCATCGAACACGTCATGCTGGCTGGCTGTACGCATGCGCCGGTGATTGAGTTGTCTGAGCGCTTGGCGCGGCTCAGCGGTTTGTCGCATGCCTTCTATGCTTCCGATGGCGCCAGTGCCACAGAGATTGCGCTCAAAATGAGCTTCCACTTCTGGCGTAATCGGGGCCGTCCGCAGAAGACGGGTTTCGTCAGCCTGCAAAACGGTTATCACGGTGAAACGCTGGGTGCGCTTTCGGTCACCGACGTGGCCTTGTTCAAAGATGTTTACGCGCCGTTGCTGCGTCAGTCGCATCAGGTCATCAGCCCGGACTGGCGGCTGGCCGAGGCGAACGAGTCGGCGGCAGACTATGCCGAGCGCGCGGTCGCCCAGATGGAAATCTTCTTGGTGGAATATGCCGACACCACCGCAGCGGTGATTGTCGAGCCGCTGGTGCAAGGCGCAGCCGGCATGGCCATGTATCACTCGATCTATCTGACCCGCCTTCGCGAACTCTGCGACCGCTATGAAGTTCACCTGATTGCCGACGAAATCGCGGTCGGCTTCGGCCGCACAGGCAGTCTGTTTGCCTGCGAGCAAGCCGAAGTACGTCCCGATTTCCTGTGTTTATCGAAAGGCATTACTGGCGGCTATCTACCATTGTCCTGCGTGTTGACGCGCGATGACATCTACGCCGCTTTCTATGCCGATTCGACCGCGCGCGGCTTTCTGCACTCGCATTCCTACACCGGCAATCCGCTTGCTTGCCGGGCGGCGCTGGCGGTTCTGGATATTTTTGATGCAGACGATGTACTGGCACGCAATCGCGTCAAAGCGGCGAACTTCAACCAGTTGCTGGCGCCGATCGCCGCCCATCCACGCGTCAGCCAAATGCGCAATATTGGAATGATCTGGGCGTTCGAAGTGAATGATGCCGCGCCGGGATTCAGTCTCCGCTTTCACCAACAAGCGTTGGCCAAGGGTGTATTTCTTCGCCCCATCGGCAACACGGTCTACTTCATGCCGCCTTACATCATCGAGGCGGCGGAAATGGCACTGATGGCGGATGTGGTGCTTGAATTGCTGGAAATGCAGGGTAACTGAATCAACCGAACCAACTGAACCAACCGAATCAGCTGGATCCCTTATCCAGATTCATCGCCATACGCACCAATTCCGGCACGCTGCGGGCCTGCATTTTCTCCATCATGCGGGCTTTGAATACTTCAACGGTGCGCGGACTGATGCCGAGTTCGACGGCGATTTCGCGATTCGGTTTGCCGGCGACAACCAGTTGCATGACCTGGTGCTCACGTTCCGACAGGCGTTCTACCCGCGCGGAAATTTCGGCGACGTGTGCATGTGTCGCATATTCACGCGTATCGCGGTCAATTGCTTCTGCTATTGCTTTCAGCAGAGCGGCCTCTTCGTAGGGCTTCTCCAGAAAATCGACGGCGCCGCTTTTGAGCGCCGTGCGGGCATGCGAGAGGTCGCCGTGGCCGGTCAGAAACACAATGGGCAAGGTGCATTCGCGCTGGATCAAGGCTTTTTGCAGCGCCAAGCCATCCATGCCGGACATGCGCAAATCGAGCAGCAGACAGCCGCGCCAGTCGGGCCGCCAAGCGTCGATAAATGCTTCGGCGCTGGCAAAGGCGCGGGTGCGATAGCCGCGAAAGTTCAGCAGCAACGCCAGCGAATCGCGTACAGCTTCGTCATCGTCAACGATGGTGACTATCGGTTCATTCATCTTGGATACCCGCAATGGGAAGCGTAAAACAAAATTGCGCCGGGCGCGCACTTTCGAGCCAGAGCTCGCCGCCATGCGCTTGCACCAGCGTTCGACTGATCGCCAGTCCCAGGCCCATGCCCTCTGGTTTGCTGGTGGCAAAGGATTCAAACAGGCGTGAGGTCATTTCATCGCCGACGCCGGCGCCGTTATCCGTCACGCAAACCTTGATCAGGTTGCCCGCCTGAGTCTGTCGATTTGCCGTGATTTGAATTTCGCGCACATCGACGCTGGCGATGGATAAAGCGTCGATGGCATTGCCCAGCAGGTTGTGCAGCACCGTCCCCATCTGCACGCGGTCAGCATGTACCGAAGGCAGGGTGTCATCCAGCGCTAACCTGAAAACAATATTCTGTCGTTCCGCGCGCCGCTTCACGTAGGAAATATTTTCTTCAACCAGTTGGCTCAGGGTGAAGGTTTCCGTGCGCAGGCCGCCGCCACGAAAAAATTCGCGCAAACGTCGCATCACTTGGCCGGCGCGATTGGCCTCGCGATCAATTTTTTCCAGCGTATCCGCCAGCAATGCGCCGTGCCGCTCCGGGTCGGCCAGCATCGAGCGGCTGGCACGGGCGTAATTGGCGACAGCGGAAAGCGGCTGATTCAATTCATGCGCGATGGCCTGCGCCATTTCCCCCGCCGCTGCCAGACGCATGGCCTGATTCAGTTCCGCTTCACGCTGATGCAGACGTTCTTCGGTAGCGCGGCGTACTGTCACCGTCATGCCGAGAAACAGCATGGTCACCGCCAGGCCCAGCATCAGCATCTGAAATTCGACCACTGTGATGGCGTGCGTTCCCATCCACTCCAGAATGGCATTGATGCCGACATGTGCGATCGCCAAAGCAATCGTTGCGCCTTGAATGCCGTGTTGCATGACGATCCAGATCATGGGCAGGAACAACAGATAAAAGAATTTGAATTCGTCGGTGTATTTGAGGCCAAAGATGACCCACAGCGCAAAAGCGATGGCTGCGCCCTGCAACACCATTTCACGACCCGGTCGCCAATCGCGCAAACTGCGCCAATCGGTGTCGGCATGAACCAGCACCAGCGGCGCGATGACGAGCATGCGAATCAACGCGCCGACCCAGAAATTGATCAGGTCCGCCATCCAGGCCCAGGCATCCGGCGCGGCTTCCGGGCTGCGCGAAAAGACATGCACGCTGGCATCCAGCCAGGCCGCTGCGATTGCCGCTACCAGAAACCAGAACAAATCGCGCTGCGTTGCGAGGCGTGAATCGATGCGTAAACCGTGCTGTAACCAGGCTGCCAGCGCTAATAGTCCGGACATCAACAATCCTGCCGCCCATAAGGCGGGAGGCCAATCATCCGGCACGCCGTAAAGCGGTAAGCCGAGCAGAAAAATGACGCCAAACAGAAATGGTGCGTAATGCAAACCAAACAGCAATAGAAAAGCCAGCGTCAGGCCGGGGGGGGGCGTCCAAGGCGCCAGCGCCAATGGCAAAACGGTGTCGGGTTTGCTGAGCAAGTCGAGCAGCAGGCTGGCAATGGCGTAGGCAAGCAGGACTTTCCAGGAAATTGCGAACCTGCCAAGGCGCAACGACTGCAGCCATATTTTCAGCATTGCAGCCCATGCGCAGCGCATAGCGAACGCTTGGCGAATGCCAATGCGATCCACAGCCAGAACAGCACGAAGAAGGTCAGCAGCGGAATGTGTGCGTCGATGACCTGGCGAGGCGAGACGTAACGCACGACTTTGATGATCGGGGTGGTGACGACCCGCAACACGCTATAAAACAAGTTCTGCTGACGTTGCTTGCCCGCCAATAACGCAAGAACACCTTGACCTAACAGGAAGAAGCCAGCGACTTCAACCAGCCTGCGCAACAGGGTGACAATCAATAGATCAAGCGGCATGGATAAACGCCTGAGTCGGAAAAGTGGCGATTCTAGCTTGCCTGCTCACAGACTCGGGTCAGGCGGCACGTTGGCGGCGAAAATGCGCATGCCAAAGCATCGAATTGCAGCTCAATGGAAGGGGTGTTCTTTGTCTTCGACGCCATAGTCTTCATCGAGTTTGTTCATTCGATGCGCATAAACCCAGATGATCAGCACGTAAATAATGAGCGAACCTTGCGCGCCCATGTAATAGGCGAAAGGAAAGCCCAGCAAGAGGATATCGTTAAGTTCACGGGCGAAAAAAATCACTCCAAACGTTGCCACAAACCAGATTCCAAGCAACAGCGCGGTCAAGCGCAAATTCTTGTTCCAGTAATCGCGGCGTCGGAGATCTGCTGGCATCAGGCGGTTAAAAAATGAAGTGAGCACGGTATATTTGGCTCGAAGTTTAGCGAATTGAGCGAACAATCCCCGGCGAAGATTTCCAAATATGCGTTGTTTACGCATCTTTTTGCGCCAGTAATTGGCATAAACAAGCGCCGCTTCTGCTATCTTGCCAAATCCCAAAAAACGCAGGCGCCTGAAACGCTTTTACCTGATGGTGGCGACAGGTGATATCGCATGGAATTCTGGTTCGTCTGGCTCGCCCGTTTGATGTTTCTTGGTCTGTTTCTCATGGCCGGGGGCATGTTTTACCGCGCCTGGAAGATTGCGGTACGCAAGGACATGCGCTACGTCGCCGACTGGCGCGGCCACGGTATCGTGGGCGGTGAGCGTTGGGCTGCCTGGGTGTTGAGCATCAACATGATCAGCGCCGGTGTTCTGCTTGCCATCGGCGTATCGGTGCTGGTGGTCGGACTCTCCTTTGTAGTCTGGACCGGACTGACGGGTATCGTGCTATGGAGTTATTATTTTTTGCTAAGGGTAGTGGTTGCCCGAGCGGAAGCAATCAGCAAGAAAGAATGACATGTAAGTGTCATGTAAGTAACGCCTCGATATACTCCGGCCGGCTTCGGCTAGGAGCCTGTCGGACTTTGGGCGTCGATAGCGATATGCCACCGACGATTCCAAAGTCCGACAGGCTCCCTGGCTGGGAGGCGAGTATTTTCGTTTAACCTTCGCCATTAACCTTCAATCATGGAGACCTACAAATGTCCAAATCCTCCACCTTTGACCCAAAAGCCTACTGGAGCGCGACGCTTCGGTTGCTGACCATCACCATGGTCATCTGGTTCATCGTTTCCTTCGGCGCTGGCATCCTGTTCCGCGATGCGCTGGACAGCTTCCACCTCGGCGGTTATCCGCTTGGTTTTTGGTTCGCTCAGCAAGGTTCCATCTTTATTTTCGTCGGTTTGATCTTCTGGTACGCCAGTCGGATGGACAAGATCGACCGCGAACATGACGTCCACGAAGAATAAGCACCCCTCCAGGAGATAGCACAATGGATTTGACAACTCTGACTTTCATCGTGGTGGGCGCATCCTTCGCCCTCTACATTGGCATCGCCATCTGGGCGCGTGCCGGTTCCACCAAGGAGTTTTATGTTGCTGGTGGTGGCGTACACCCGATCGTCAACGGCATGGCAACTGGCGCAGACTGGATGTCCGCCGCTTCCTTCATCTCGATGGCTGGCCTGATCGCCTTCCTCGGTTACGGCGGTTCCGTGTACCTGATGGGCTGGACCGGCGGCTACGTCATGCTGGCTGTGCTGCTTGCCCCGTACCTGCGCAAGTTCGGCAAGTTCACCGTGCCCGAGTTCATCGGTGACCGCTATTACTCGCAAACGGCGCGTATCGTCGCGGTGATCTGCCTGATCTTTATCTCGTTCACCTACGTTGCCGGTCAGATGCGCGGTGTCGGTATCGTGTTCTCGCGCTTCCTGGAAGTCGAAATCACCACCGGATTGATCATTGGTATGGGACTGGTGTTCTTCTACTCCGTACTTGGCGGCATGAAGGGCATCACCTACACCCAGGTGGCGCAATACGTGGTGCTGATCTTTGCTTACACCATTCCCGCTGTGTTCATTTCCCTGAATATCGCTGGCACGCCTTTACCACAACTTGGTCTGGGCGGTTCCATCGGTGATGTCTCCTTCCTGTCGAAGTTGAATCAGGTAGTGACGGACCTCGGCTTCGCGGCTTATACCACCGGTAGCAAGACGATGATCGATGTGTTCTGCATCACGCTGGCGTTGATGGCGGGAACCGCTGGCCTGCCGCACGTTATCGTGCGCTTCTTTACCGTGCCGAAAGTGCATGACGCACGTATGTCGGCAGGCTGGGCGTTGGTTTTCATCGCCATTCTCTACACCTCCGCTCCCGCTGTGGGCGCCATGGCGCGTTATAACCTGCACGCCACGGTGAATACCGCTGTTACTAGCGGTGGCGACATGTTCGCTCCCGAAGCCAGCATTCTGGGCGAGACTCGTCCAGATTGGATGAAGCGTTGGGAAAAGACTGGCCTGATTGCCTGGGAAGACAAGAATGGTGATGGTCGCATCCAGTACTACAACGAAAAGAGCAAGAACGAAGCTTTCCTGGCCAAGGCTGAAGCGGCTGGCTGGAAAGGTAACGAGCTCGGCTCCAAGAAAGATGGCAAGTTTGTTGGTAATGTTGACAATGACATCATGGTGTTGGCCAACCCGGAAATTGCCGGTTTGCCAAACTGGGTGATTGCGCTGATCGCCGCCGGCGGTATTGCCGCCGCGCTGTCCACCGCCGCTGGTCTGTTGCTGGTGATCTCGTCCGCCATCTCGCATGACCTGATGAAGGGTGTGTTCGCCAAGAACATCTCCGAGAAGACCGAACTGATGGCCGGCCGTCTTGCTGCCGCTGTGGCCGTCCTGATTGCGGGTTATCTGGGCTACAACCCGCCAGGCTTTGTCGCTCAGGTGGTGGCGTTTGCCTTCGGTCTGGCCTGCGCCTCGCTGTTCCCGACCATCCTGATGGGCATTTTCAGCAAGTCGATGAACCGAGCAGGCGCGATTTTCGGCATGTTGTCAGGCTTGTTCTTTACCCTGACCTACATCGTCTACTTCAAGCGAGACATCTTGTTGGGGATGGAGAAGGTGCCGGATAGCCAATGGTTCCTTGGCATTTCGCCGGAAGGCATCGGTGTGGTCGGCATGATCCTCAACTTCACCGTCGCCTTTATCGTGATGAAGATGACCGCTCCGTGCCCGGATCACATCCAGCACTTGGTTGAGGGCATCCGTTACCCGCGTGGTGCCGCAGGTGCGCAGGCTCACTGATCCGTTTTTTAACGGATGATAAAAAACCCCGCTTCGGCGGGGTTTTTTATTGGGTTGGCCGGATTACCACCGACGACTCCAAAGGCAAATAAATTCAGATTCCTTTTCCCCCGCAGCCAGTGGCAAGGAGTATTCGATACCGAATAGATTTTTCATCGAAACCCACCTCCTTCAACAAGGGGACGTGCAAGGCGTTGCTGATGAAAACTTGATCGTGATTGCTGTGTCTGGCTGGATCTGGGCGAGGGGAAACGCTTGACCTCGGCAACCCGCACTTCACCTCGGAGCAGAAGCTGAATCTCTGGGGATTCTTGACGCCCGCCGAGGATGCGTGTCGGACGCTCGAACAGATAAAATTCTCTGACATCGAAACTGCCCGCAGTCATGCTGCGGACCCTCTCATCCGCATCATCGCCACGACTAATTTCATGTAGACCGCCGGCCAGTCGATCGGCCACCACGGTATGAAATATCCGTGGTTAGAACTTCAACGCGCCGGTCAGCGACGCAACTTCTTCCGCTGATTCTTTCAAAATGCTCGACAAGGTTTCTTGGCCGATCAACATATCGATTCGGGCTGTCATGCCTTCACCTTGTTCGTTGCCGCCCAGCTTATGCAATGGTGATGCGATCGGGGCCAGTTCCTCGGCAAGCAGCAGCGTGTCGCCCAGTGTGACGGGCGGTATGGCCAAGTAGCCGCTCCAGTAAGACTCTACCGCTTCGACCACCAGTTCGGGTACCGCCAATACCTTCAGCAGGGCACGGCCAACCTCGGCTTCGCCGATGTCGATCCACTCCTGGAAATCGCCTTCGAGCAGTTCCGGGAAGTCTTTGCTGCGAGACAGCATGTAGAACCCGGAGACCTCGTGGATGATGCCGACAAACATCGCTGTTTCGGGATCGACATGGGTGACACGACGCGCAATCACATGCGCAAGTGAAGTGACATGGGCGGTGTGTTCCCAAAGTTGCGCCGATAACTGCTGTTGCGGTTGAGCGGTATTGTTGCCCGCCATCTGCCGGGTCACCAGCGCCATCGCAAGCGACCGAACGGCGCGAAAACCGAGGCGCATGACCGAGGTTCGCACATCGGTGATCTGGCGTCCGGAACGATTGAAGGCGGCCGCATTGGCCATCGCCACCACGCGGGCGGAGAGAAGTGGCTCCGCCTGAACCAGTTTCGCCGCAGTCTCGATTTGACACTCGGGATCATCCAGCGCCTGCATCACCTTCATCGCAACACGTGCGCTGGTGGGAAAGGCGAGTTCGCCTTTGGAGACATCGGCGGTGATGGACTTGAAGACATCGTACTTATCCATGGGAAAATCCTGAGTCTGGTCTGATCCTGTCGAGCTACAATTGTAAGCCCGTATTTGCAGTCATCGGATGACTCCGATGTCCTCCTTCCTTGAGTGATCTCTCCCATTTGAGCGGCAAAGATCTTGAGCGCATTGCCCTCAACATCAACCCGGGTGGGTGGGCCATTGAATCAGACCGCCCCATCGCCACGTTGCTTGGTTCTTGTGTTTCGGTCTGCTTGTTCGACAGCAAACTCAAGATCGGCGGGATGAACCATTTCCTCTTGCCAAGAGGAAGCAACTCCAGCAATGCCGATAACGACGTCATCCTCAACGGTGACTTCTCAATGGAAGTGCTGGTCAACGGCTTGCTCAACAAAGGCGCGAGCAAAAGCCGGATGATTGCCAAGGCGTTTGGCGGCGGCACTATCGTCAGTTCGATCAGTATGGCCATCGGCGAGCGTAATGCCGAGTTTGCGCAGGAGTGGCTTCATCGCGAGTCGATTCCGCTGGTTGCCTCCGACTTCAGCGGCCCTTGGTCGCGCAAGATCATCTTCGTGCCGAGCACTGGCGAAGCTTTCTGCCGACGGATGCCGACAACGCAACCCGACGCCGTCGCGGTGGCGAAAGCGGAACAAGACTACGAAAAATCTCTGGCGTTGCCAAAGAAAACCATCGGCAAGAAGATCGAACTGTTTTGACCCGCCAAGGCGGGGTAAAAACCGATTTTCGCCGCTGCCATCAGATCGGGTGGGTCAGCCGTCGCCGTTCCCTTTCCATATCTCGCAGGCCCTGAAAGCAGGTGGCTTGGCGGGTTTGTAACTTCGGACCCAGCGCCAACAATAATTCAGCGGTGGCGACGGCATCCGCCAAGGCGCTGTGGCGGGCATAGTTGGTAATGCCGAAATATTCCATCCAGTTATCCAGCGAGCGGTTGCGTCGCGCCAGTTCAGGGTAGAGCGCGGGGGCAACGTAGGCCAGATCGGCCCAGACATGTTTCAGCTTGAAGTCCAGGTACTCGCGCATCGCCCGACCGATCATGGTCTGATCGAAGGCGACATGAAACGCGATCAACGGGTCGCTTCCGACATACTCCAGAAAGGTCAGCAATGCATCGACCGGCGGCACGCCCTCGGCTTGCGCCGTGCCGCCAATGCCGTGGATGAGAATGTTCTGTTTATCGCTGACCCGATTTTGCTGCAGGACAATTTCCAGGCTATCCGCCAACGCAATTTTGCCGTTGCAGATAGCGATAGCACCGATGGCGATGAGGCGATCCTTGTTGACATTCAGGCCGCTGGTTTCTACATCGACGACGACATAACGGCTCGCATCCATCGGTTGCTGGATGTCGGCGGCGGGCAAGGCGCGCCATCGTGCCAGCCTTTCGTTCTGTTGGTCGGTGAGCTTGGGTTTTTTTCCAAACAGCCAGGTCAGCATTCGCATGCCCTAGACCTGGTAATCCAACGCGAGCTTGGTTTGCAGCTTGCGCGCCTGCCGGAAGGCTTCGCGCAGGATGCGGCTATCGAGCGCATTCAGTGTGTCCGGATCAACCTTGTTGGTGAGATTTTCGCCCGCCTGACATTGCTCGTGATGCAGACGCAGCCGCAATAACTGGATAAACAGAAATGCATCGCAATAGGCATCGATGTCCTGCGCCGACATGCGCAACTTTTCACCCGCTTCGCGCAGGCGTTGCAATGTATTGGTGGCACTGACGGCGTTGGCGAGGCTGAAAATACGGGCGGCGTCGACAAACGGCGTGATGCCGTTCAGTTTCAGATCGATGGTATGGCCGTCGCCGGTGACGAAGTCGCGCACGATACCCAGTGGCGGTTTGTTGCGCAGCGCATTGACCGCCAATTGATGCAAGAAACGGGTGTTTTTGGGGGTCACTTCGCCTAGCCATTCGCGCAGATTTTCGGCCAGATGGCGGTTGCCGAACAGCGGTCGAAAATCAAAGAAGATAGTGGAATGGAGCAGATCCATCGGCGCGCCATGATAAATCCACTTGTCAAAGGTCTCTTTCCACTCCGCCAGTGACAAACACCATTTCGGGTTGGACGCCATCACCTCGCCGTTGCAGAGCGGAAATCCACATGCCGCCAGCGCCTGGTTGATGCGTTTGGCGAAGGGCAACATGACGCCGCGCAGCGCCTCCGCGTCCTTGCCATCGGGCACGCTGAACAGAATGCCGTTGTCCTGGTCGGTATTCAACGTTTGCTCGAAGCGGCCTTCCGAACCCAGGGCCAGCCAGCAGAAATCAATTTCGCGCGCGGCGGCATCGGCCTCCAGTTCCAGTTCGATGATGCGGGTAGTCAGCAGATCGTTCAGGGTAGAGATAATTTGCGTCAATTGCTCGGCGGTAATTCCCTGCGCCAGCATGTTATGGGCCAACTGACGGATATCTTCCGCAGCATGTTTCAGTGTTTCCAGGTCGTCCGCCTTGCGGATGATGCCGCTCAACTGGCGCAGGCCAACTCTTTGCAGGGTAAACAGATCCTTTTCCGAAAGCAGGCCGATCAATTTTCCATTTTCCTCCACCAAGATGTGGCGGAATCCATGCTTGGCCATGACCAGGGCGGCCTCATAGGCGAGGGCGTGCGGCGGCAGCGTGACCGGGTTGGTGCTCATTACCGAGCTGAGCGGCGTGTTCAGGTCGAGATTAGGCAGCGTCACTCGGCTCAACACATCATGTAACGTAAAAATACCCAACGGCCGCTTCTGCGTATCAATCGCCACCATCGAGCCGATGCCGAGGCTATTCATCGTTTCCAGCACTTGGCGCATCGGTGTGTCGGGGGCGCAGGCGACCGGTTCACGGCGAACGATGGCCGATAGCGGACTGGTCATCGATTGCTGTTCGGAAGACGATTTGGTGTATTGAGCCTGGATCACCTGCTTCGATTGTTCGAGCAGATTGGCCAGCCGACGCGTGCAAAAATCGTGAAAGGCGGGGCATTTGTGCAGCAACTCATGGAAGTGGTCGGTTGCCAGTTCATAGCAGAAAGTGTCGACCCCCGCCCTGTAGGTGCTGTTCACCGGACGTCTGGAAAGCAGTGCGCCAAGCGGAAAACACTCGCCCTCGTGGAGTTCCAGCCAGGTTGCGTCGTCTTGCGCGCGCACCACGTCTTGCTCGCCGTGAATCTCGCCCTGTTTGATGATGAAGAAATTGCGAATGTCCCCAATTTCTGGAGAAAGCACGATTTCTCCCTTGCTGTAGTAACCCAGTTTCAGGCGTTCAGCCATCCAGGTCAGATGTTCGCGCGTCATGCTGTCAAACGGCGCAAAACGGGAGAGGTGCTCGGCGGTGGCGAGGATAAGGGAGTTGGGCGCAGCCATGGAAGCCTCGTGGAAGCGAAAACGACAAGCTTAATTCATGCCGCGCCCGGCGGGGCGGCATGAAGCTCAGGCAAAGCCGGAAAATCCGCTATACATGTCGGCCGATTTATCCATCGAGAGACCAAGGACGTCTTTGCCGTTGAAGAGAAAATTGATATGTGAAGGATCGATGGTGCCGGTGGCGGTATCATTCTGCTTCAACTTGAACAGCACCGTCGCAGTCATGTCTTTCTGGTCGTAATAGACCGCCAGCGGGGCGGAAGGCAGCGTGACTTCGGTGTCCTTCAACTTCATGTCCAAGTTGTAGCCATCGGCGCGTCCGGTGCCAATGGCGCGTTCGATCTTCCAGTTGAAGGTGCTTTCAACCGATTTGGCATCCATCTGCTTGCTGAACTGAAACACCATGGAAAAGGTTTTTTCGGCGTTGGCGGTTTGCAGGTAAGCGTTCAAGCCAGAAAGCTGCGTGCCGGGGCCAAGCGTGGAGGAGAATAATGAGTACAAATCGCTGCTGTAAACAGCCAACATCTTGGGATTGGTTTTCTCGTAGATATATTGGCTGAGACTGCTGGACATCTCCGCATCGTTGCTTAGTAAATTGTTAGCCACTTCTTGCGCCTGTTCAAAGTCGCCGTTATTGGCCATGACGTAGCCTATTTCGGAATAGGCTTCCCAGTAATCGCTTTTGATGGCAATGGCATCATTGAATGCATCGATGGCGTCAACATTTTTTTCTTGCTTGGCATAAACCAGACCCAGACCAAAACTACCAAATGCTTCTTTTGGCGACAGTTGCTTGACCAACTCGAATTGCGCCTTGGCTTCATCCAGTCGCCCAGTTGCCAGATAACCTTGCCCCAGCGAATAGCGATTGGCGGCGCTGGGATTGTTGGTTACCGCCAGTTCGTACTCGGCGGCGGCATCGCTCAAGCGTTCCTCGGTGGTGTAAATGTTGCCCAGCAGCGCGTGCAGGTCGTCGCGCGCGGGATCGATCTTCAGCGCTTTTTGATAGGACTGGATGGCGGCATCCTTGTTGCCTTGGCTAAGTTGCGCGCGCGCCATGTAATCGTAAGCGTTGACTGCGGCTTCGGTGCCGGGCGACAAGCGAATACTTCGCTCAAAACTGCCGATGGCCAATTCATAATTCTTGCTGGTGAACTGACCCAAACCCTTGTCCAGCTCACGCAAGGCAAGGTTATTGAGTTGCGCCGCGCGATTCGAACTGCTGCCAAACAGAACGCCGACCAGCGCGGAGTTATCGGGAATTTCCATACTGGCGAGCTCCTGATTGTGGATTCATGCCAAGCGCTCGGCAGGCCATCCTGTTCGCAGCGCCATACTTATGATTTAGCACAAGTTTCCCAATCCAGCGCGGGCAATTCGCTGAATGCCTGCTTGATGCGTTCGCCCCAGGCTTCGGTCAATGACTTGAAATAGGGATGATCGGCGGCGATCCGGGCGCGTCGTTGTACTTTCAGCGAATCACGCGAGTAACACAGCATATCCAGTGGCATGCCGACCGACAGGTTGGATTTGAGTGTCGAATCCATCGAGATCAAGGCGCACTTGGCGGCCTCTTCCAGGCGAGTATCCCAGTTGAAGATACGGTCCAGAATCGGCTTGCCATATTTCGATTCGCCGATCTGGAAATAGGGCGTATCGGCGGAGGCTTCGACAAAATTGCCGGCAGCGTAAATGCTGAATAAACGCGGTGCTTCGCCTTTGATCTGGCCGCCAAGAAGAAGCGCCGCATTGAAGTCGATATTGAAATTCGAAAGCGCGGCGGCATCCCGAGCATGCACCTCCCGCAGGCAATCGCCGACATGCAGCGCCGCCTCGAACATGTTTGGCGCGGTAAGCAGGCTTTTGCCTTCCTTATCCTGATGTTCGAGCAACAAGCTCACCACCGCCTGGGTAATGGCCAGATTGCCGGCCGAGAGCAGCACAATGACGCGTTCGCCGGGCTGCTCGAATACGGTCATCTTGCGGAAGGTATTGATCTGGTCGACGCCAGCGTTTGTTCGGGTATCGGATAGGAACACCATGCCGGCGTCCATCAACATGCCTACGCAATAAGTCACAATAAATCCCTCATCGAAAAACGGCTTGAGCATAGCAGGCGGGGCGGCAATCGTGGTGGCAATCCGGGCTGGCACGCTCCTTGCAACGTCACCAGCAGACAGAGGAGTTGTATGCCATGAATACATTGACCAAAGATTACGCATCAGGCGATTTTTTCGATGAATTGATCGACGCCAACAGTCAGCCGCGCGCCGCCGCGCGGGCATTGTTCGAGCACCTCGAAGCGATTGATGGCGCCGGGGTAGAAGAACGACGCCAGGCGGTAAACGCAGCCATCATGACGATGGGCATCACCTTTACCGTCTACAGCGAGGCCGGCAACATCGACCGCGCCTGGCCATTCGACATCATTCCGCGGGTTATGGCGAAATCGGAATGGACGCGCATCGAGGCCGGTCTGAAGCAACGTTTGACCGCGCTGAACTTGTTCATCAACGATCTATACAACGAACAGCGCATCGTCAAAGACGGTGTGTTTCCGTTGGAAGTGCTCGACGGGTCAAAGAATTTCCGCGTGCAATGCAAGGGCATGACGCCCCGTTTTGGGGTGTGGGCGCATGTTTGCGGCACTGATCTGGTGCGTGATGGCGATGGCACTGTTTATGTGCTGGAAGACAATTTGCGCGTGCCGTCTGGCGTTTCGTACATGCTGGAAAACCGTCAACTGATGAAGCGTCTGTTTCCGGAATTGTTTCAGTCTTCCAGCATCCTGCCGGTGGATGACTATCCGGCGCGTCTCTACGACACCTTGGCCGCGTTATCGCCGCGCAAGGGAACGCGTCCGGTGGTGGTGGTGTTGACGCCGGGTATCTTCAATTCGGCTTATTTCGAACATAGTTATCTGGCGCAGAAAATGGGTGCATCCCTGGTCGAGGGTAGCGACCTGGTGGTGCAGAAAGACGACTGTGTTTACATGAAAACGATTTCTGGTTTGCGTCGAGTCGATGTCATATATCGCCGGATCGACGACGACTTTCTCGATCCGGAAGCCTTTCGCCCGGATACCGCGCTGGGCGTCAAGGGTTTGATGCGCGCCTGGCGCGCCGGCAATGTCGGTATCGCCAACGCGCCAGGCGCGGGTGTGGCGGATGACAAAGTGGTGTATGCCTTCATCCCCAAAGTGATCAAGTATTACCTCGACCAAGACCCGATCATCCCCAACGTGCCCAGCTATCTGTGCATGTATGAGGACGAGAAGAACTACGTCCTCGCCAACCTGGACAAGTTGGTGGTGAAGCCGGCGAACGAATCCGGCGGCTACGGCATGCTGATCGGACCGCGCGCGACACAACAGGAGCGCGACCAGTTTGCCGAGCTGATCAAGGCGAATCCGCGCAATTACATGGCGCAACCCACGCTGGCCTTATCCACCGCGCCGACCTTGATCGACGACCATCTGGAGCCGCGCCACCTCGACCTGCGTCCGTTCATTCTGCAATCCGACAAGCTTTATTGCACCACCGGCGGGTTGACTCGGGTGGCGATGAAAGCCGGTTCGCTGGTGGTGAATTCGTCGCAAGGCGGCGGCGCCAAAGATACCTGGATCGTCGATGTCGATTAACCGCAGCGGCATAGTGCAAGGCAACAGCGGCGAGGAGAGTCGCCGCCCGCCTTGCTACGTGCGCCCTGAATTTTGTCCCTGGAGCCATCATGCTTTCCCGAGTCGCTGAAAGTCTTTACTGGATGGCGCGATACCTCGAACGCGCCGAGAACACCGCCCGCTTCATCAACAGCACCACCCAGGTCTTGCTCGACCTGCCGCGCGGCGCATCCTTCGGTTGGGATACGCTGCTCAAGGTGGCCGGCCTCGACGCGCTCTACAACAAGCATTACGCCACCGCCAACGAAGCCGACATCATGCGTTTTCTGATCATGGACGAACGCAATCCGGGTTCAATTCTGGCCAGTATCCATGGCGCGCGCGAGAACACCCGCACCTTCCGCGAAGTGCTGCCGATGGAAATCTGGGAGCGCATCAACGCCCTTTACCTCTACATCCGCGACAACGCCGCGGCCGCCTCGCACGGCAGCAGCAAACGCTATGAAGTATTGAACGGCATCATCGAACGGCGCCAATCGGTGATTGGTCTGCTGGTCGGCTCGATGAGTCATGACCTGTCCTATCAATTCCTCCAGTTAGGACGCAATCTGGAGCGCGCCGACATGACCACTCGGATTATCGATGTCAATTCAGCGGTGAATCTGCCCATCGACGCCACCGCCGACATTGCCCGTGAACGGCTGTGGATGAGCACGCTCAACGCCTTGTCGGCATTCCAGATGTATCGCCAACATGTCGGCGTTCACATCGAAGGCCCGGCGGTGGTCCAATACCTGCTTACCGACCCGCACTTCCCGCGTACCGTGACCCACTGTCTGGGCGAAATCGAAAGCGCGCTGTCGGTGCTGACTGATTACCACGCCCCGCTGCAAGCCGCCCGCACCGCTTGGCGACGCCTGGAAGCGATGAGTTTCGACGATGTCTCGCCCGCCCAGTTGCATGAGCACCTCGACCAGATTCAGGCGGATCTGGCCAAGCTGCACGATGCCATCACGCGCAAATATTTTTCCCTGCACCAGCAAACGCAAATACAGGAACAAAGCATGCTGCAGTGATCGGTTCGCGCAGCGTTTAAAGCAAGCCATGCGTAAGCCAGCCGCAACGTACCCGATTTACCCATTCTCCAGGACAGGCGCTCCAAAATGATTCCACCGTCACTCGATTTCCCCCGCTATGGCGACAAACAGAACTCCGACTTCTTCGAGGAGTTTCTCGTGCAATTACTGGAAGAGCGCGACCGCTGCGGCTTGACCAGCATGATCCAGCAGATCGACGCAATGATGATCACGGTGGAACCGGGGCACTCCATCGCCTACGTCGGCGAACTGTGTTTGATGACGCCGTATCACTACCTGGTCACGTTGGAGTCGGAAACCCATTTCACCCACATCTTGCGCATCGACATGAACGCGCCGGACATCCTGGTGCGGGAAGTGAAAGACCCGAATACGCGCGGCATTTTCCGCAGCCTCAACGAGGTGTATCCGATTGGCGCGCAGAAGCCCAACTCACGCTACATGGGGGAAATCTTCCGCGTCACCAGTCTGCACGATGTCGTTGAATTGCAGAAATCACGCGACATTCGTTTCTTCAACCAGGACCAGATCCGCAAGCTGGAACTGCCCGGCAACATGGCGGTAGTGAAACCCAGCCCGTACACACACAATATCGTTGGCTATTGGGAGCGGCCGGAAGAACATATCCGCGTTTACGCCCTCGGCATGACCAGCATTCGCGACGACGTCCAGGCCGCTTATGAAGCCGCCAAGGCGGCGCAGGAAAAACTTGGCCTGGACAAGATGTTGCTGCCTATCGACCACCTCGCCACCCGCGTCTACAGCCAGAACCGCGAAGCCGCCATCCTCGAATACCTGTCGCTGACCAGCTATTACTACTGGGGCTCCTACGATATCGCCGATCAGAATTCATCGACCAACGTCACCAAGAGCGTGCATTACAACAACGAACTGGAAAGCCCGGCCAAAGTCTTCACCGCCGCCAACCACCCCTATTTCGTCAACCACCTGCTGCAACTGCCGTCACCGACCGAAGCCTTCGTGCGCAACTACGGCCCGCGTCTGCATCACATCGCCGTCGCCGTCAACGATGGCCATACCGGCGGCAAAGCCAACATTGACTACGTTGTTGAAGCCCTGCGCGATTGCGGCCAGAACTTCCTGCTCGACGTCATCGGCAGCGAAGAAGAAGGCCTCAAACAAATCTTCTCAAGCGCCTCAGAATATTCCAGCCTGATCATCGAATACGTTCAGCGCTTCGGCGATTTTCAGGGCTTCTTCACCAAAGGCAACGTCGCCCGTCTGACGCACGCCGCCGGGGTGGAAGAAGGCCTGCGCGAAATGGATGCCGCTGCCGCCAACGCTGAAGTCGCGTCTTGATTCACCCTATTTCTTAATGCTGTCCTGACATGAGCAATTACCAATGAGCAAACTTCACTTAATCGGTGGCGAAAAAGGCGGCGTCGGCAAATCGCTGGTCGCGCGCGTTCTAGCCCAGTACCTGATCGACCACGAACGGCCCTTCATCGGATTCGACACCGACCAATCGCACGGCGCGCTGTTGCGTTTCTATGCCGACTTCGCCGCGCCCGTCGCCATCGACCGCTACGAAAGCCTGGATCTGATTATCGAAGCCGCCGTCGCCGAACCCGACCGGCGCGTACTGGTTGATCTCGCCGCGCAAACGCACCCTTTCCTGATGCGCTGGATGGAAGATTCCGCTCTACTCGACATGACCGATGAACTCGGCATCGGCCTGACTTACTGGCACGTCATGGATTCCGGCCAGGATGCAGTCGACCTGCTGCGCCAACTGCTCGACCGCTTTGGTGGACGCCTGCCACTGGTTCTGGTGCTCAACGAAATTCGCGGCGACCGATTCGACCTGCTCGAAGCCTCCGGCCAACGCGCCCGGGCAGAAGCACTCGGCGCGCAAATCCTGCCAATCCGCCATCTACAAGACACCGCCATGCAAAAGATCGACGGCCACAGCAGCAGTTTCTGGTCGGCGGTGAACAACAAAGACAAAGGCCCGCACAACCTGGGCCTGCTCGAACGCCAGCGCGTCAAAATCTGGCTGAACCGGACTTACCAGGAACTGGCGAAACTACCGGTTTAGGCAAAAAGGAGGGCGGAATCTGTATTTAAAATCCCTACAATCGGCTGCTATCGACTTGTTGCAGTCATTCGGC
>JFJP01038576.1_pt1 | contig 30135 bp, 20 predicted proteins | sample 431651 | NCBI WGS metagenome assembly JFJP01 (sample SAMN02602958, study PRJNA72255) | Microbial mat metagenome, whole genome shotgun sequencing project. | biome: fresh water; feature: sink hole; material: water; isolation source: purple microbial (photo- and chemosynthetic) mats found in... | reverse complement strand
AAACGGGGCTCGGAGAGGCTTGCTCTAAAATCTTGGTTCTTCGGGCTTGACAGTCTGTGTTTTTAAACATAGTGTCATCGTAGGTCAAGTACCGTTGCTTGTCCATTGTATCACACCTCTCCTAGGACGCAAGTACCTTACACGAGCATTTCCCCGCGCCTCATGGTACGCTAGGCGCGGAGGTACTTAAGGCATGGATACAAGACAGCTCATCAACGCAACTCGGGCAGCATTATTGGAGTGGGACAGCAATCCCATCAGCGACGCACACATCCTAGGGGTGCTCAACCAAGCATATCTATTGGCGTACAATCACCTTGTGCGCTCTCAGGATGGCATGTTTGCCAAGTACGTCTACCTACAGCTTGTGGCAGGCGTCACGGATTATGAAATCCCAAGGGAGTGTTACGGCAAGCGCATCGAGACGGTGGAATATCCCACGCCTCCCGCTTCGCCCATGACGTGGAACCGGCTCCGAAAGGTTGACGCGAAGCAGGCATATGCCTACGACTTGCCAAGAATCGCGACTTACCTGCCGAACGTGTTCTGCCAACTCGGTTCGGCGATCCGCATCCTCCCTAGGCCCAACAGCACCTACGCAATCCGCATTATGATATCCCGCCGCTTGGAACCCCTAGGATTGCCTGTAGGCCGCGTAATGGCCTATAGAGGCAGCCGCATAGTTTTGGACGCAATCGACAATGAGGAGGCTGTCATCCAGGCAGCGGATGCCAATGCGGCATATCTGAACATCGTCGATTTTGCGACCGGTGAAGTGAAAAAGACCTACCACTACTATTTGGCGTCCGGCAACGAAATCGCGCTCGACAATGCGCCCAACGAGAGAACGACTTACCGGGACGCCCCGCTTTCAGCGATTGCACAAGTCGCCGTAAGTACGCTGGCATGGAACGCAGCCACAAGCACCGTCACAGGCTCTTGCAGTAATACTGCTGGGCTTGATGTGGGGAACTATGTAGAAGTCTCATCATTATTGGACTCCAGAGAGAGTTACGCCACAAGAGCCTATGCGGGATTTGCGGGGCCTGCCATTGTTGCATCTATTGCAGCAGGCGACGGGTATTTGATGCCTGATGCAGTTCTCCCCAGCGTATACACGCCAAACTATGCAAAGATGGTGATGATTACTGCCGTCGATAGGGTAAACAACACCATCTCATGGCAGGATACGACTTTTGCCCCGCTGCTCGTTGACGGATTCCGCGCCAGTATTTTACCGGCAAACCGCCTGCAAAAGACTGTGCGAGTAGACAATCTCGACGTAAAAACAACTATCCAGCTCGCAGGTGCAATTCCCGTCCAGTACAATTCGACTGTGACGCTGTCGGATTCAACAGGGCATTTGCTGCCATTGGTATTGCCTGTAACTTCGCACTCGTTTCCTGTGCAGGACTTGACTCTATTGGAGACAGATACGGTTATTTACAAGGCGTACACGTCAAGAGCCGACGCCATGCCCACGAGTGAAGCCAACACAAGTAACCGGGCTTACGACACTCTGACGCACGCAACCGGCACCATCGGCATCACGAGTTATACCTCTCCCGCTTGCGGAAATCGGCTCGTATATTCAGCACCCCATGGTCTTGGCGCAAGCGGAACAGATACACGATTGCTGCTGAATGACGGGCAAACGGATTATGGAGGCGGGGCGCTGCGCTATATGTATGCCAGTATTGTTGACGCAAATACCTTGGCAACATCTGTGTATGTCGGAGCAAAATACACCCTCGCCACAGCTGATACACTATATGCTGGCTTTACTGGCATTCCCGCTCTCGCGCTGTGGGATACAACTTTGATAAACGCGGATTCTTCTGATGTGTGTCGCGGCACGCCAAGAACATTCTCGATTATTTCTGTACCTACAGTCGGGTACGATATCTCAAACAACCCTGCGCTTGACGACTATGTGTGCATGGCGGGCACGACTTGCGTACCGATTACAGGCCCTGCATTCGACCATTTCTTGATTGAATATGCTACGCTACTTATCAGATCCTCGATGAACGAAACAGACGAAGCGGCGAACGAAGCACTAAAATTACTACTAGGGAATCTCAAAAGCGATACCGCAGGGCGAGTCATGGCAATCCAACAGAGCCGCGACTTTAACGGACAGAAAACATACCGAGCACCAACACGATGGGGGCGTGGCCGATGACTATCAAAGCAGATACGATTGTAGCGCTTGACGTAAAGAGCCATAAAGGCATCCAAGGAGGCGTGGCAATCACCAATATCCAAGATGGTAACGCCATTGAGATTGAAAACATGACGATGGGGAGTCAAGGGCTCTTGATCAAGCGCCCCGGATACAATCTATATGGGTGCGAGTTGCCCATACGCCTAAAGAAGTTATCTGATGCGGGAGATGCAATATTCTACTCGACACCTGTTGTAAATGTCTCGATGAAGCTGCACGTCTTCGAGAATATCAACCAGAAGTTTCCTAATCTGGGCTATTACTCTATGCTCCAGAGCGACAAGAAAAACCATGTGCTTTGCGAGCTGAACTATTCAGGCGCAGATTATGAGCACACAATGCCAGAGGAGGTTACCATAACTACAAGCTCTTTGCTGGAGCTTGCAGATGGGACTATTGTATCGCCCACCCATGTATTTAACGATAGGATATTTGCGCTCCCGCTTGCCGTAGTGACAACAGCGAAAGTCGGAATCACACTCGCGGCATTCAACATTGCTGGCTCTTACGTCGTGCCAGATGCGTACATTCCTGTCTTGCACGAAGGGCCGCAATTACGCGCCACTCCTGAAGGTCTCATAGTAAATCTCGAAGTCGTATCGCCGACAAGGGCGCGACTTGAACTTTCAGGCCCGGCGGAATATCTGGAAGTCGGGACGCCTATTTTCTTCGAGAACTGCATCTATGGCGAGGGTAACGTATTCCTCCAAGGAAGGGTATACTCGATAGCAACATCCGAAGTCGTCGTGGATATCCTGAACACAACTATTGATTCCGTGGCATTTCCGACCGGATTGCTTGTGAGTTCTGCTTACTGCCGCATCAGGTTCTGCGAGAAACACCGCCTCCAGGCAAAATATTTGTCGGGATGGAAGAACGCCACAACTGGCGCGACAACTACTGAAAAGCTGGTGGTAACAGGCGTAAACTCTTTGCGCCACGCCTCGCTGTCGGTGACAACAAGTGAGTGGGGCTCTGCGCATCTCTACGGCTCGGGTATTTCTTGCGGGCGCGTAAATACCTTGAACCAGCTATACCACACATATGAAAGCAGCACAGATATTGTGTGTGGCTACAATGGGTTCTTGTTCAAGGAAGAGAAACGTGCAACACCCATCGAGCTGATTAACGGCTTGCCTATCAACGTCTCCGTGCTAACAACGCTGAAAGTAAACGGCGCAGGGTATATTGTAATCCCTGTAGTGGATGCAAATACCGTCTATGCTGTGGCTGATAAAGTCTACGTCCAAGCGGTACAACAGAACGGAAATGTTCTGGTGAGCGAGCTTGTCGTGTATTCCGTGAGCGCAACCGGAATCACAGTTGTTGCGGACGGCGTGAAATATTTGACGGTCTACCCCAACTCGCTGCTGGATTTTCGGCGCATTTCCACGAGAATCTACTTGAAGCTCGGGCAAGCTCTCATCGCCTCGCCTCTGTGCTGCGGCGTCTCTGTGCAATACCCGCCATTCGGAGATATTGGCCCGCACAACGTACTATTGGATGTGTATTCTGATGGTGTTTCTGACTGGATCGAACTCGATGACGCTATTGAGTGGACTTCTGGAAATGTTATCAATGCGCTGGAATACTTCACACCCATATTGCAAACCGCAGCAAATACGGTCGATGTCCGGCCCCTCACTTCCGCATATCTCCAAGGCGGAATCGATACTTTCTCGACGATGTTCGACAATGCGCTCTACATCGCTACGGGACGCAACGGCATCTATAGATACGATGGGGAGCAGCTCAGCGGCTTCGGCTTGCCAATCCCGCCCACTGCGCATGTGCGCTCTGTGCCGGGCTCTTCCGGATTCTTGGAGACAACTGAGACGGATGCCAAGAAGCGCGTAGGAAAAGACGTTCAAATATTCTTGACGTACAGCTATGAGGATTCGCTGGGCCGAGTATTTGAATCCGGCGTGACGCCAGACCTCGACATTACAGGCTATCCGGGCGCAGCGCAGGACGCTTCGGGATTCTCGGAAGTTCTTGAGGTGCAGGTGCCGTCAATCCCGAGAGATATCGGCCTGCCTGCCGACAAAATCAAAATAAATGCCTACCGCTTTATGACGACAAAGCTGGAAGGTACGAGCTTTGCGCCAGTGCTGGAGGTTTCGGTACCGAATAATCCAGATTTGCCTTTCACGATATTGCGTGTGGGAGCCAACTATGTACCTTCTATCTCAGGAAGACAAAAACTCTATACATACGATCCTGTGGGCGGTTCAGATAGTAACCTCTACAGAGAGTCTAACCGACCTGCTCCGATTTCTAATGTACTTACTACGTCTGCAAACAGGGTTGTCGCGCTAAATGGCTCAGAATCTCCCTTCTTTGAACTTATCGGCAAGAAGGTGTATGATTCAGATGTCGGGAATTTATTTGGAGCTTATCTCAAGCTAGCTTATAGGCCCATTGACATTGGAGCAACATATGAGTTCTACACGATACCTTTTGGAATGGACGCCGGTACCCCTGTCGTCGAGCCTACCAATTTTCCTGCCGCGTTTCCCAAGGGAAGAGCACACAAGATACAAGCCGCTGCGGCTGTCACGAAAACCGTCACGGCTATCACGCTCGCTGATGCTTCACATACTTTCAGCATTATGCTGGATACAGCAACAGACTACACGGCGGAATTGACTGGCGTCTTGTACAAGCTGCGAACAACCGGCACCGCAGATTTGAGCCTGTTGCCGATTCAGTTCAACACGCAGGTATTTAAGAAGACCGCAGCATATTCTGCCACAACCGACAAGCTCCAGCTCAAAGCAGATGCGCGATGGACAGATACAAGCGACATTGTCGCAGGCGTCCCATCGAACTTGAAAGATACGCGATTTCTCGCTTTCAAATCGGCATTTGCTGCGCCACTTGACCTACCCTGCACTGCAACTGGCGACCTCGGGCTGATGTTTGTCTCGGTGGGCGGGGAGACGATACGCCTTTACATTAAAACCACATCTCCTGCGTATGTGCTCAACCAATTCTCCGGCAAGTGCCTTGTGATTCATGGGCCGGGAACCCTGGGGAACATTGTACGAACTGGGCAAAGTCGCCAACTCTCATGGGACACGGATTTGCTGTTTTACTCTGCGAGCAACGAACAAACAGACGCAGGAGTAGCAGGCTTTGTCTATTACAAGCTTGTGCCAAAAGACCTTGCTGTAGACCCCGCAGACGTTACAAAGTATGTGCTGAAAGATTTCCCATATACCGCAGATGCAGCGGGTATTGTCGCGAGCCAGAAGAACTACTCGCTTCAAATATTTGAGGCAATCACAGATGCGGCGCACAAGCTGGGGAGCATAGGCGATATGTCACGCCCCTCCACTTCCATGCTTTTGACGCTGAACAACAATACCGGATTGCTGCCGGGGAACTATTTAAATCTCTCGCTTGACGGCTCCACTGTGAAGATGCCGAGCGGATTTCCTGAAGCTATGGATTGTAGCTTGAAGATTATTTCACTCGTGGGCGGAACACAAGTAAACGTCAAAATCATCCCGTCTGATACGCTGCTGGAGACCTCGCCGACTGTGCTATCAACTGCGCTTGGAGTAAATACCGCAGTGGATACTGCTGCGACTGCTGCACTTGCTGGCGGGACTCTGACACTTACGCTGGAAGCGGGAGCAAATCTCACAGGGGTGCGAGTAGACGACTACGTCTATGTGGCATATCGAGGAGTCAATGAGAATACCCTTGCGATGCAATTCTCTGGCTGGTTTAAGGTAACCGCCAAGGGCACAGATACAGTAACAGTAGCCTATGCCGCTGCGGCATCTAACCCGCTCGACCCGTCGGCTCTCTCCAGTACGCGGCTTGCGTATATGTTGACGATCGACAACTCTGTGGCAGGCGTAATAAAGGTGCCCGTACCTGTGCCATACAAGCTGGACTACATCGATATTGCAGCTCCGCACTTCGACCAAGTTCCGGGCACGCGAGTGACTCCTCTTGCATTGGTGATGAAGCGGCTCGCTCTGGCACTAAACCAAGTGTTGCCTAAAGTGGGATTCGCATACTGGGGCGGAAGCCTTGGAAGCTTGACGTATCCTGTGAACGGGTTCCGGTTTCTGAGCCATAACTACCCGATAAACCGGTATCGTGGCTACAGTAAAGTGGCGGGTTCTTGGATATATACCAAGCCAAATATTCCGCGCTCCAGCTATGAGATTCCCTTCGACACTTGGCAGGTCTCGGCAATCGCGGGATATTATGCGCTCAATAGCTCGGTGTTCAACGAAACAACTGGCGGATTTACCAATGAGGTGATCGACGTAACGACTGTGGCCAGACCTGTTGCGACGTTCACAGTCAGAGAAGACCGCTACCCGAGCCGCTTGTGGTACACCGATGCTGTGAGCCAAAACATCATACGCAGCGCGAGAATCCCAGCATTCAACTACAAGAACTATCTGGATATCAACAGCGGTGATGGAGAGGGAATCATCGGCGCTTGCCCGTACCAAGACACATTGCTTGTGTTCAAATCCAACTCACTGTGGCGCATCAACTGGGATGAAAACGGCTTCCCGTCTTCGTCGCGAGTTCAAACGCCCGTGGGCTTGGCGGCTCCAAAGAGCGTTGTTGCATTCCAAGGAGGTGTGTATTTCGTGCATAACTCTGGAGTATATCTCACGGACGGCGTAACGGCTGAGAGCGTGACAGAGCTGAACACATATTTCTCTGAGCGTGTGGTACAAAACCAAGAGCTTTTGTCTTACGGGGCCGGGCATCTCGACCCCATCAGCAAAGAAGTATTCCTCGGGGTGCCGTACTCTGACAACAGCAGCGAGTATGTCTCGCAGGCGGATTCGCAATTCGTGTTCAACTACAACGCAAATGTGATGGGCTGGAGCGTCAACCGCAACATAAATGCTGTATGGTGGACGCGAGTGCTCAACAAGGACTACTTTGCATCCGAGGGAGCCGTGTACCGCACGCGCTACGAGCAAGGAAATACCAAGTACCGCGACTATCGCGGCGCAATTACTTCCAAACTTGTCACGCGATATGTAGACGAAAGCAGCGCAAACCGATTCAAGTTCTGGCGTAACGTCGTATTCCAATTCGGAAACGCAGCAGATACGACGTTCAAGATTTACGCCGCAGCGGATTATTTGCAGGATTACGCTACGCTCCCAGTGATTGCGATAACGTCTTCCAAATATGGAAGTAGCCCATACGGTGGGAAGTTCTACGGAACCGACAAGCGTCTCACAGCGGTGCGCCGTGGCGTAAGCCCTTGCAGGTGTGCGCAACTTTCTTTCAAGATTGTTGATGATACGCTTGATAGTCCCGGAGCTATTTACTCTGTGGCGCTGGAAGGGCAGATAACCAATAGCCGTCTAGTGAATCAGCAGCTCTGAAGGGCGCTGAAAATGGTTGCGGCCATACTCTTTTGGGAGTATAGCCGCAGTGTCATCGCGAGTGTGCGCTCGTGATGATGCACAGGACTTACCACAATCGGGAGCCGTGCTCAAGAGCGCACCTAGGAAATTCTCAATGACTCAAGATATTGTCCTATCGACCAGCTCCAACTCCGCTTATGTTTGTGACTCTTTGCATTTGGCCGAGCAGCTTGGCACCGACCACAAGAACCTATTGCAGAGTATCCGACGTGCTCAGGATGTTTCTGCTACCGAGGGTTCGCGGCTGCATGTGCAGCCGCGAACTTATGTTGACAAAAGGGGGAAAGAGCAACCAATACTAGACCTGACGCTTGAAAATTTGATCGAAGTGTCCATGTATATCGAGAAGCTGAAGCCAAAGTTTCGAGAATATATTAAAGCTGTGCGGGAGGTGGAAGCCAAACAAGTCGCCCAACTCAAGGCAGAAAATAAAAAACTGCTAAATTCTCCGGAGCGGGTCGAGACAGAGCGCGGCGTGAAATATGTTAAAAATATTCCGCCGCATCAAAAGATGATTGTATGGTACGACGAAGATTCACGAGAGACACACCGGGTTTTGGCGGATTCGCTGGAGTACGAAGAAATCGTACCTTGCCTTGTGAGCACTATGCAGGCAAAAGCCAATGGCATGATGCGTGCGGCGGAATCTCTCAAACGCTGGAACGCAGCCGTAAACCAAGCGGTGCGGACAGGCAAGCCAATTCCTTCGGCCAAGCAATTCGGTGCAGCCACCAGTTACGAGCCAAATATCTTGGCGGCTGTCCGTAGGCACAAGCGCAAGCGATAATCACACCCCTTTAGGAGTTTCAAAATGGCGAAGCTTGATACCGAAGTTCTAAGCGCACCGAACCCTGAGAAAGAGTTCCTCCAAGCTCAGCGAGTCGTCACATACTTAAAGGCGATCGAGAAGGAAGGCTATAAAGCTTCCGACATCCGCTCCTTCTCGCCCATCGCGGTACTGACGCACCAAGTCGTCTGCAACATCGGATGCACGTTTCCGCCCAAAGTGGCTGTAGTGACTTCTGGCCGCATCGCATCACACACCGTCCAGATTCTCCCCGGAGTCGTGGCGCTGCGGTGTAAGCTCTACAGCGAGTTCGTCGCAAACGTGGAGGAGTTCACCCAGAACATCCGGCTTATTCGCCCGCACGACTTCATCGTCGGCGACAGCGTGGCAATCGGCAACAAGACGTTCCGCGTCACGGGCACAAGCTCTGATGGAATTGTTCTGAATGAAGCCGCAAACATTGGCGCATATATGCCACATGTGCAGCTTCTCGAAGAGAAAGTAGCGATGTTAATATTCTGATGTGGCGCGTTCCGCTCCAGAGTGCTATCGTTCACTCTGGAGGAAACACGTCTATGGCCACGAACTTCAGTAGTAACGGCAACGCATTCGGCATTGGTACACCCGGCAAGACAAAAAAGCAAAGCGAAATGGAGCGCAGCCGCTCCCCTCTTGCGAACAATGCTTTGAATGGCGATGATTCAGAATCACCCGACTTTGCAAAACAAACAGAAGCCAACCGGCAGACGCCGCAAGATGCAAAAGCAAAACTATCCGGCGGAGATAAGCAATACAAGCAAGCCAATAGCGTAAATACCATCGACCCCGCCACCGTAGACCTGAACGCAAAGCTTGGGCAAGGAAGCCTGTCGGTTTCTGCCGCAGTGAATAAGTTCCTTACAAGCCCTACGGAGGCCGGGTTTAAATCAGACCTTGGCGTGAAATACTCTGGCGGCGACAGCGTGGACACAACCGTCCCGACGATAAACGCCGACGGCACAATGGGCTCGACAACTTCAACAACTACCACGCCCGGCTCGTTCCAAATAACGGGCGGCGCGACTACCGATATGTCTGTGGCGGAGCAAGACAAAGAGGCGCAGCTAAAAGCGCTGAAAGATTCCGCTGGCTTTAAATCGGCATTCACCTTAGGCGCAGATGGTAAGTGGGTGCCGAAGAGCTTTGCACAAGTGGCGCAAGAGGGAATCGACAGCGGAGAAATCGGCTCATACACTGCTCTGGATAAAGCAAAGAAAACTGACCATCTGATGCTGCTGCTTAAGCAACTCCAAGGGCTGGAAGATGCGGGCATGGGCAATAGCTCTGAGGCGCAAGCAATACAATCCACCATCATGAGCGAAGATGACGACGGTATTGTGGCTGGGCTCATAATGGCAAAGGACAAGTACAACCGCTTGACCGGCAAGGCTGATGCCGGAAAGAATATGTCTTGGTCTGGAGATTCTGGGAGCAAGAATTTTAACGTTGCAGATATCGCAAATCTCACTTCGTCAGATATCTCAAAGGAGATGTCTTCTGCGCTCAAAGACCCGGCGGGCGGCGGGCTCTTCGGCGGCGACTGGGCGACGAACATGATAAAAGAGATAGACGATGAATCTTCGGAATATAAGCTGTCTTCTGGGCGAGAGAAGAAGCTGAATGAGGACGTATTTAAAGCAGGCGAGATGTTTCTCAACAAGTGGAACAAGCAATTTGTCGAGCAAGATGCCATCGTCAACAAGACGCTCGGGGACTTGGCTCCAAAGATAATCGAAGAGCTTAAGAAATCCGGCGCAGGGAAAGAAGCTATTGCTTGGTTCCAGACGGCTTCCAAAGGCGATATCGCAAAGATGTTGCGCGAAGCAATCTACGACAAATCCTCTGGGCTTGGCTCAGAACAACGGGCACAACTCGAAAAATATCTCGGAGAACTTACCGGGCAAACCGCAGACGCAACACGCAAGGGCGGTATGCTGGCGAGCTGGATGACAGAGCTTCAAAAGACCGGAGCTTTTACCGATGAAAACGGTAAGAAGGTGCAGCCAAACTCTGACCAGAAGATGGATATCTTAAATATCCTGAACAATAGCACTATGACGGATGAGCAGAAAGCAGCAGCATTAGAGAAGGCTTTTACAGAAGTCGCAGCCTCGCAGAACGCCAAGCTAACAACGGCAATGGGTGAAGTGCTCCAGGGGAACATGACTATCAAACAATCCTCTGAGCAGATGTTTGCCGGTATGATTTCTTCGATGACAAGTATCGTAGGCTCTAAGCTGGAAGAGACATTACAACATGCGCTAGGGGTAGGCTCAGAAGTAACCGGGGAGCCTCTCGCCGCACTTATCACAGCGAACCCGCAACTTGTTGACGCAACCATCCAAGACGCGGTGGGGCAACAGACGCAAGAATTTAATACGCAATGGAACACGGCCAACGACAAAGCTGTAGCTCTCGTGGAGAAGTCAAAGAAAACTGCGCTGGAATATCGAGCGAAGGCGGATGCCCAAAAAGCCAGCGACCTAGGGAAGATAAAAGAACGCATCGCCGAAACCGCCAAGGTGCCTGCTGCCGTGCAGGCCCAGCTAGTAGAACTCGACAAACAAAGAGATGAGCGTATCGCGGAAGTAAGCGCCGACCCAAACAAAGCAGCTGCGGAGAAGGCGGGTAAAGTTTATGTAATGTCGCCCGCCAACCGGGCAATCATGGAAAAGGCAATCGAGAAGATACAGCAGGACTATGACTTACAGCACGACAAACTACTGAGAGCTTACAACACAGCCACCGACCAAGTAGCGGCATATGCTAAATGTGGAAATCCTGACGACCCTAATTTTGTAGCCAACTTGCTCAATAGTGGTAATGAATCGCTTATAGCTATTGGCAAGATTATGCAGAACAATGAGAGAACCGTGAGCGCTGTTATTGCCAGCAATGACGAAATAGCCAACAAAGCCGTGAGCGCTGTCGCATTGCTTGGGAAGTTTAAAGCGTATTATGACGCGAAAGTCTCTTCACCTGCTGCGCTGCTCAAGATAAACATCGGGCTAGCAAAATCTCTGGGCGCGAACGGTGGGCTTCCCGGAATTGATCTTTCTGTCGTAGGGAAGCCAAACCCGGCGGGCGGATTCTACACGGTAAAGGACGCAATCGATATGGGCATGGCAGCGGCAGGCCTTTCAATGGGCGCAGACGGGAAACCTGTAATGACTCGCGGCGGAGGCGCAGCAACGGATGAACAAATCGCAGCAGCCAGTAGCGCAGGCGACCAAGCAATCAACGACTACAGCGGCCCAGATGGTGCGACATTGAGCGCGGTTGAGTATGTGCCTGCACAGCTCGCAACGACTCCCGGCTGGCAAGGAACCGTCTATCCTGACGAGCCTGCGGCGGAAGAAACGCCAGAAGCTCCAACGGAAGGCGGTGGGCGCGACCGAGACAGAGGCCGCGAACCGATATCTAAAGGCAACGTAAAGGTGATAAACTATGGAGGGGATCCAAAGAGTACTTCAAAGGTAATCGTCACAGATGCCAATGGCGAATCGGTGGAAATCAGCGGGCTTCCAGAGGAAGATATCCGTGCAATCGAAGCAGGAACATCAGGCGCGACTATGGGAGACTTAGGAGACTTGGTAAGTAAAGGCGCGGTAACGGTGGCGAAAGTCGTAGGAGGCCCGATAGTGGCAGGCGCTATGAAGCTGTACGATTGGCTCACGGGCGCTGCGAAGGATGAAGAACCGGCAAGAGACCCTGCGGTTACGAATGCGCTGGCTTCGTCGGCGGCAGATGCGGCGGCGCAAGCCGAGGAGGACAAAAACGACCCGACGGTTTCAACAGATATTGAAGACGTTACGGATGAAGATAACAAAGCAGACCGCGACCGAGGCGACTCTGACGGCGGAGATTCTGACGGCGGAGATTCTGACGGCGGAAGCAGTCGAGGTAGTATGAAGGGCGGGTATGCAATTTAAGGAGTTTACCAGTGGCAGCATATACAAATCTTGCGCTTAACAACGCAACAAAAGAACGTGACGAGCGGGACGCTGCGGCAAAAGTTGCAGCGCTCTCGACCGAAGCGAAACAGGCGCAATCGCAATACGGTGACTTGTTCCAAGAACCCGTAGGGCTAAGTGGTGCACAATCACGCAACGCAGGGCAGACGTGGACGGCAGGCGAAACCGCAAGGCGCGATAAAGCAGCACAGGGCGCTTACGAGCTGGGCGGCTCGATTGATAAATCTGCAAGCGAGGCTTCCAATGCAACGCAAGCGGCTCTCAATACAATCGGCAACGCCAACACGAAAAGCGCCAATGCCCTGAACCAAGCGGAGAAGAATACACAGCAGGGCATCGCTGAAGCCGGTGAAGCAAACCGGCAACAATACGCAACGATGAACTTCTCCGAGTATAAGTCCATCACGCAGCGCTCGGATGCAATCGCCAATGCGTACATCGACGGAACCATCAACATGGCTCTCCTTGGCGCACAGCAACAAGGCAAGCTGAAAGTCTTTGATGTTACAAAATACTGGGCTTTACGGCAAGCCGATATTCAGAACGACATGAAAGACTTGTCGGCTGTGGCCGATGCAGAGTTCCAGATAAAGCTTGCGGAATTGAAGGCAAAGACAGACAACGATAATGCGCTCTTGGGAGCACTTTTCAAGGGCGTTGCTATCTGGGCAGCTAGCTAACAGGGGTATTTGTAAACAACTCGCCCCTAAAGGAGCGAGCTTTGTCCCGAAGGACCAGGCGCTGTCTCTCGCCCGATAGAAAGGATATTTAGTGCTGCGTTCACATCTCGATTGTTACTGTAGCCACAAAGGCAATGGTACTCCCGTTCTGAGAGCTCCATGCGTTGCTTGCGCTTGCATCTGTAACAGGTTTGAGATGTGTAAGCTTCGTTCACAATCTTCACAATGTGTAAGCTTCGTTCACAATCTTCACAGTCTTACCAGCATTTGCGGCTTTGTAAGACAGGATTGAGAGGAACTGACTATGTGCAGCATCACTAGCAGATCTTGCGAGCTTACCAGAGAAAAGAAACTTGGAATTGAGGTTGCCGACTATGACTGTGTCTGCGGCCTCAAGAAGCTGCTTGGCTTGAGCGTGATGCGAATGCTTGCGTCGGCGTGCAATCTTGCGGTGGATAAATGGAAGGTTTCTCTTGTTGTGGCGCGAAGCGCGGCGGACAGCATCAATCTGCTTGTCCAAGAACCGCTCGCGCTCTGGCTGAATAACTTCAGACTCATTCGCAGCAGTGATGGTGTGCTTGAGTCCGAGATCAACTCCAATGTCAGTGCTGCGAGAGACGATGTCCTGTTGGGGTGCCTCACCGTCGCAGACGATGGTCGCCCACCAGGTGCCGCAAGAATCTTGCCCAACGGTAACGTGTTTAACAAGACCAAGAAGCTCTTGTCGGTCATTGAAGCCTTTGACATGACCCACAAGGGGAATGATAATCCTCGTAGTTTTGCCAAACACCTTTACCCTATTCTGTTCTCTAGCCCTCAATGGAAACTGAACAGAGATACCTTTTCTCTGGTTCTTAAATCGGGGTCTGCCCCAAAGCTTCTTTCCTTTTTTCGACAGGTGTGCCTTGAGTTGCTTGCTGTAGTCACCAGAGCACATCAGAGAAAAGTGGTACTTAATCTTCTCCGACTCTTGATAGTTCTTGAATGCTTTGTCGACTCTTTTGCAGACCTCTGCGGTCACATCTGTGCCCATGTTTGGAGCAAGACGCTGGTCTTTGCAGAGGTTGATCATGTCAAAAGCGCTGAGGGGCCGCTGAGAGTTGTCCAGAAGGTCAAAGTTTTTTGCCAGCAAAATGTTGTAAAGTTCTGTAGACCGCAAGGACAAGTCGAGCAGTTCTCGTCTTTGCTTTGCGTTTAGTTTGAGCTTTACTTTTCGTGCCAACATGGTAGACCTCCTTTCCATATAGGGATCTACAGCAGTCGGGAAGGACTGTCAACAAAGAGAGGAGCGCGCTTCCCCCCGGCTCTGAAGAACCGGGTACCCGCGCTGAAGATCAGATGGGCGATCCAACAACTACGCCACCAGAAGAAGAGTACGCGCTTAGCACGGAGGAGCGCTTGGCAGAGCGCAGCAAAGCGCTGGGGAAATACGCGAACATCGCACCTGCGCAACAAAAGGTCGATGATGCGGCGACGGGCAAGCTGTTTAGCAACGTCCGAGGCCTTGCGTCACAAGCGGCAGAAGCCGGGACGCCAAAAGCCCGCATGGGCTTTAGCAGCGGGCTCGGTAAAGCAGCGAACGACTTGGCAACGCTGGATGTTACACAAGCCGCTACAAAAGATGCCTCGAATCTCACTGGCGCGAAGATGGAGCAAGACACCATATCTTCGCGCCGTATGGAGAACATCCAGGCATTTCAGCGCCGGGCAGACCAAGCGGCCTTTGAGCAAGGCGAGCTTGTCGCAGCAAAAGCATTCAACATGGGTATGGATGCAAGACAGCTTATCATGCACAAGAATGCAATCGTTGCAGATGCAGCGCTTGCACAACAAGCTAAAGAATATGCTCGCGGGAGAATGACTGCGGCAGAGGTCAAGAAGATAACCACAGATTTAAAGCTAAAAGCGCAAGAGTATATGGACGCAATTGATGCGCAAATGGCGTACATGGACGGTGAGATGAAGTACGCTATAAGTACGCGAGACCTTACACGCCTAGAAGCACGGATAAAGAAAATCCAAGCATTGCAGATGGAGGCGGCGAAGACCTTGGCAGCAGGCTCGAATTTGGGGACGTTAATAAGCGGCGCGACTGCAATAGGCGGCGGATTACTTGGCAAATGGCTCGGAGGAGGCGGCGAATGAAAAACGGATTTCTTGCACAGAACTCACCATTCCAACGGCTTATCGGATCTATCGACGATGCCGACAACTATTTAATTCACTTTATGAATAGCCCACATGTACAAGTCGATGGGAACGAGCAGACAGGTATAGATGCAACACTCGCAAAAGCCAACGGCGGAATGGTAAATTCTCCCGGTGCGCTTGATAGGTTTGCAAGCACATTGCCGCCAGAGCAAGCGGCAGATACAGAGGGGCAGTCGCCAATGACACAAAAACTCGCGGCGTCTCGCAATCAAAAAATGCTCCAGAAACAGCGGTCGCCCGCCGGGCTCGGAAAGATAGTCGGCAGAAGCGGTGACAACCGTTTCGTGTAAGCTGGTTTTTTTAGCGGCTCTCGCATATACTACGAGGGCTCCACAACCACGAGGTGGCGGCAGGCTACGGGTTGCCGCCATTTTTATTACAGGAATGTGCATAATGGCAAGTGTTTACGACCGCGCAAAAGCCGCTGGCTTCAAGATAACAAATACAACGAACCCCAACGACTACACCTCTGCACCGCGGATGCCGCTACCGCCGCCCGCTAAGCCTGTAAACTGGGCGGAAGAGTACGCCAAACGCCAGCCCGTGCCCGTCTCGCCCGCACCTATTGCGACAGGGCCGAACCCCATACAGAATGACGGAAAAAGTTACGGCCCCGGCTCCCGTACAGGTGACGAGCAAGATCTTCTCGACGAAGTACCTTCTGGCGACGATCCTCTTGACCCCGCAGGCGATGTAACGCCGCCCGCACCCGAAGCTATACCCGACGAAGGAGATCCACTTGAAGCGCCTGCGGCTCCGGGCGCTTGGAAGGTAGACCCCAACAGAAACCCCTTTATGCCTGCACCTGTCCCGTCGAATATTCAAGCCGGTCAGAGCGATAGTGCAGGAACGAATATTCAAGAAGCCCGCCTGCAACGCGAAGGTGCGAAAGCGTATTCTGATACACAAGCCAACGCGCTGAACACAGTACAGGGCGCAAATAGAGGCTTCTCTAGAGAGATGGCCGAGCTATTAAAGAGTAAAAAAGAGTATGAGGGAGAGCAAGAAAACGCTCTAATGAAGCGCTTGAATGCCAACAGAAACGCTCAATTCTGGGACAAGATGATAGGCGCTATCGGGCAAGCAACCGCAGGACTTGTCGGCATGAAGACAGGCTTGAACGTAGGCGGGAACTATAAATACGAGCCACAATATGACAGAGCCTATGAGGATACAGCAGCGACAAACGACTACACACGCCGCCTAGGCCAGTGGAAAGCTCAGCAGGAAACCGCAATATCCAATGCATTGCAGGCAAAGAAAATCACAGAAGACGAAGCCGCTATGCAGCTCAAAAGCTTGGATGCTATCGTGGAAAACACCACGAGCAAATCTACAAGAACGGCAGCAACTACGCAAAACTCCACGGAAGCAGCAAACCAAGAGGAGAGAGACTCTGCCGCGTTGCAGAAGAACTTCAAGGATAACTGGGATATTAGCCTAGCCCGCGAAAATATGGATGTCGCGCGAATGAAGAACTCTAAAGAGGCCAAGGAAAAAGAGAGAAAGGGCACGCAGTCATGGGTAGTCCCAACAGGCGACACAAGCTGGCAAGACACCATAAAGCAAAAAAGGCTAGAGCTTATCGGTGATGTTAAACAGAAGGGCCGATTGGAGATGCTGGATGCCGCAAAGACTCCCGAGCAGTACGCGAGAGTTCTTACAGAACTTCAACTACAGCCACATGCCGCTACCGCTCTCGCTAATGAAGCTTTCGCTGCGCATCCGGGAAGCGATATGGTAAGTGTACAAAAGCGCAGGGCGCTAACACAAGGTATTGTCGAAGATCAACTCACAAGAATGTCGAACGTGTACACATTGACGCGACCCGGCAGCGACTTAAGGAATTGGAATATAGGCGCACCGCAACTACTCAACGGAGACACAAAAGAGCCTTATGACTTTGAGCCCCAGCTCCGTGGCGAAGCAGTTACAGATGAAGAAGTCGCGCCTGCGCCCATGCAAAACACCCAAAGCGGCCCGCAAGCACCAGTGCAACAGGGGCGGGGAGCGGCACGCGTCAACCCGCAATATGCAGCGCTTGTAGAGAGTTCTTACCCAACGGGCGCGAATCTAACGCCGACAGACCAACGAGCGAAGAGCTTTTACAATGATATTCCTGCACGAGAAGGCGTTGAATTCTCGCTGTATCAAGGAATATCAAAGAAGGCGAACAAGAGCAAGCTATGGCTCACGGGTATTATCATGGATACGAAGCAAGAGATGGCCTATTACAAACAGTACCAAGCCGCGCGTAAAGCAGGCGACGAAGCTGGCAAAGTAGCCGCTGTAAAAGGCATCATGGATTGGGAATACAACGCGCATATGTACGAGCTGGAGGGGATAATCCAAAAAAATCCTAAAGTCGGTGCGTATCTGGAATCAAATGGCGGGCTGAAACGACTCGCGCTACAAGAACAAGCATGGCATAGCGGGCCGGGCGAAGATTCCTACAGGAACTCTCTCCGAGATATTCAGAACGAGATGTCGAAGCCAGCTCCAGATATCAATGCGCTCGACCGACGTGTTGCGCAACGACTCGCTGCGTATGTACCGCCCTCGGGAATCGAAGCTGAAAGAAAGCGCTCTGACTTCCGGGCGGCGCGGTTCCTAGAAGCACCACAACCAGCACCACAACCAGCACCACAACCACAACCGCAACAACAGCCCACACCAGTAGCGCAACAACCAGCGCAGCAGCCAGCACCAGTAGCACAGCAGCCAAACACCTTTAAGCCCCAGCCGATTGGTTCTGAGTCTGCATCTCTCTCGCAAAATATGCCTGCCCTAGCAGGGGGTTTTGTCGCTACAGGTATCGGAACATATGCACATCCGCAAAAAGGACTATTTACGGCATTCGAGTTTAAAGACAAAGACGGAAATGTGAAGCACGAAATCTTGAACCCTAGTGTAAATCTTGTCCAAGATGTTCCTGAGCTACAGAACATATTGCCTGGATATACGCGAGTGGGCATGATTAACGGAAAGCTTGTGTACGGTAAGCCTATGGGAGACTTGACGGACGGGCAACTATTGCCGCAGCACATGGTGCCGAAAGTCATCAAGGCGATGTACTCGCAATATCTAAAAGAGGGGAAGCCGCCCTTTTCGCTGTACTATCCCATCAAACCTAGTGTAGGAGGCGCGAAGTAATGGCGTCTTATAAAGTCGGAGCTAACGGCCTGCTAGAAGAAGTCAAAGAGGAATCGCCCGCAACGGCTCCGGGATTTGCAACCCCGGCTCCCTCCGCGCCCGCAGCTACGCCGGATGACGACCCGGTACTGAGTACGGCTTCCGCCATAGATGAGCTGCAAAACAAGCCAAAGAATCAGGCGCAGCACACCGTCGTATCTTTGTCGCAAGGGGAGTTCAACGAACTATTGCGCGAGGAAGAAGCGGCTAAACGCAGGGCAATTGTGGAGGTACATAAGAACAAAAACCAATTCTTTGGGCCTGACCTTGAGAGAAATCCTAGCAAGATTCCTCAAGAAGATGTAGCCTCTTTTGCCGAAGGCCCTACGAGTTCTGGCGCTATTTTCCGCGACAACAAAGGGCTTACAGGCGAAGCTACTTTCGATCCCGAAACAGGGCAGATGAAGATTGACGTGAATAGATTGCAACATGTTCACGGCGGTAGGGATATGCAGAAGAAGCTTGCGCCAAAAATACTGGGGAACTTGGTTTCTGAAGCCGATATAAAAGGCAACACACCTGAAGAGAAACACGCCAACTATCTGGCGGGACAGAAGCAACTCCAAGATGAATATTCTGCTATAAGTCCAGAGCGCAGCTTCATAGACAATGCCACCTTCATCAGTGCGAGTACTCTCGCGTTAAACGGGATGGCTGCGCTCGGAAAGGCTCGCGACCCAAGCAAACCTTTTATCGACGCGCACCTCATACCTGTTTCTGATTACACAACTCTGACAGGTGACACGCGACTTACGGATGCAGCTCTTACAGAACTCTGGAAGAAACAAGAACCAATCGCCAGTCTAGCAGGTACTGAAGGCCTCGCGTACAATCCATATTCTGAGACTTTTCAGAACCTATCTTCAACCGCAAGCGCTGGCGTGCAAGCTGCGGTGGGTGAGAAGCGCTGGAAAGCAGAAGCGCCAGAGCTTAAAGGCTTGGAGATTGACCCGAGAAAATACAAGAGCGCAGCGGAATTTAAAGCCGCGATAAACGACCGCCTCCACGAAGATATGCTCGCCCGCATGTCAAAAAACATGCAGCTTTCCGGTGAACATATCGGGTCTGCATCGATGGGCGGCCTTACGGGTCTTGCAGCAAGCCTAGTTTCTGCGCCACTCGCCGCTGCCGCTGGGCTGGGCGGGGCCGCCACCGGTGTTGCTACCGGAACTGGCGTTCTTGCACCTGCAACCATCGGCCTGATGAGAATCGCTACAAGGCTTCTCGAATCCGCTGGGGCTGTCGCGGTAAGATCACCAAGAATCGCGACAATGGCTGGAAGGCTTGCGGCAGGCGGTGCGCGTGTTGCGGCAATTGCACCACGCACCGCAATTGTCGCTTCAAAAGCGGCAGAGCACAGCATACCTGTCGGCACGCAGCTCTTGGGAGATATTGCTGCAAACAAGCCAGAGAATGCCGTTGCGGGTGTGGCGCTCGGGCTTCCCATTGCGGGCGTAAGCGCTGCCGTGGGGAGCTTGAAGGCGCTGCGTCCCAGCAACAGCGCATTGCGCACGTTGCAGGCCGCTTCCCGAAAGGCTGGCGGGCCTTTGCTGGAAGATGAAGCCAGAGCAGCGGTACAGGCCGCCCACCCCAACATGGCGGCGAAAGACGTAGAAAAGGGCGTGGCAAAATACCACCAAGCCGTCCGGGACGACCTTGCGGCGCGGAATTACGTCCGGGCCGCTGCGGAAGATGGCTCTGGAGAGCCAATCGCACGCGCCGAAATGGTGCATCACGTTCTCACGGACGACTCCGCAGCAGCACGATTGCAAGATGACTTGTACATACAGCAACGGGGCGGTGCAGCAAAGAATATCAACGGGCAGAGAAATCTTGAAGCGATTGACAATATGTTGCGCACGGAAGCTGGCCAGCCAGATCCTGCGGGGCAGCTCACGGACGCGATGGAGAAGGGCCTGCGAGATGCACGCTTGGCGATTCAGGAGGAAATATCTAAGCTGGGGCACGACGTAATAAACGGCGACGGCAGAGCTTTTGTCGAACATATCCGAGGCAGAAGAGACCTTGGCATCTTGCATTCAAAGCTACCGACTATCGAAAATGAAATCGGTAAAATGCCGATACCTGATGCCCGCATGAGATTGCGCATAAATCGCTTTCAGGGATACATAGACGAAGCCTCGCTAAGGGAAGGAATAATATCCCCTGACTCCATCGAGTTCTTGCGTGCTGTAAACACCTATAGCAAAGGTAAAGCTGGAGGTATGAACGCCTCGCTAGGGGAACATGTTATCCTCCGCGAGAAGATGCAGGAAGATCTGGCAAGCCTTGCGACAGAAGTAGACCGGCACCAAGCAAATATACTTACGTCAAGAGCCACATTGGAGCAACACCTTTCGACCAATACCAACCGCTATCCCGACCAAGCACGCATGGCGCAACTCTTGGATGCAGTAGACAGATATGATGGAGTAGAAGGCTCATACTCTTCATTAAAGCTGAATAGAATGCGGGCCGATATCTTGGATACCCAAGCTCTGGGAAGAAATACCCCGGAGAAAATCGCGCTGGACAAAATCATAGGTGCTAAAAACGCCATGCGCTCTGCGCAAGATAAGACGTATAGCACCTTGATGGACTTACGCACAATCGACCATTCCGGTGTAAGAGTTGTATCAGGTGCAAGACATCTAGAACTTGACGGAAAGGTAGTCGATGCGCATTCCGTAAAGATGGGCGTTTCTCTCATAAATACGATGAGCGATATCGTCGGCAGCGGCCAGAGCCTGCGCCCACATCTCGCAATGCTGCAAGAGGCGGCACAAGCAGACCCACAACTGGCGTCTATGTTTGACACATGGGTTTCTGCCAACTTTGAGAGCGCCATTGCGACAGGTAACAGCTTACGGCCAACAGCATACCAAGCACTGGAGATGCTGCGACCCCACGTTGCGGGCGACACGCTGAAGCTGCTAAATATGCTTGAAGTATCCGGGCGCATCATGGATGAAGATGCTGCACTCGTGAGAAGTTTTTCTTCTGACGTTTCCGCCGCAATCTCCGCAGGCGATAGTGCTGCACTGGTGGGAATGCTCGGAAGAGGTTCTGACTTGGCGGCAAGACTCACAAGCAAGACTCACATAACCCACGCAAACAACTATGCGCGACAGCTCGCTGGAAGCTATGTAACTATTGCAACCGATGCAGGGATGGAAGCGTCAGAAGCGCTGCGGACTTTTCAATATCTTATCGGCGACGAGATCACGCGCATCAGGCTCCATCCGCAAATGGCTGCAAAATATGGCGTGGTTAATGTGGCGGACGCCGTGGGAAATAAGATTGCCGTCAACCGCGTAATCAACAAAACGTGGTTCGACGCCATGGACAGAGATTGGGTTGCTCTGAATATGTACGGCGATGGAAGGCCCATCGATAGAGACTTTCTCACTGCATATTTCATCGATGCGTCATGCGACTTCGGCAGGACTGGCTTCTTTACTGAGCGCATGACAGGCTTTCTACAACACTTCTCGGAGCTAAAGAACTACAAGAGCGGCGTACTGGGGCAGTACACCCCCGGTGTTATTCTAGAAGATGCCAATGTACGACGCGCAGGCATCGGATATATTACGGACATTCAACGCCTTGCGCAGGCCGACGGCCAAGGACGCAACGAAATCCTATCCGCTACAAAGCTCTTTGTGGATGCGCTTCACGGCAAGACTGAGCCGCTTGTAGAAGCGCTGGACGGGCTTTTCTATGGCGATATGGGTACGGCAATCCGTGGCTTTAACGGGAAAGAATCCTCGGAAGTATTGAAGATATTCAACGGAGCGGATGGCGCTGCGGGCTTTGTCGGGCGCTTCGACCCACAAACAAGGCAATATGTGCGGGAGAACTACGGGGAGATGCTACACAGCGTCTTCGTAGACTCTTCGAGATCTCTTACTATTGAGCAGCGGGTGCAGGACTTTTTAGCCAATAGCGGCATTGAGATTGACCAAATCATCCCCAAGTACGGACATCTTGTAGACCTTGCAGCTAGAACCAACCCGGCCAACGGCAGAATACCTGCAATAGAAGCGCTTATCGACCATGTAACTACGGTGTGGCGCGACTTAAATCACGTCGGCCCGGAAGAGTTCCACAACGCTTTCCGTGCGCATGAATTGCAAGAGGCATTGCGCTATAGTTCATGGGAACGAATGAATGCGCTACTGGGCGAACAATCGACTACGGCTGGAATAACCTACGCTCCTATTCAGTTCCGTGGCTTGGCTTTTACGAATTGCGACCAAAAGAAATTCGTAGGTGCAGCCAATGGCTACATGGACAATGGCGGGCTTTTATTTGGCGCAGACAAAGACGCGCACAAGTTCTTCCACTCCAGCATCGAAGACCAGATGGCAAACTCTATGGGTGCGCGGCGCGGCACCCTAGCACATCCTGCAATGGCTGTAATCGACAGCATCTCTCGCTCATTGCATTTCGGTGCAACAAGCCCTGCAAAGCAAGTGCTAAAGAACAAGGGCGAGATGATAAGCCGCATCGGATTTACTGACGCGGCGAGCTGGATCGAGCAAGCCCTGCAAGGATACACGGAAGTAGAAAGCAAAATACACACCGGCGCGGTCGATACAATCAAGCACTTTCTATACGACCCTACCTATAGAGGCCCGCTAACAAGAGGTGCATCAAATGCGGCATATCTTGTTGCGGATCCGATTATGCGCATCACGGCGTCTGGCGGTATTCTTTCGCTATCTACAGCCAAGGCACTATGGAAAAACTGGATCGGCATGAATGTAAAGATTGCCCAAACCGCCCTGCTAAAAGGTGGGAGCGCTGCACAGATAGCGGTATCTCCTGCGCAAATGGCATGGCGCTTGTTCCAATACAATGCGGGCATGGTCTCGGGATTTACAAACGGACTTTTGAATGCGCCCCATGGCAATGTGGCCGCACTAACACACAGCCCTACGGTAGACCAAGTGGCGGCGTTCTATGCGTCGAATCTCAGAACGCCTGCAGGTATCGGCCAGATCCAGAACGTTGTCACGAACCTTCACGCGGGGCGTGGAATTCGGACGGGCTGGAGCCCTACTGCCGTATCTCAGAAAATAGGAAGCGCTGTTGACTCTTTGACGGGAAAGCTCACGTCCCGGCTCCAAGAAAACATGGAGTACGCAAACAATAGGATCCATGCGCGAGACGGTGCGCGGATGTTCGAGGAATTGGTCGCCAGTGCGCGTAGTAGCAACATGAACATGCGCCAAATACGCGAAGCAATCGCACCTGAATTCGGGTCGCTGTCGGTCTATCGGCACATTGAGCTGGCGGATTCAATCCACAGGGCGGCAAAGGAAGGCGCTCCCGCATCGGAATATGCGAAGGCTATGCTCGACTTCACTATGGGATATGGCGAGCACATGGTAGGCCGCTACGGTAAATATGGTGGCTCTGTATTCATGAATACTTTGGGCAAAAGAATGCCCGGCGCTGCCATGTTCTTCACAGCGAAGACGCAGGCACTCGTGGAAGTTACGCGCTCAATGAACCCGAAGACTTTGGCGGGCCTGTTGTATCGCGGCAACAACAGAAATCTCCCACCAGAAACATCCCTCCACATGCTCAGCGCCTTGATGTCGCTGGCCGCTGTGTCGTCATATCTTTACATGGCCGACTACGGAATGCCTGATGTTGTGCGAGAAGGTGCAGCGAAATTGACCGGCTCCCCCAGTGCCGAAGAGCTGGAATATCAGAACCCAACATGGAGTAAACTGACGAAAGGGATCTCGCCCGGAGCAAGCGATACCGCGATATTTGGCAGCACAATGAACCGTGCGTTTCTCTCAAAGGGAGATCCCTGGGCACAAATCGTCAAAGACTTGACGGCATTCTCAATGGAGGGCGGCAACTCTGGCAAGTCGGATATGCTCAACATTTCAGAAGCCGCCACCATCGTGGGCTTGATGAAGATAACCAAGGCAGTACGCGCATACGCATCTGCAAAAGATGCGATACAAGCGAAGCTGGACGAATCAAGCGGCGGTGGGTATCCCGGACTTGTAGGCATTGAGCTTGAATATGAAAGGCAAGCGGCAACAAGAAAACTCGTGGAAGATATCGGGTACGCCGTCGCAGACAGTACGCTACTGAAGATGGCGGGCGGTGGCTTTATGGCTAACCCTCTTATCGCGATACCTAGCTTTATGTCGCTTGGCGAAGCAAAATGGCAGAACACCTACGAGGACTTTTTAGCTACAGACAGGGCGCGGAAGGGAGCAAAGCCCGGAACTTTTGCCGAGCCGGTTAAATCAAATATGGCTGTGTGGGGGCTAGAAAAGTACTACGGTATAGAGACGTCGTACCTTGATAGCTGGCTTGCAATGCTGGTCGAGAAAGGTATCTTGAAGCTGGAAGATGTCAAGCGTCTAGCCAAGCAACAAGAGGGCGTCGGGCTTGTGGGAGATGCACCAAAAACCCCAGAAGAATTGCCGGACAACGTCCAGATATCTGACTTTGAGCTACAGCAGAAACGGCTACAGGATTATCAAAACAAGCTCAACAAAAAGAAATAGTCGCTATTTTTCTGCGCGGTCGGCTTGTACGCGCAAGAGCTTCTGGGCGAGTAGCAGATAAAGAAAATCCCTGCCTAAGGGGCGCAGCAACGTGTGTGGCAGCGCTCCTTTTGGCAGGGAATTAAAATATTCTGCAAGATGTAGCGGTATTTCTTTCGGCTTTTTAGTGGCTGCTATTAGCAAACCCATCAACTCACCAGAATTTCACGCACAAGGCTGGAATAACTTTTAGCGCCTTCTTCGCGCACAACATCCAGTAGTGACTGGATTGTACGGTCAACCACTTCGCGAAAATCCCTTGTATCAAGCCCGTGCTCTGCATCTTTAAAGTCCGCTTTCAGTACGCAGCGCAAGTGATTCTTCTGCATCGTAAAATATTTTCCGTCGAACTCTGATACAAACTCACCATCAGTAGTAGCGGATATGCCAAGAGCATCTATACGGTGAATCATCTTTAAGCACAGGGCTTGCATCAACGCCCGGCGCTGCTCTTTGTCTTTCAACATAACGCCTCACATATAATGAGCAGGCCCTGCTCCTCCAGAGTATCGCAGTACAGCTTGCAGACGTGCAGTTCAGCAATCAAGCAATCATCGGCCCACGCTATACCGTTCAGCGAGTCTGTAATTTTGAAAATATTATCTGCGTCCGGACGTATAGTGTGAAACTTCTCCTTGAGTTTCACTCTCGACTTCGGTCTCAGGAAGTACGCTGTAATATCTACGCCAATAGCCACACCCTCTATAGGCAGTTTATCTGGAAACTCTCGCTTGAAATGTGCGCGTATCCACTTCTCTGCCGCCACTGTTTTGGGCGGTGTGAATGTGTGCCCGCGCGACAATCTCGGGCGCTCTTTCGGCTGGGGCTTCATCGGAACAAAAAGGGTAAATCCAACCACGAATATCCTCCTTTTTAGTCAAGTTCTGGTACTGGCGGCTTGCACTTGTCGGCAGGCACAATCACGTCTGAGGGATACGGCGCGACAACTTCAACGCCAGATGCCACTTCGCTTGACGGATTCGAGACGGTCGCGGGCTCTTCTTTCGGGTGGGTCGTATTTTTTCTTGCCATTGCTTGGCTCCTTTGAGTTGTTGAAAATCGGTGTCGCGCCGAACGTCTTACCTCCGGCACTCTCGCGTAAATCCTTGGCCTTGCGGCGAAGTATTTGCCCGATGCGTGAGTCAATACCTGCACGCTCCACATACCATGCTACCACATTAAACTTCTGGCCGATACGGACGATACGCGCGAGCGCCTGCTGATTATCGGCAGGCACATAGGACAAATCATTGAATACGATGGTTGACGATGCCGTCAAAGTTACGCCCACGCCCATGGAGCCGATGGTGCAAAACAAGAAATCTATCTTGCCTGCCTGAAAGGCTTCGACTATTGCGGTACGTTTCTTCATCGGGGTGCCGCCGAAGATTGCAGCAGAGCGCAACGGCAGGAGCCTTTGTAACGTGACGCAAACCTCGGGATGGTCTGAAAACACCACAATAGCGCCACACACTTCGTGCAAATCTTTCAACAGTTCCAAAGTATCCGGAATCTTGCACAGCGCGGATTCTCGCTTCTCTGACAGCACAGCTCTTTCAAGCTGGAACGCTGTCTCAAGTGCCTTGTCGCCAGAAAATACCGCAGTGCTTGTGTGAAATGCCTCCAAGACTTTGGGAACAAAAGCCCCGGTATCTTTTATCGAGATACGAATAAACTTCAGCTTATTCTGATATGCGTGCAGTTCCTCGGGATTGCGGACGCCTGAATACTCCGCGACTTCTCGCCCATGCACAAACTTATATTTCACATTGCAGAAGTGCTCGCAGAAATACCAGCGATTTTTATACTTCTCATTCAGACCTGTCTTATGGTATACGTCCATCAAATACATTATCGTATGAAGTTCGCCTGAATTGTTACGCGCAGGTGTAGCAGATAATAGCCACACATATTCAGGCATGGCAGCAGAGATTCCGAGCATAAAGAGCTGTGTGCGCTGGCTCTCGGAATTGATTACGGACTGGCATTCGTCTGCAATCACCGCATCGATCTGCGACCATAGCGAAGGCATTATCTGCACCAGCCGAGAATATCCCACAATTACTATCGATTTGGGCGCGACACCTACAACGTTTCCCGGAGCTGTTACAGAGTATACCTTAAACCCCGGGCACCACTTCTCTGCCTCCTTGTGCCAATTCCCTACAAGAAATGTGGGGCATATCACAAGCAAGCGCGATTTGCCTGTGCGGTTAAATGCTTCCAGCGACATCACAGTTTTGCCCGTGCCTGTGTCGCAAGCACCTACCGCCCAGTGGCTGTCGATGAGAAAGTCAACGACATCGGATTGTCGGCCCAGAAGTTTTAACTCGCTGCTACTCATACGCCAGTACTTCCGAAACCACCGAAGCGCCGGTCTTTGCTTTGAAGCGTGCCATCAATCTTTCCATGGGTGCACAATATAATTTGCGCTATTCGGTCGCCCTTGCTGATAATGTAATTCTTCGTAGACATGTTATGAAGAATCACTTTAATCTCTCCCGGATAGTCTGCATCAATCAGGCCTAAGTGTGCGACAACTCCTGCCGCAGCCATGCCGGAGCGCGGTCTGATTTCGAGGTGCTCGGTTTTTGAAGGCTCTTGGTGCGAAGATAGAAAGAGATCAGTACCAATAGCTTCTGTATCTCCGGGACGTAGGAATGTATTTTCTGCGCTATAGACATCCGCCGCCGCGCTACCCCAAGTGGAATACTTTGGCATTTTACCATTCTCACCAACGATAAGTTCAATCATTTTTGGTCTCCCTGAAGCTCTAGGGTAACTGCGACAATTTCAGAAACCTTGGAGCCTTGCGCCCTGAATAACGCTCTTACTTCTTTCGCCTCCGTCAACGTCTCACGGGTAAAGAGATCCACCGACCCACCTCTCCACACTGCAAAGGCGTAGTGTGTGACTGTCATTGGTTGCGGAATTAAGTCTCTGCCATGATAGCCACCTGTGCCGGTGTATCTCCCTTCAGACGTCCAGCTTGCATCCTGTCGCTGGCCCTCTTTCCACTCAATATATCCCTTTAAAGGATAGTCATAGATGTAATCAGATTCTACGGATCCGTCATAGAAAATGCCTGCTTTTTCTCCGTTTATTGTCCTGTATTCTTTTCCGACTTCAAACATCATTTTACGTTTCCCCTCTTCCATATACTCATTGATTTTGTTCCCGATATCCACAGCACGCCTATCACGAGGGCTAAGCAAATAGTACCATACAGTCCTACACATTCCATGAAATCCTTCCAAGTGCTGCTACGGAAACTTCCAGCTCTTTAATCTCTGACAGGGCGCACACCATATCAAGAGCAATCTTCTGTATCTCCGCTTGTGCGTGCGCACCTCCGCGCAACCTTATGAAGTGTGCAATACTGCGTAAATTACACGACACAATCATCTCGCCCAGGGTGCCTTGTGGCAAGAAGTAGCTGGCACCATCCAACAACGCCTTGTGCATCTCAGGACTACCCGGCTTACAGGCTTTCGCAACGCGCATTAACTGCTTGTGGTTGTGAAACGCTTCCTCGGAGTTCTTCTGGAGTTGCTCCAATAGTTGCAGTACTTCCGGTGGGAGTTCTGCTAGACCAGAGCGATATCTTACCTCCTCGGTATCAGGATAGTAAATATCCTCGAACTCAAATCCGTAGCGAGCCGACGCCATGTTGTAAGACATACCTACACGGTGACGCAACATCTGAACTAAAATCCTGTACGGGGCTTTTACGCGAAACTTAAATGTGACATGCTCAAGGCAGGAGAAATGGCCGTCGCGTATGAGTCGTTCCACAAGCGCGTCGTTCAATGCCTTTGCTCTATCGGCGCAGCGCCCCGAAGATACTAGCGCCGCCTCTGCAATACTTTGGTCGGAACCGCTAAAAGACAATAGCTCAGCTTTAATCTTTTCCACTTCTACTAGTCCTTTCTGTTTAACTTATGACGCTTGATTGCCTCGACTCGCAATGCATTGCTCATACATCCGCAACTCTTTGTGCGTGCCTCTTGCAGGTTCGGCTCTTTTACCGCTCGCTCGCACCCGCACACACAGCGGCACAACCATTCGTTATTTGTCCCGGACTTACTGGGCGAGCGCTCCAATATTGTCCAATATCCTACAGTCTGTCCTGCCCGTAATGCAGGCCTTTTCGTCCATGGCTTTCTATCGTCCACCGTATGCCTCCGTCAACTTTTTGTGGAATTCTCTTCGGGGGTCAGGCTTCCACTTTTTCGCGTTCTGAATTGCCTCCTCCCTTATGCAGCCACAAGAACTGCGGCCCGACCTAGGGCCTAGCTCTTTTGTGCTCAAAATAGTTTCCTTCCCACAATCACACTTGCATAGCCAATATCTTTGACCGTCTTTTGTAGGGGCAGGCGCTATTGCGACCAGCTTTCCCTTGCGCACGCCCAACATATCCTTCTTTATTTTAGCTTGGCAGCCACAGCTCTTGCGGTTTGCTTGAATGGCTGTTGTCGTAAGCACAATATCCACGCCGCAATCGCAATGACATGCCCATGTAGAGCGACCAACTTTCTCCAAAATTACAAGCATTCCTCGACGCTCTCCGGCTTCTATCGGCACTGACATATTAAATATTCCTATGGGTGGTATAAAACAGGGCGGAATATCCCGCCCCATCAGGTATTACGAGAGTTCTGGCATGTGCTCGGGCTGGGCTTCCACAAACTTCTGGACGCTTGCCGTCCAATTGGGATGGATTGCGCCCACGCCCTCGGGAACTTCTACATCAACATATTGCGTCAGAATGCAGGGAATCTGGGCGGCCTCAAGGCGCTCTTGCCACTGGCGCACGATTGCGACCTTCTCTTTTGTAAGCAGCATCGAAGGCACAAGGGCCTTAAATGCCTTGGTGATTGCGTTGCGCATGTTGTCGTTGTTGCGCTTGTAGCAAGAGAAGGCGGCTTCGACAACTACTGGAGCGGCAACTACTGGAGCTGGAGCGGCAACTACTGGAGCTGGAGCGGCAACTACTGGAGCTGGAGCGGCAACTACTGGAG
>JFJP01005662.1_pt1 | contig 30139 bp, 27 predicted proteins | sample 431651 | NCBI WGS metagenome assembly JFJP01 (sample SAMN02602958, study PRJNA72255) | Microbial mat metagenome, whole genome shotgun sequencing project. | biome: fresh water; feature: sink hole; material: water; isolation source: purple microbial (photo- and chemosynthetic) mats found in... | reverse complement strand
GCTCGAAGCCGCCCGACCTGACTCAAGACAAGTTCAACCGCAATCGCTCGATGCGGTAGTTCAGTTGGCGCAACGTCAGACCCAGTTGCTGCGCTGCGCGCGATTTGTTGCCCCGACTCTGCGACAAGGCGGCCAAAATTCGCCCGGACTCGTCATCACGCACGCTCTGGTAGCTGCGAATGCTGGATTCAGGCGCCCCTCCAGAGGCTGCCGAACTGCCATAGGGCGCCCTGTCAGATGCACCGAGTGCCGCCACCGGCTGGGTCAAGGTTTCAAGCGGCTGGCCCTGAGCCTCGGTCACCAGGGCGAAATCGACCAGTGCGCTGTCGATGCCATCGCTGCTGGAGAGCAACACGATGCGCTCCAGCACGTTGTAGAGCTGGCGAATATTGCCGGGCCAGGGGTAGCTGACCAGACTGTCCAGGCCACCCACGCTGAGCGACACGTTGCGCTGGTGCTTCTGGTTCAGTTCAGAAATGAAGTGGCGCACCAGCAACTTGATGTCGCCCGGGCGCGCGCGCAGGGCTGGCAGGTGCACCGGAATGACATTCAGACGGTAGAACAAATCCAGCCGGAAGCGCCCACTGCCCACCAGTTGCCGCAAGTCCTGGTGGGTGGCCGTGACGATGCGCACATCAACCCCGACTTCCTTGTGGCTACCAAGTCGCTCGATGACGCGCTCTTGCAACACCCGCAACAGTTTGACTTGCACCGGCAAGGGCAGGTCGCCAATCTCGTCCAGAAACAGCGTTCCGCCGCTGGCTTGCTCAAAGCGTCCGGCGCGCGCCTGACTGGCACCGGTAAAGGCGCCCTTTTCAAAGCCAAACAACTCGGCCTCAAACAGCGTCTCCGGGATGGCAGCACAGTTGATCTTGACAAAGGGCGCGTCGCGGCGATTGCTCTGCAGATGCAAGGCGCGGGCAAACAACTCCTTGCCTGTGCCAGACTCGCCGAGCAACAGCACGCTGGCATCCGAACTGGCCACTTGCTCCAACTGGCGCAAGGCAGCCAGCATCGGCGCTGACTCTCCGATGATGCCCCAACTCGAACGCTGTTGGGCCCGGTTTGCCAGTGTCTCTTTCAGGCTGCGATTTTCTTCTTTTAACAACGCAGTGCGCTCTTCGACCAGACGACTCAGAGTCAACACCTGGCCAATCAGGTCGGCCACCGTGCGCAAGACTTCGATGTCGTTGCGCAAGGCGCGCTGGCGCGAGCGCAGGCGATGCACCCCCAACACGCCGATGGTCTGTTGATCACGAAAAATTGGCAAAGCGATGTAAGACACGGTTTCCTGCGGCAAGGTCGAGCGTGCCACAGCGCGCGCCAGATAGCCGTCTTCCTGGTCGATGTCTTGCACGATCATGATCTCGCCACTTTGCATGACACGCCCGGTCACCCCCTCACCCAGCGCATAACGACCCCGCTGGATTTCCTCACGCGTGAGCCCATAGGCGTGGCAAATGGCCAAGTCGCCGCGGGCGCTGTCGGGCAACACGACACGGCCACGGTTCAGTCCAAGCAACTCGGACAGCAGGTGCAGCATCTCGCGAATGGCTGGCTGCGGCTCGAAACTGCGCGCCAACAGCTTGATGCTCTCGCGCACCAGCAAGGTTTCGTGCTGTGCGAGTTGTTCTTCCTGGTAGGTCTGGATGTTGGGCATGGCGGGCAGGCCGGGCACTGGTTTGACAGCCACAGTGCCAACTCGCACCGGGCGACGCCAAAAAGTGTAGCCGAGAAGCCTGCGTGACCGAAGTCACAGTGCCGACCCGAGGCCGCTGGTTATGATTATTACCTGAGTAATTTACTGGAAATTAAAAGATGACCGCCACACCCGCTCACACCCCGTCTGGAAACCGGCTGGAACACATGCCGATTTCATTGTTTGCTGTTGTCATGGGGCTGACCGGCACCACCATCGCCCTGGAGAAGGCCGAGCATCTCTGGGCCTGGACGCTGGCGCCAAGCCAGTGGCTGTTCTGGCTCTCTTTGGGGGTGTACCTGATCATCAGCACAGCCTACGCCAGCAAGTTCATACTGCACCGCAAACAGGTGGTGGCCGAGTTCGATCACCCCATCCGCATGAGTTTTTTTCCGGCCATCTCCATTGGCCTGATCCTGCTGGCAATTGCCGCCCAGACCCATTTTCCGGGCGCCGCACTGCCCTTGTGGGTACTGGGCAGTGTGTTGCAACTGGCGCTGACGCTGGTGATTCTGTCAAACTGGATGCATCATGAGAAGTTCCAGGTGCAGCACAGCAACCCGGCCTGGTTCATCCCGATCGTGGGCAACATCCTGGTGCCGATTGCCGGGGCGCCACTGGGGTTCATGGAAGTGTCCTGGTTTTACTTCAGCATCGGGTTGATGATGTGGATTTCCTTGCTGGCCGTGTTGCTGAACCGCTTTTTCTTCCATCCGATGATTCCGAGCAAGTTGTTGCCCACGCTATTCATCCTGATAGCTCCGCCCGCAGTGGGTTTTCTGGCCTGGTTGAAACTGCACAATGGCCAGATGGATGATGTGGCACGCATCTTCTACTATTTTGGTTTGTTTATCACGCTGCTGATGCTGGCGCAGGCGCGCTACTTTCTGAAACTGCAGTTTGCGCTGCCCTGGTGGGCCTACACCTTTCCGATGGCCGCCATCACGATTTCTAGCATGGTCATGCTCGAAAAGGTGGGTGGCAGCTTTTTTGCCTGGCTGGCACCCGCTCTGCTGGTCTTCCTGCTGTTGCTGGTCAGCCTGATCAGTGTGCGCACCCTCATGGCGATGTCACGTGGGCAGGTCTGCGTGCCAGAGTGAAAACAGCGGCGACGGCCGAGCGCAGCCCCCACCCGATCAATCCAACGCCAATCGAATGCTATCTATTCTGTAACTAATAGCGCTTGATACATAAGCGCTGGAAGCCTATTTTCCTTAAATTCAATGCACTAAAAATATTGTTGGTTTGGGCGTATTCCCCATTTTTCTGGGCGGCAAACTCCTAGAATCGAAGGAGCTGGTCAGGCAGTGACTGGCATTCAACTTTGGGAGTGCCTCATGGCAGATTTCGATGTTTCCAACTTTGGCCAACGCAGTCCGCACGACCCGCGCTTTGTCAGCCAGCTCACCCGCAACACCTTTGCCATGGTTCTTGCGGGCGGGCGCGGTAGCCGGCTGCACGAACTGACCGACTGGCGCAGCAAGCCTGCCGTGCCATTTGGCGGCAAGTTCCGCATCATTGATTTCACCTTGTCCAATTGCGTCAACTCTGGTGTGCGCCGGGTTGGGGTGGCCACCCAATACAAGGCGCAAAGCCTGATCCGTCATCTGCAATTGGGTTGGAGCTTCCTGGACGGTCGTCTTGGCGAGTTCATTGAGATCATGCCGGCACAGCAACAGGTGGACGACTCGCACTGGTACCAGGGAACGGCCGATGCCGTGTTTCAAAACCTGCGCGAACTGCGCCATGCCGACCCTGAGTATGTGCTGATTCTGTCGGGTGACCATATTTACCGTATGGACTACGGCCGCATTTTGGCCGCGCATGTCGAGCGCAAAGCGGACTTGACGGTGGCCTGCATTGAGGTGCCGCTGCAAGACGCCAAGGGGTTTGGCGTGATGTCGGTGGACGACCAATCGCGCATTGTGGACTTCAAGGAAAAGCCAGCCAATCCGCAAGCCATGCCCGGCAACCCCGACATGGCGCTGGCCAGCATGGGCATTTACGTCTTCAATGCGCGCTTCTTGTTTGAACAACTGCTGCGCGATGCCGACGACCCCAAATCCAGCCATGATTTTGGCAAGGACATCATCCCGCACTGTGTCAAGCGTTATCGCACCTTTGCGCAGAACTTTGCCGACAGCTACATTGGCGACCGGGACAAGCCGGCCTACTGGCGCGATGTCGGAACCCTGGATGCTTACTGGTCTGCCAACATGGACCTGGTCGATGTGACACCTGACCTGAATCTGTATGACGAAACCTGGCCGATCTGGACCTGGCAGCCGCAGAGTCCACCCGCCAAGTTTGTGTTTGACGACGAGAAGCGTCGTGGCAAGGCGGTGGACTCGATGGTTTCAGGTGGCTGCATTGTCAGCGGAGCCACGGTGCGGCGCTCCATGCTGTTCTCCGGTGTTCGGGTACACAGTTACAGCCTGGTCGAACAGTCGATTGTGCTGCCCAATGTGGAGATCGGACGCAATTGTGTACTGCGCAAGTGCATCCTGGACAAGAACTGCCTGATCCCTGACGGCATGCAAATCGGTGTCAACCCCGAAGAAGACCGCAAGCGTTTTCATGTGACCGAGTCTGGCATCACGCTGGTCACCGAGGCCATGCTTGGCCAGTGCCGTATAACGATCCGCTGACGTCTGCAGGCACGATACCGCTTACGGGTCTTGCACCAGCATGTCGGTCACCCTGAGCTCCAGCCCCCCCGTTGGCTGGAGCTGGTAGCTGCCGCAAAGCGGGCATGCAGCGCCGCGCTCGGGTAGCGGCACGCTTTGGCTGCAAGCCAGACACCAGGCTTGCCCGGGCGGTTGCTCGATCTCGAACGCCGCCCCTTCAAGCACTGTGCCAGGTGCGATGGCTGACAGCGAAAACCGCAATGCCTCCAGCTCGACGTTGGCCAACTGTCCGACCGAAAGGCGCAGAACCGACACGCGACTAAAGCGTTCGCGCCGGGACGCGTCTTCAACCAGTTGCAAAATACCACCGGCCAGACTGGCTTCATGCATGTTGCTGCTCCAACAGGGTCTGCGCCAACCAGTCCTGGGCCCAGCGTGTCGCAGCGTTCAAATGAGCTTGCGCCAAAGCACTCAAGGGCAAGCCCAGACCAAAGGCTTCACCACGAATCGCCAACAGGGTCGCTGCCGGCCCCGGATCACCTTGCAAGTCGGCAAACACCTGCAGCAGTGCCTGGGGCGTCAATGCATGGCTGCTCAAGCTGCTGTCGCGGCGCGCCTGCACTGTCAGTGCCTGAAAGGGTGGCTCGCAGTTCACACTGGCATCGATGAACAGCACCGCCTGACGCCCCACCAGGTCCAGCGCAAATTCGACCTGCAACTGGTAGTCATCCAAAAAATCAACCCACGGCACAAGGTCTTGCGTCAATTGCGACTGCAAGGCGCCCACACACATCGGCCCAAGCGCGTCATCGCCGCGACTCCTGTTGCCCCATCCCAGCACCAACACCGGCTTGACTGACATCAAAACCAATCAAAAATGAGAGCTGCTAGCGCAGATTCAGACTGGTCTGGAGGCATTTATTCTCTTTAAATCATCAGGCCAATGACGGACGGCTAAGCGCACCGGATGGGTCCTTTTGCACCCGGTCGAGCACGCGTCCATCGGCCCCAAGCAGGCTGACTTCAAGCGGCATCTGGCCCAGCGCGTGGGTGGCACACGACAGGCAGGGGTCGTAGGCGCGAATGGCGACCTCGATGTGATTGAGCAGACCTTCAGTGATCTCATGCCCGCTCAGATGCTCACGCGCCACCGAGCGCACAGCCTCATTCATGGCCTGGTTGTTGTGCGTGGTCGAGACAATCAGGTTGCAGCGCGTCACCAGGTCGTCATCGCCCACGTCGTAGTCGTGAATCAAGGTGCCGCGCGGCGCCTCGATGACACCAACGCCACTGCGCTGACGTTGCCCGCTACCCACCAGGTCGCCTGCCAGCAGCGCCGGGTCGTCCAGCAACTCGCCAATCACTTCCACGGCATGCAATAGCTCGATCATGCGCGCCCAGTGGTAGGCCAGCGAAGCGTGCACCAAGTCGCCCGCGCCCCAGGCAACAAAGGCCTGACGCTCTTCCTCGGCCAATGGACTGGGAATGAAGTCGCAATTCTGCACCCGTGCCAGTGGCCCGACCCGATACCAGCCTTGCTCGCGCCCCAGGCTCTTGAGGTGCGGAAACTTCATGTAGCTCCAGGGGCGCACTTCTTCTTCGATCAAGTCCAGGTAGTTCTGGTCACTCACCCCATCAAACAAAATCTTGCCCTGATCATCGCGCACGCGCAGCACGCCGTCGTACAAATCCATCGCACCATCGGCACGCACGATCGACAACAGGTTGGAGCGAAAACTGCCAAATGCGTTGTACAGCGCCGGGCTTTGCGCATGCAACTGCTTGGCAATGGTCACCGAGTCTTGCGCCCAAGCCAGCATCTGGGGCAACTCGGCCTTCAAGGCATCGCGCTCCGCTGCGCTGACCAGCTTGTTCACACCTCCCGGTACCGCGCCGGTCCCATGCACCCGCTTGCCGGAGGTAATACGGATGATCTCCTGACCATACTTGCGCAGCAAAATGCCCTTTTTGGCAATCTCGGGGTGTGCCTTGGCCACGCCGACGATATTGCGCTGTGCCAGCGCAGAGTCAAAGCCGAACAGCAGGTCGGGTGAGGAAAGGTGAAAAAAATGCAAGGCATGCGACTGCAGCATTTGCCCATAGTGCATCAGGCGGCGCACCCGCTGCGCACTGACAGGTACCGGGTGTGCGCCCAACACCCGGTCAAAGGCCTTGGAGGCAGCCAGGTGGTGCGAGACGGGGCAGATTCCGCACAGCCGCTGCACCATGACCGGCACCTCCCAGTAGGGGCGTCCTTCGATGAACTTCTCGAAACCACGAAACTCAACAATATGCAGCCGCGCCTGCTGCACGACATTGGCTTCGTCAAGTAGCAAGGTCACCTTGCCGTGCCCTTCCACTCGCGACACCGGATCAATCGCAACGCGGCGCAAGCCTTTCGGGTTGGCGGCAGTTTCCAGATCAAAACTCATGGCAGTGCTTTCTTGAGGATCAGTCGTAATGGATCAGGCCATGGCCCAGTCGTGGGGTTCGTCCGGCCAGTAGTTCGGTGAGAAATTCCCAGAAGGCATCCCCCGAGGGCGGACAGCCGGGCAGAAAAAAGTCAACATGAACCACTTCGTGAATCGGATGCACATGGTTGAGCGGCAACGGCAATTCAGGGTCATTGGGAATCTGGTTGCCGGCACTGCCCCCAGTCTGGCGGCAATAGACATCACGCATCATCTGCCCGACATCACGCTGGTTGCGCTGCGCCGGCAACCCCCCATTGACAGCGCAGGCACCCACCGCCACCAGAGTCTTGCAACTGGCACGAAACTCGCGCAACACATGCACATTTTCGGCGTTGCACAGTCCGCCTTCGATCAACCCAATGTCACATCGACCGATTTGCTTGATGTCAGTCAACGGACTGCGGTCAAATTCAACCAGTTCCAGCAACTGCAGCAAACGCTCGTCAATGTCCAAAAACGACATGTGGCACCCAAAACAGCCAGCCAGCGACACGGTGGCCAGCTTGAGTTTGCGTGGCACATGCGAGGGCAGTCCCTGCGCAACGGCACTGTTGGGCAGACTCGGAAGATTGGGAATGGCACTCATGTTGACTCCTCTCCCACTTGCTGCGAAACCGGATGCAGATCAAACCGCCGCTGGCCAATCGGGGTGACAAACCCCTGACGCTTGTGCAAAATGGCTCCTACCGGGCAAATCCGGGCCGCACGGTCGGTCACGGCGATGCGGCTGTCTGCCAATTTGCCTGAGGGGCTGTCCACCAGCAAATGGGTCTGGATGCCATGGCCACCAATGGCGAACACATCTTTGCCGTCCACTTCATGACTGGCACGCACACACAGCCCACACAAAATGCAGCGGTTCAAATCGAGCATCAGGTCGGGGTGGCTGGCGTCAACCTGGCGATGCGGGTAAAACTCTTCAAAATGTGGGCCCTCCATGCCAATGTCATAGGCTGTGGCCTGCAAGCGGCAGTTGCCACTTTTCTCGCAAGACGGGCAAAAGTGGTTGCCCTCGATGAACATCATTTGCAACAGGGTTTTGCGCTGCGCGTTGATCTCGTCGGTATTGCTTTGCACCTCCTGACCCGAGGCGGCGTTGACAGCACAGGCTGCGCCAATACGGCCATTGATACGCACCGTGCAAAGTCGGCACGAGCCCTTTGCGCCAAAGTCAGGGTGCCAACACAGGTGAGGAATGTAGTATCCAGCCCGGGTAGCCGCTTGCAGGATCGAGTCGCCCGGGCCAAACTCGATTTCTTCGCCGTCCAGTGTGAAGGTGCCGGGCGACAGCGCATCAATACGGGTGTGATCAGTCATGCCAGTGTCTCCAGGTGAGCGCCGTGGTCATCGCGCCCTGTGGCCAGCCGCGCTTGCGAGAGTTCGGCATCCATGTCAAAGCCAGGCGCAAAGTGCAAGGATTTGAGGTGTTTTTCGTAGGCTGGGCGAAACTTCGAGATCGTGTCACGCAACGAATTGCAGGCACTCGCACCCAAGCCACAGTGCGTCGCACCGTGCATGAGTTTGTCCAACTCGTACAGAATCTGGACATCATCACCCGAGCCATAGCCTTTTTTGAGCTTGTCCAGGCGGCGCAGCACCAGTTCGGTACCCACGCGGCATGGGGTACAGAAACCGCAGCTTTCATGGGCAAAAAACTGTGCGAAGTTCATCGCCACTTCAAACATGTCGCGCGATCGATCGAAAATCATGAAGGCGCCCGCCGTGTGCACATCTTCAAAACCGATGCGCCGGCCAAACTCCAACGCCGACAGGCAGACCCCGGACGGCCCCCCCACCTGCACCGCCTGGGTGTCACGAGCGCCACAGTCTTCCAGAATGCGGCCGATGCGAGTGCCAAACGGATACTCATACAGTCCCGGGCGCTCACAGTCGCCAGAGACCGCATGAATTTTGGTGCCGGTGGACTGTGCCGTGCCAATGCTGGCCCACCAGGCTCCCCCATGGACAGCGATGTGAGTGGCCGCGCAGAAGGTCTCAACATTATTGACGGTGCTGGGTTGCCCCAGGTAGCCGCGCTCGACTGGAAACGGCGGCCGAATCCGCGGCGTGCCACGCTTTCCCTCCAATGATTCGATCAGGGCCGACTCTTCACCGCAGACGTAGGCGCCTGCACCCACATGAATTTCGATATCAAAATCAAATCCATTTCGACTCTGAATCGACGCGCCCAACAGCCCCTGCGCCCGCCGGCGCGCCAGCACACCTTGCAGATGTTCCAACAAATAGGTGTATTCGCCGCGCAGATACACCAACCCCTGCTTGGCACCAATGACGAAGGCAGCAATCGTCATGCCCTCGAACAGGGTGTCGGCAAAACTGGTCAGCAAAACCCTGTCCTTGAAAGTACCGGGCTCCCCTTCGTCGGCATTGCAGATCACATAACGCGTGCTACCGGCTGCATTTCGGCACAGCTGCCACTTGATGCCGGTGGCGTAACCAGCACCGCCACGGCCGCGCAGTTTGGAGCGCTTGACGTCTTCAAGCATGGCTTGCGGCCCCCGCGCCAAGGCCGCAGCGATGCCTTGACCAGGCTCGGGTTGTGTGCCAAGCTTGACATTGGCCAGCCGAATCTGATCGTCCACACGTGACCACTCCGCAGGCCATTGCGCGGGTGGCACGCGCTGTTCGATCAAAGCCGCCATGTGTTTGATACGCCCCGGCGTCAACCGGGTCACCACATAGTGGTGGTTGATCAGGGCCGCAGGACCTTGGTCACACATGCCAGTGCATGAAGTGGAGGCAATGCTGACACGGCCATCGGCGCGAACCGTGCCAGGCTCAAGCTTAAGCAAATGCCGCAGGTGGCGCTGCAGTTCTTCGCTGCCACTCATGCGATCCGTGATGTTGTCACTGAACAGCACCCGGTATTCACCCACCGGCTGCAAATGCAGGAAATGGTAAAAACCGGCCACGCCCTCCACATGGGCCAAGGGCAGGCTCAGTGCCTGTGCGACATGTGCCAGATCCTCACGCGCGAGCCAATGTCGGCTCGCCTGTATCTCGCGCAGAATTTGCACCAAGCGGTGCGGCGCATGCTGATGCCTTGCCAGCAGCGCATCAAGACCAGATCCTTGCACACTCATGCTTCTTCCCCTGGTTCAGCCCATATCTGGCGCGCCATCGGGCAGTGCGCCACCCACCGGATTGCCACGCAAGAACTGCGCGCACAATTCTGCCGCATGTTTGAACTCCAGCAGCGAAATCGCCTGCGCCAACGCCTCAAAATCGGGTCGTGCAGCCCAAGCCGGGTCTTGCTGCAACTGCTCAAAGACCTGCAATGCGTCCATGTCAAACGCCTGCAGCAGATGCAACAACTGCTGAAAACGCTGATCACTGTCGGCGACCTGAGCCGCGTCGGACACCACTTGCAACTTTGCCTCACCGACAAACTGATTCGCCACGCGCTGCATGACCTCGTGGGTGGCAACGACCGCGTGACGAAACAACGACTTCAATTGAAGTGCGTCATCAGCGTCGAAACGCTCGGGCGATGTCAGCGCCGACTTGAGCGTCTGCTCAGCGCGGCGGGAAACAGCCGCCAAATACCTGGCACCGACCGTTGCTGCCAAGCCCTTGAGGGTGTGCAACAACCGCAAGCCGCCGGCCCAATCGGCGGCGGCAAGCGCGCTGTCAAGCTCATCGGGCTGCTTCTCGATGTCGCTCAAGAAGGCTTGCAACACCCGGACATACAGCGCCGTGTTGCCACCCAAGCGGTCCAGCGCACCATCCACATCGACGGCATCGACCCGGGGCAGGGCCGACTCGGATGCCGGGTTGCTGACAATCACACCGGGTTTGGCAGTCGCCGGCGCAGCAGTGAGACGCAATGGATGCGCCAGAGACAACAGCAACTGAATCAGTTCTTCAAGCTTGAAGGGCTTGCCCACGTGAGCATTCATTCCGGCTGCCAGGCAGGCCTCGCGGTCACTGTTCATTGCATTGGCCGTCATCGCAACGATCGGCAGTGCAGCAAAACGCGCATCCTGTCGCAGTGCCCGGGTGGCGGCGTAACCGTCCATCACTGGCATCTGAATGTCCATCAGCACGACATCAAAGGGCTGACCCCGGGCCATCGCATCGCGCACCGCGTCAACACCGAGTTGGCCATTGTCAGCCAGGCTCACGACCGCCCCCTCCCGGCTCAGCATTTCCTGCGCCACCTGCTGATTGATGGCGTTGTCTTCAACCACCAGCAGTTGCATGCCCAACAGGGGCTGCAAGGCCGCTGATGATTCGCCCGGGTCCGCGCTGGCGCTCCCGGACAGCGCCTCGGCCACCGCGTCGTACAACATAGAAGCTGTGACCGGCTTGACCAGAAAGCCATGCAATTGCGCCTGCTCCTGCTCGGTACGCTGCAACAGCATTTCACGGCCATTGGCAGTGACCATGACCACCACCGGCGGCTGCCCTTCGCCACTGTGCCCATGCAATTGCTGGATTGTCTCCCAGCCATCCATACCAGGCATTTGCCAGTCCACAAAAATAGTCTGATACGGCGGCAAGCCCGCTGCACTGCGCACATGCAACAAACCAATGGCGGCCTCCCCGCTGGCTGCTACGTCAACCTGCCAGCCCAATGATTCGGCCATTGATGCCAGAACGCTGCGCGCCGTCGGGTTGTCATCCACCACCAGCACCTGCAGGTTGGCTGGCAGTGCCGGCACAGACGATAAATCTCTGGGCAGCTCGCTTGGTACTGGCAGGCGGATCTGAAAAGAAAATGTGCTGCCCTTACCCAGTTCGCTGTTCAGTTGCAAATCGCCGCCCATCAACCCGACCAGGCGCTTGCTGATCGACAAGCCCAAGCCAGTCCCACCAAACCGCCGGGTGGTGGATGCTTCGGCTTGTGAAAAACCATCAAAAATATGCAACTGGTTTTCTGCTGCGATTCCGATGCCACTGTCACGCACGAAAAATTCCAGCCTCACGGCCTCTGTCAGACGCTCGAGCAATTTGATGCCAATCACGACTTCACCCTTCGCGGTGAATTTGATGGCATTGCCGCTGAGGTTGATCAGCACCTGCTGCAAGCGAAGCACATCGCCCATCAATGCCTTGGGTATGGCTGCATCGATGTCAAACAGCACCTCGACCGGTTTGACACCCAGATTGGCAGACAAGATGACTGACATGTCCCGCATCAGCTTGTCCAGCCGGAACAGCCTGGACTCCAGCACCATCTTGCCAGCATCAATCTTGGAGAAATCGAGAATGTCGTTGAGCAAACCGAGCAAGGAGCGGGCGGCGCCATCGGCTTTACTGACATAGTCGCGCTGGCGACGTGTCAAATCAGTGTTCTGCAGCAGATGCAGCATGCCAAGCACCGCGTTCATCGGGGTGCGAATCTCGTGGCTCATGTTGGCTAGAAACTGGCCTTTGGCCAAAGTGGCGGCTTCGGCCTGGTCGCGCGCCAGCTTCAGGTGTTGTTCCAACGCCTTGTTGGCTGTGATGTCCGTGCGAATGCCGATGTAGTGGTGTGGCAAACCGTCAGGCCCCACCAGTGGCACCAGCGTGGCGTGAACCCAGTAAGCGGTTCCGTCCCGTTTGCGATTCTTGATATCGCCACGCCATACCTGCCCTTGGCTGATGGTGCGCCACATCGACTCAAAAAACTCGCTGCCGTGCTCAGTCGATTTGACGATTCGGTGGTTCTTGCCCATCAACTCATCAGCCTGGTAGCCGCTGATGTCGCAAAAACGCTGGTTGGCATACGTGATGTTGCCCTGCAGGTCGGTGATGCTGACAATGGCATGCTGGTCCAGCGCAAAGGTCTGATTGATCAAGGCCGAGTGCTCGGCCAGCAAGCGCTGCGAAACGACATTGAGCGCCTGACCCAGAGCGACAATCTCGGCAGCACCACCGCGAAGCTCAAGCTTGGCACCCATGTGCGTGTCGAGCCGGCTGGCGAACTCAGTTGCCACACGCAGTTGTCGCATCGATGGACGCAACAACAACCAGAGCAGCAACGAGGTCACCGCGCTGGCCAGCAAGACCGCTTGTGCCGACTGCAGATAGATGTTCTGCGCGATCGCCTCAAAGGTATCCAGACGGTAGTTGATTCGTACCCAACCCAAGGGACGTTGCGCCTCTCCTATGCGGTGCCAGGCGGTCATGGTGCCTCGGGCTCCAGCCAGAAAATCCCGGTGGATGGTGTTGTGTGGCCTGACTTCAAAAATACTGTCAGGACTGCGACCACTCGGAACCTCGATGTTGTCAGAGTTGTAACGCGGCGACCAACTGCCGTTCTTGTTCACCACTTCGGACAAGGGACGACCATTGATGTCTGTGACCAACACAGAGTAGATGCCATCCACGGTGGCGGTATGCAAGGTCAGCGCTTCGATCTGATCCGATTTGCCGATGGCGAGGAAGTGGGCATTCACCGTGGCCAAATTCTTGGCCAAGGCGATCATCTGCGCGGTGATGGAGTGACGTGCACTTTCGGCCTCCACGCGTGCGCGGTAGTACCCGTATCCCAACATGGAAAGGACCAGGCAAGCTGTGGCCAGCACCATGACCTGCCGAGCCAAACTACTTGGCAAAGCCAAACCGAACCAACGCCAGAGCAATGCGCGCAGGCGCGGCATCCAGGTCAACCAACGGTCCAAAGCAAGCTTGCCCATCACGAGGTCAACTCACTGCCACAGACTCGCGATCGCCCTTCGCTCTTCGCACGATAAAGCTGTGTGTCGGCCACAGCCAGCAATTGCTCTGCCAGGCAGTCTGAACGACCTGCACAGGCGGCTACACCGAGGCTGATGGTGACAAACTGCGACGCATCCGACAGCGAGTGTTCGAGTTCTAGCGCGCGAACATTTCTTTCGAGTTCGGTCGCCAGATTCATGGCATCAAGATAGGAAGTGTCCGGGAGGATGCAGGCGAACTCCTCGCCGCCGTAGCGCGCGACAAGGTCGGCTGGACGGCGCAGACTCGTCTTGAGTGTTGCAGCAATCTCACGCAGGCAGTCATCACCCAATTGGTGACCGTAATGGTCGTTAAAGCGCTTGAAGAAATCAACATCAAGCATGATGAGCGACAAAGGCGATCGATTGCGGTTCGCGCGCGCGACTTCGGTGGTGAGTTGCTGATCAAAATAGCGTCGGTTAAAAACACCAGTCAGTCCATCCAGAAAGACCAGCTTGCGCATCACATCCGACTGAAATTTCAAGGTCAACTGGGTCTTCACCCGGGCGCGAACAACGGCTGGGTTGACCGGCTTTGAAATGAAGTCCACCGCCCCAGCCTCCAGCCCCAAGGTCTCTTGCGCGGCATCCGTGTGCGCCGTGACGAATATGACAGGGATATCCTGAGTCGCAGGATTACGCTTGAGGGTCCGACAGACTTGAAAGCCATCCATGCCTGGCATGACCACATCGAGCAGGACCAAGTCAGGCGGTGTGGCCACACAGAAATCAACAGCCTGCTGACCACTGGTGGCCATGAACACCTGATGCTCAGGGGCAAAGATCTGGTACATCACCCGAATGTTGATAGGCTGATCATCCACCACCAACAAACGGGGTCTGACTGCAGGCCACTCCAGCAACTGTGCGATGGTGGTTCCGTCTGATTGCATTGTTAGGCATGATAGCTGGGCCTGTCAGGCGCGGCGGAAGCGGTGAGATTCGAACTCACGAACGTCGCAAAACGTTGCCGGTTTTCAAGACCGGTGCAATCGACCACTCTGCCACGCTTCCAATGCTTCGGATTCTACCGCGAGCGATCAAACCGTCTGGCGGAAATAGAGTGCCAAAACGCAAGGTGCAAATCGGTATCGCCGATCATCCTTCTGTGTCTGCCGTCTTATCACACCACAGGGACGGAGTAGGCGTTCGGGCTAGAATCGGGCGTGAGACAGCACAGTCAATCGACTAGTTCATCCCCGAAACCATGCAAACGCACTTTTGTGCGCTGCAGTATTTGAGAGCATTGCGGGCTTGTTTTGCAACATGAAACGCCGGCGCTAGGGTATGAGCATTTCATCGTGTTGATCTGCGCGGGTGGCGAAATTGGTAGACGCACCAGGTTTAGGTCCTGACGTCCGCAAGGATGTGCGGGTTCGAGTCCCGCCCCGCGCACCACACATGCACATGACTGTCTGCTTTGGAGATTCTTGCCACTTCATTGACGGACAGGGTCGGTTTGCAGTCTGCGAGACTTCGGGTTCGTCAAACCTTGATGAGCGACAGCTAATTATTGAAAGCCACTGTGATGCATCCACTACCCAACGACGGTCTGCGCGTGTTTTCCCGCGTGCCTTTTTGCGCAGCAGTGACTTTGACAACATCGGATCAAACATTGGCCGTGACACTGCTTGACATTGCTCTGAAAGGCGCTTTGATCAAGCTCGAGACCGGCTGCAAGGTCCAACTGCAAGAATCGTGTCGCCTGATCCTTCCCCTGACAGACGATGGTGAACAAATCGAGATGCTTGGCAAGGTCGTGCACCTCGAGGACGGAAACGTCGGCATGAAATGCGAGCACATCGACCTGGCCAGTTTGACCCGCCTGCGGCGCCTGCTGGAACTCAACACCGGAGATGCCGACTTGATGGATCGCGAGTTGTCCATGCTGTTTTCGGGCACCCGCAACTGATCTGCTCACGCAAAGGCTGCCCGGGTTGCTCAAGACACCAACAGCAATCGACAAAACTCAGGCCTTGACGTTGCACTCGCGCCTGATCAGAGCCAATGCGTCGGTCAAGCGCTTGTCGCGCTGGCTCAGCAAGGTGTCTGTCGCTTCGCTTACAAAGTCTTCCCACAAACAACTGCAATCGGCTTGTTGCTCCAGCGGTGCTGTCGTCTCAATAAAATCCTGCACCAGTTCGGACTGCAAACCACCTTTGTGAAGCTTTCGAACCAGGGTCGCAGCAGTGCGCTCAGACAAGGACACCTTGGGCGACATCTGAGCAGCAACACACAAGAACAGGGTCAGTAAAGTTGCATCGTCCGCATGCCCTTGGGTTAGACGATACCAGGTCGAACCGCGCGATCGCTCATGCCGATCAATCTCGGACAACCCATCCTCGATCCAGAAATAGCGTCCCATGAATGCGGGTGTCTGATCGAGCAAGGGCCGAATCGCCATGCGTGTATCGAGCAGACGAGGCAAGTCGGACAGGACCGAGTCGCGCAAGGATGCCACCGCAGATTGCAGCCCCGCCGGCAACCGCGCCGGAGCGCGCAGTGCCGCCGAGACAGCATGCTCGCCATTCTTTCGCAACCGGCGAATGATTGCTTCCAGTTGCGGCCAATCAGGGATTTGCCCACCCCCGCTCGCCTGCACCAGCAAACAAGTGCGTATCACCGCCTCACCATCGGGCTCAGCGTCCTGTAATGCGTCGGCATCCATGCCAAATTGGCCCGCCCACCACATTGCGGCGTCAATCACTTGCGCGGCCTGCAGCCGCTGCGTTCTCTCGGCCTTGAATTCGGCAAAGCTGGCCAACGACCAACGTGCCAGCGCTCCAATGTGTCTGGAAGAAAAAATGCCACGCTCGTTCATACCAAAATGAGTGCTCTGTGGCATGACGATCAAGGCCTTGAGCATGTCTGACCCTGCTTTGGAGCGCGACAACAGCGTGTGTTCACACAGCAACTGCACAGCATCGTCGAGGTCGCCGGCACTGGCATCTTCAAGGTGCAAGCTGATCAGATTGACCATGCGCTCGCGCGCCAGCTCCAGATCGGGCCGAAGAAACTCACTGCCAAAGTAGCGCGCGATCTGCACCATTCCCTTGGGTGCCTCCTGCGCCATGGCCGCCAGCTTTTCGTTGGTGATCCGTCCTGTGCGCAGACCATGCAGCAGCGCCTTCTCGAAAAACGGCCGATCATCGAAAACTGTAATGGTCGCTGCAGGGCCAGAAGAAGAGAGAGTTGTCATGGCGCCTCACCCGATGGCGACCAGACGCCAACACTCCGACAAGCCATCAAATCGCCGACTCCTCATCGGCTTCCAGCGCAGCGGGCGTGGCTTGACCCTGGTCCGTGTCGCGGGTTTCAATCCGATCATCCGGCGGCACCGACACCTCGTCATCTTCCAATCCCAGCTCAAATGCCCGCGCCTTGCCACGCAGCACCAACAGCATCTCTATGAACAAATCGGGGTTTTCGTAGCGCAACAGCCAGGCCAGTTCCATCCAGTCGTGATCAGCCACCTCCTCTTGATCGATGCGTGGTCGGGCGTAGGCGTTGGCACGCAACTCGTCTTCGGGCATCAACTCACCATCATCCTCAGCAGCCTCAAAACCGCCGGTGCGCGCAAAGGCCTCGATGCGACCCCACTTCTCCTCGAAATAATCGGCCAGCGCTTCGCTGCCGCCGTCCAGGTCACCAATCGCCTGCAGAAAGGCCAGAGGATCTGCATCATCGCGAAAAATCACAGCATTCATCATGCCGCGCAAGTGCATTCGGGTCAGATCGCGGTATTGCTTTTCGATCACCACGGCGCGAGCGAACTGCTGCGGTGTCAGTGCCAGATTGAGCACCGACGACCTCGAATTGTCGTACTCACGGATGATCGCCAGCACATCCTTGGGCGGCAACTGATCCAGCACCTCCATGAGGGCGCCATCTCCCAGGCTGTCGGCCAGCGCCACCAGCGTCGATTCAGCGCCCACAATATCGCCAGCGGCAATCAGCGCCTGCGTGGTTTCAATCACGGCCAATTGATTCATTGTTGACTCATTCCTTGCGATCAAAACCCTGCCCTGCCAGCCAGTCGGCGCTGACCTCTTCGGCATCGTGCGTCTGGTGCTGTTCGTTGTCAGGGTCGTAGTCGTGCCCGTGATCGATGTGGCGAGCACCATGCTGGGCCTGCGCGTCTTGCGATCCGTCTTCTCCCGCATGTTCCTGATGGTGCGACGAGGGCCGGTGTTGCAGATACTCCAATGCCGCAGCAACGGTCAAAAACCACTCACCGCGAGGCTCATCGAGCAGTGGACGGGCAAGTTCATGCGCCCACGGATGCAGGTGCACCGCATCCGCCAGACTGGCCCAATCGGGGAACTCGTCTGCCTCTAAGGTAATCAACTGCTCCATCACCGCCGGCAACTCAAAATGAAACCCGCCATGAAAAGCAACCGCCACCATCTCAGGGCTGGTTTCGATCATCTGGCACAAAAATGGCATTTGGCCACGCTTTTCCTGCAAGCGTCGCCGCAGCACGTCGTGACCATCCGAGTCGGTTCTCAAATCATCCAGCTCCGCCTGGTACGCAGAGCGCAATTCCCGGAAAAAGGTTGACATGCTCATGGTGGTGTGGCTTGGTAGGTTGAAATCGGGTGGTGTCACGACTGCCGCTGAGACAGGTTGTTTGCGATCAACGGCTCAAAATAGTCAGACCAGATCAATCTGGCGGTTTGCAGCGGATCATCAAGCAGTTGGCGTTGACGGTTGTTGTCATAGGCCTGCCGACTGGCTGGATCTGACAACACATCGTAGGCTTGCTGCACCCGCCGAAAACGCTGTGCTGCGTCAACAGCCTCACTGCGATCAGGGTGATGCCGTGCCGCCAACTGACGATAGGCCTTTTTGATCTCTGCCAACGAAGCCGAACTGCGAACGCCCAGCACCGAGTAATGATCAGACATGTGGGCCTACCGGAGCAATGCAACATTCCATCTGAATCCTTGTCGTGTTGGCGGAGTTTATCGCAGCCCACCGCAGGATGGTGACACCCGCATCGTTCACGGTCGCTGCGGGGAAAGCCAAGTGGGCGAGACCGCCAAGCCTTCTTCAAAACTGTGATGTACCTGGCCATAGAGCGCCACGATGCGCTTGACATAGGCATGCGTCTCGGCAAACGGCGGGACTCCTTTGTATCGATCCACCCGCCCCTCACCCGCGTTGTACGCAGCCAGCACATAAGGCAACTGCCCCTGATAATAAGATAGCAACCAACGCAGGTAACGCATGCCTCCGCGCAGGTTTTGTGTTGCATCAAAGGCATTACGGATATTGAAGCGTGCAGCCGTGTCCGGAATCAACTGCATCAGCCCGGAGGCCTCCTTGGGCGACTGTGCATTGGTCTGAAAATTTGACTCCACCGCAATCACCGACAACACCAGTTTGGGATCCAGCGCGTACCAACGGCTCAAGCTGGAGGTCAACGCAACAATCCACTGGCGATCAGTCGGCAGACGTTGCAGATACCTATCAATGCCGGCACTTGACTCTTTGGACAAGGTGATGCCATTGAAAATGGGCTGGGGCGCAACTGCCTTGATCGGCACTTGCCCACTGGAAACACAGGGTGGGAGCTCGTTTGATTTCAGTTCAATGCTCTCAAGCATTTTCTGTGCCGCAGCATGACCCAGCGCCGATGCAGTGGCAAACAGCGCCGCAGCGTCCTGGCGGCTTTCGGGAACACCGCGTCCAAACGCATACAGCATGCCCAATCGGTAGTAAGCCTCGGCGCTGCCCCAACCGGCCGCCCTGCAATACAGCACCGCCGTCTGCCAGTCAGCGTCGTCGGCCTGGCTGCCCGACTCGATCTCTACCGCCTGCTGCAACAGCTCCCGCACCGCCGGTGGCGCATCCTGCAGAACCAGCACGCCAATCGGTTGTGCCAGCACGCAGCAGGCAGACAGACCTGCACACCACACCAGACACCATCGTAACCAAGAACGCAGCGTCCTGATTGGGCGCAGAACATAGACAATCATCAACGGATCCCTGGGCCGGTCGCCCCGTCAAACCCTAAAGAAGTCAACAAGGGCAGGTCTGCCTTGTCTTGCACCCCCAAAGCGATCACCGTGATTCCGATCGAATGCGCCATCTTGCACAGACCTTTCAGGAACTCCTGGTTGCCGGCATTGTTGGCAATGTCTTGCACATAGCTGGGGTGCACCTTGATGTAATCCAGGCCCAGGTCGGCCAGTTTGTCACTCTCGGCAAAGCGCTGCCCAAAATACTCAATGCCAACACGACTGCCCAAGAGCTTGAGCTGCCGCGCCAGGTCGCAAAATGCATCAAACTGGCGGAACACCCCGTACTCAGGCACCTCAAACAGCAAGCGTCGGCAGACCTGTGGATAGGTTTTCAACAATTGCGTCAACTCGTTGCGGAAATGAAAGTCGGCAATCGTTTCGGCTGACAAGTTGACCGCAATGTCACCGGCAATGCTGCCCAAGCGCTCGATCGCCAGCTTGACCACCCCCAGGTCCAGCGGTGCTGTCAAGTTAAGTTGCGCTGCCATCGGCATGAAGTCGCCGGCGGACATTTGCACTCCTTGCACATCGGTTTTCAGCCGGACCACCCCTTCGCTGTGCATCGCACTTGTGCCATCGCCTGCCATGACCGGATAAAAACTCAGGGCCAGCTTGCCTCCTTGGACAGCCTGGGTCAACAGCGTACGCCATTGCTCGGCCGGCACCGCCTGTTTTTGCTGGTCGTCCTCAGGCGCATACCAACTGTTGGCCCCCACGTTGGCCGCTCGCGCCAGCGCCTCGTCCGCGCCAGCGAGCAAACTGCCCAGGTTTTGCCCGCGCTGATAACGCACCGCAGCAACATGAAACAAATCCGGCACCCGTTCACGCCATTTCGGCAACACCCGCAGATTCAACCCGTCAAAAATGTCAATGGCAGCGGCGCTGGCCGTGTCGAACGTCGGGCACACCACGGCAAACTCAGCCCCCTTGACGCGCCCGGCACGCTGACCGATACGCCCGTTGCCGCTGTTGTACAACTCAGTGCCAACGTCTTTCAGCAATTCATCGGCGCCTTGTCGGCCCAACCGAGCGTTCAGTTCATTCAGATCCAGCAAGCGCACCAACACCAAGCTGCCACTGGAGCCGAACTGTTCGCCCTCCAGCGCCTCACGCAAATGCGACAAAAAATACTCACGACTGGACAGACCCGTGACCGGGTCGCGATTGACTTTCTTGCGCAAGGTTTCCAACCTGGCGGCTTCCTCGCTGAACATCGCCTTGAGCCGGCCCACCATGTCATTCATGGCGCTGGCCAGACTGCGGAGCTCGGGTGTCTTTGGCACCGCCACAGTGACAAAGCGCCGTTCAGAAATTGCCTGCGCCTGATTTACCACATGAGTCAGCGGACGGGTAATCAAACGAACCAATTGTGTACCGATGACGCCTGTCACCACGCCCCCAATCAAAAACCACAGCAGCAGTTCAACGATGCCATCCCACAAGCTCTTGTAGGCAAACACATCCTGACTGGCCAGGCTCAACGAGCCGTACTGAATCCAACCATCCTGAATCAGCGCCTGCCCGGGCTCGGCATGAATCGGCACCAAGCGCACAAACCACCCGGGCACATCGCTGGCGGAAGTCGTTGCAACCTTTTCCACCAAAGTGACCCCGGTAGGCGATACCACCTTGATAAACCGGTAATGCCCGGCATCAAACTGGGCTGCCACCTGCAACTCGACTGTCACCGGGTCTTTGGGCAACTGCGTCAGCGACAACGCCAAAGCGGTGGCGTTGTCAATATTCTTGATCTGAAGCTGTTGCTCGAGGTAGTGGCGGGCCGACAGCACACTGACCACCATGCTGACACCCAAAGCCAGCGTCATGACCACGGCGATCGCCATCCAGAGTTGTTTAATGAGTGACATGATGTTTACGAATAGAAGAAATTGCTTTGGTGGCTCAGTTCACAGGCCATCCTGGTGCATGCGTTCGAGCACATCGCGCCAGCGCGACAGCCTCGCCGTAGGGTCGGCCGAGGATGTCGTCGCCGCACCCGCCCACAGCCCTTCGCTGTTAAAGCTGAACACCGGCGCCAAATCCGGCCGCTGCGACGCTTTGCGCACGCTGGTGATCAGGTTGTCCAGAATCAAGGGCTCCTCGGTCGGCTGGGCATAGTAGCCCAGCACCATGTGCGCCACCGTGCTGCCACTCACCTGAGCCCGAACATAAATCAGGCGAAGGTGCTGGTTGCTCACGCCCAGCATCAGCAGGCTGATGTATTTTGCAATGGCAAAATCCTCACAGTCACCGGTCGCTCGCCCCATGGTTTCGAGCGGTGTTGCCCAGTAATCGTCTTGCTTCCAGATCGCCTGGTCCGAGTCATAAAGAATACGCCGGTTGAAAAACGTGTTCACCCGGGCCAACTTGTCGGCATCTGGCAGAGCTTGAGCCTCGTCAATCATTTTGCGCCATAAACCAATCTGGTCTTGCGCTGGCTGCCCATATTTTTGTAGCGCGAGACCCTGTAACCGAGTCCAGTCGGGCGCATTCAGCGCCGCATTGGCAACCCAGCCCCCCACCCACAGCACGAATGACAGCGACAGCAAAGCGACCCGCCAGCCAGGCACCTGACGCAAACGGGCGAATTTCACAATAGAGGTCCAACAGGGAGCCAGCATGGGACAAGGTTAACTGATCGGTGGCAATTGTCAAAATCAGAGCAGAAAATCCTGGCTTCACTGCTCCTAAAATGAGTTGTAATAAAGTGTAATCGCGTTATAATCCGCCCTTGCTCGAATTGATATTACTCAAGGAATCTTCCCATGAAGCTGTCGTTTACTTCCATCCAGCTTGCTGTCTTGCTGACGACCGTCCTGAGTGGCAGCGCAATCGCCCAAAACCTGCCAGCGCCCTTGGTCGAGGCGGCACGCAAGGCCGTGCTTAGCAACCCTGAGGTTCAGGCGCGCTGGAATGGATTCAAAGCGGCAGACAACGAACAAAAAGTCGCCCGTGCGGGCTTTTTGCCCCAGGTGGACCTCACCGCCAACACCGGCCGCGAAAGTGGTGTCACGCCGGCGGCCGATTACGGCACCTATAACTTCAATGCCGCGCAAATCAGCCTGAACCAGATGCTGTTTGATGGCTTCTTTACCGCCAATGAGTCCAAGCGCCTGGGTGTGGCCAAGCTAACCCGCTATTACGAACTGCTGGAAATCGCCGAGACAACGGCGCTGGAGGCGGTGCGCGCCTACATGGATGTGTTGCGCTACCGTGAACTGGTAGAAGCCGCCACACAAAACTACGTCGAACACAAACAATCGTCCTTGCTGGTCGAGGAGCGCGCCAAGTCTGGCGTTGGCCGGGGTGTGGACGTGGAGCAGGCGAATGGTCGATTGGCCTTGGCTGAATACAACCTGTTGGTCGAATTGACCAATTTGCACGACGTGAGCGCCAGATACCTGCGCATCGTTGGTGACAAGCCAGCGCCAAGCCTGCCGTCGTTGCCTGAAGACTTCAAGTTGGGGCCACTGCCTGCATCGATCAGTGTGGCCATGCGCGAAGGCCTGTCCAACAGCCCCACACTGCGCGCCGCCATGGAAAACGCACTTGCTTACAAGATTGCCATCGATTCACGCAAATCATCCTACATGCCGCGGGTGGACTTGCGCGCCTACAAAGCCTATGAGAGCAACACCGGTGGCATCGTTGGCAGCACGCGCAATCAGGGCATTGAACTGCTGCTGAGCTACAACCTCTACCGGGGTGGCGCCGACAAGGCGCGCGAGCGTCAGGCGGTCGATCAGCACGAACAGGCAAAAGACCTGCAGGCCAAGGCCTGCCGCGATGTGCGCCAGACACTCGCCATTGCCTACAGCGACGTGCAAAGCCTGAGCTCTCAGCAACGCTACCAGGACGCCCATCGGCTCGCCACAGAGAAGTCCTTGCAGGCCTATCGCCAGCAGTTTGAAATCGGGCAGCGCACCTTGCTGGACATGCTGGACAGCCAGAACGAGTTCTTCGAGGCCACACGCTCGTATATCAACGCCCGCTTCAACCAGGCCATCGCGCAAGCCCGCACGCTGTCGAGCATGGGGCAATTGGTGCAGGTGATGGGCGTCAAACGCGACGACATTCCCAGCGCGAAAGACGCTGGGCAAGAGCGCGAGCAGGTGGACCCGGCCGAGTTGTGTCTGACCAACGATGTGGTGGTTGACACGATCGAGAAGATCAAGGCTGAAACGGTTTTGCCAGCACGGGTGCGCCCGGCGGTGGTGGCGCCTGTCGCCCCGCCAGCGGCGCCCAAGCCAGCAGTGACCAAAGTCCGTCTGGCCGCCGATGCCCTGTTTGATTTTGACAAGTCCAGCTTGAAACCAGAAGGCGAAAAAACCCTGGCTGAGCTGACCGGCAAGATCAAGGGCCTGCTGATCGACGTGGTGATTGCCACGGGCCACACCGACTCGATCGGCAGTGACGCCTACAACGACCGGCTGTCGCTGGCGCGTGCCGAGGCCGTCAAGGCCTTCTTTGCCGCCAACGGTGTGGACGTCAAACGCGTGCGCGCAGTCGGCAAGGGCGAAAGTCAACCGGTGGCAGACAACGGCAGCGACGAGGGCCGCGCGAAGAACCGGCGCGTCGAGGTCGAAGTCATCGAGCAAACCGCCAAATAGTTCTTTGCGTCTGTGCCCCCGGCGTGTGGCCGGGGATGCAGTTTGCAGGGGAATTTGGCCCGTATCTGGTTTGCGCTGGTGGCAGCGGGTGACAATATCTCCCTTGTGGCCGCATCAACCCCGAGCAGCCTTGTTTGCCCACCATGCCCAAACTCGCCAAATCACTGCCCTTGATGGGGGGCTCGGCCGACGAGACCGAAGCCAGCTTCTACGAAGCACTGCAAACCGCCGACCTGGAGCGGCTGATGGCCTGCTGGGCCGACGAAGACGATGTGCTGTGCGTGCATCCGGGTGGGCCCCGGCTGCTGGGCCTGGGCGCGATACGCGCCGCATTCGAAACCATCTTCAACAACGGCAGCCTGCGCATACGCCCTGAAGCGGTGCGCAAGATTGACAGCCTGGGCTGCGCGGTGCACAGCGTGCGCGAACGCATCGAGGTCATGAGCCCCCAGGGGCCGGTGCAGGCTTTTGTGCTGGCAACCAATGTCTATCTGAAGACTGCCCAGGGCTGGCGCCTGGCTGCGCACCATGCCAGCCCGGGGGCCACCAGCGAGACTGCCGACATCAGCGATGCCCCACCTGTTTTGCATTGATTCGGCCTCTAGCGCTTACTCAACAAGCATAACATGCTATGAATTTTGATGCTCCACGCTGGCTCCCCGGGGGGCATGCACAGACCCTCTGGCCGGCGCTGTGGGGTCGGCATGCCCGCCTGGGGTCCGACCCTGGGGCCGCACCCGCCTATCGGCGCGAGCGTTGGCATACGCCTGATGGTGACTTCATCGACCTGGACTGGCTGGACGGCCCACCCGGTGCGCCCCTGCTGGTACTGTTCCATGGGCTCGAAGGCTCCTCACGCAGCCACTACGCGCAGGCTTTTGCACGCTTTGCCAAAGCGCACGGCTGGCACTATGTGGTGCCGCACTTTCGCGGCTGCAGTGGCGAGTTGAATCTGGCACCACGCGCCTACCATTGCGGCGACCATGCCGAGATTGCCTGGGTGCTGGAACGCCTGCGTCAGTCGCAGCACTTTGGGCCCATGCTGGCAGTGGGCATCTCGCTGGGTGGCAACGCACTGCTGCGCTGGGCACAAGAGGCCGGGCAGAGCGCACATCACTGTCTGAGTGCACTGGCTGCGGTGTCGGCCCCGCTGGATTTGACCGCCAGCGGATACAACATGGGACGCGGCTTTAACCGACAGGTGTACTCGCGCATGTTTTTGGCCAGCATGAAGCCCAAGGCCTTGCGCAAGCTGCACCAGTTTCCGGGTTTGTTTGACGCACAGGCGCTACGCGCTGCCAATGACCTGTACACCTTTGACAACCTGTTTACCGCCCCCTTGCACGGCTTTCGCAACACGCTGGATTACTGGCAGCGCGCGTCCGCCAAGCCGCACCTGGCCAGCATCGCCCTGCCGGCGCTGGTGGTCAATGCACTCAATGACCCGTTTGTGCCCGCAGCCAGCCTGCCCACCGCTCGGCAGGCCGGTTCGTGCGTCACCCTGTGGCAACCGCGCCAGGGCGGCCATGTCGGCTTTGTTGGCAACCGAGGCGCCGGGCTGCTGCAGGCGCTGCCTGAAGCCGTTGGCGGCTGGTTGGCGCAGCACCTGGCACCGATCGCGGCGTCGCGCCCTGCGGCCCTGGAGCTGCACCATGGATGACAGTGTGTTGCAAGCCATGGCCAAGTGGCCGCATGTGCCTCATTGCTACGGCTGGCTCGGTCTGGATGGGCGCGGCCAGTGGTACATGCGCGACGACCGCACGCAGGCACTGGGCCGTTTTGCCAGTGGGCGGCCAGGCTGCAAGGGCTCACGCTTGCAGCACCAGGGGCTGATCGACTTCATCGGCCGCAACTACCAGGCCGATGCCCAGGGCCAGTGGTTCTTTCAGAACGGTCCGCAGCGTGTGTACGTCGAGCTCGAACACACGGCGTTGATCTGGCGGCTGCAACCGGATGGCCTGCTTCTTGACCACCGGGGACAAGCTGGCACACTGCAGCAGTGTGTGCTCGATGAACACGGATGGCTCTACCTGCTGACCGACACCGGCTTTGGCCTGCTGCATACGCAAGATGTCAGCGGGCAGTGGCCGCAGCCAGAGCAGCTCTTGCAACACCAGCTACCCGGACGCTTTGGCTATCTTCCAAGCCCTCAGTCGCTACAAAATAAATAGCTATTCACGCAATCTGAATAAGCGCTGGAAGGCATTTTTATCACGAAAAATCGGGTTGACGACTGACCCCCGGCGTCCCGTGCCAGCCGACGTCAATGAAGCACTTGCGGCTGGTCAGGCGCACTCAGGGCAGCCTCACGCAACCAGGCCGGCCAAACCTCTGCCGACCACTGCGCCTGCTGCCACTGCATTTGCACAATGGCCAGCCACTGACGCATCGCCGGCACCGACAGGGTCAAGGTGCTGCTTTGACCCGCCTCACCCCGAAAGCACAGCTCGACCTGGGTGGGCTGCTGGGCCACATCGACCGACTGTGCCATCCAGCTCGCGCTGTCCTGCTGCAGGCGCACCGGTGCTTGCGGCTCCAGCGCGGACCTTGCGCATTGCTGCTCAAAGCCCAGCAGCACATCGGCCATCGGCAGCCCCTTTTTTTGCTGCTCCAGCCAACGGCACAGCGCCGGCAACAGCAAACTCAGCAGGCGCCGGGTCAGCCAAACCTGCACAGTTTGACCATTGGCCTCCTCACCCAGCAGGCGGATGCGGTCGTTTTGCGCGTCGTATCGAGTTGTGCAGCGGATCATGCGCACGGATTCTGCACGACAACCAGACTTCGACCCGGATTCACCGCCGGCTCACAGCAGAGCACATGCGGCCTGTGAGTCGCCAGCTTCGCCCGTGCGCAAAACCGGCACCACCGTGGCACACACGGCCTGCGCCTTGGGGCAGCGGGTGCGAAACACGCAACCTGTTGGCGGACTCAAGGGCGATGGCAAATCGCCTTGCAACAACTGGATCACTTTGCCACGCTCAAGCTCCGGGTCCGGGATGGGGATGGCTGACAACAGCGCCTGGGTGTAGGGGTGGCGCGGCTGTTCATAGAGCGCGTGCTTGCTCGCCAACTCCATGGCACGCCCCAGGTACATCACCATGATGCGGTGGCTGATGTGGCGCACCACCGCCAGGTCATGCGCGATGAAGATCAGCGCCAGCCCCAATTCGGCTTGCAACTCCTTGAGCAGATTGATGATTTGCGCCTGAATCGACACATCCAGCGCCGACACCGGCTCGTCGCAGACGATCAACTTGGGCTGGAGGATCAGCGCGCGCGCAATGCCAATGCGTTGGCATTGCCCGCCAGAAAACTCGTGCGGGTAGCGGTTGATCTGCTGCGCCGTCAGGCCGACCCGCCCCATGATGGCGCGCACCCGGGCCATGACCTCATCACGGCTCAGCTCGGGGTGGTGTGTGCGCAGCGGCTCGGCAATGATTTGCGCCACCGTCATGCGCGGATCCAGACTGGCCAGCGGGTCCTGGAAGATCATCTGAATATCTTTGCGCACCGACAGCCAGGTGCCCTCGGGGGCGCCCAGCATCTCCTGACCCATCCAGCGGATGCTGCCGGAGTTGGCCGGGTTCAGATTGAGCAAGGCACGCGCCAACGTGGACTTGCCACAACCCGACTCGCCCACCACGCCCAGGGTCTCACCCGCAAACAGGTCAAACGAGATGCCGCCCACCGCCTGCAGACAGCGCGGTGGAGTCCACGGCCACGCTTTGGCGTCCCTGATACTGAATTCGACCTTGACGTCGCGCACCGACAAAATGGGTTGACGAACATCAGACATGAGCCACCTCCGCTGGGCTATCGGCCTGAACCGAGGCCACCTCGCGGTGACAGGCGCGCCAATGGCTCGCCACACCCGCAGCACCCAGCACCTGGCCAGGCAGCGCCTGCAGGCTCGCCAGCACTTCATGGCACTGTGCATCGGCAAACGCGCAGCGTGGGCTGAACGGACAGCCTTTGGGCAGGCGCGCCATGTTGGGCGGCGCACCGGGGATGGCCAGCAAGGCTGCGTCGCTGCCATCCATGCGCGGCACCGCTTGCAACAGGCCACGGGTGTAGGGGTGCGTGGCCGACTTGAACAGTTGCTGTGCGCTGCCCTGCTCCATCACCCGCCCGCCATACATCACCACCACCTGATCACACAGGCCGGCCACCACCCCCAGGTCGTGCGTGATCAGCACAATGGCCGTGCCAAAGTCCTGCTGCAAGTCGCGCAGCAGCAGCAGCATTTGCGCCTGCACCGTCACGTCCAGTGCGGTGGTGGGCTCGTCGGCAATCAGCACTTCGGGCTCGCACAGCAGCGCCATGGCAATCATCACGCGCTGGCGCATGCCGCCTGAAAACTCGTGCGGGTACATATCCACGCGTTTGGCCGCTTCAGGAATGCGCACCGCATCGAGCATGCGCACACAGGCCGCACGCGCCGTCGCGCGGTCTTGCCCCTTGTGCAGTTGCAGCACCTCGGTCATTTGCCGCTCCACCGTCAGATAAGGGTTGAGCGAGGTCATCGGGTCCTGAAAGATCATCGCCATCCGGTTGCCACGAATTCGGTTCAGTTCCACCGCCGGCATGGCCAACAGGTTGTTGCCGTGGTACAGGGCCTGCCCGGTGGCAGTGCCATTGCGCGCCAGCAGACCCATCAGTGCCAGCACGGTCTGGCTCTTGCCCGAGCCACTTTCGCCCACAATGCCAAGCGTTTGCCCCTTGGCCAGGGTAAAACTCAGTCCGTTGACAGCATAGACCGTGCCATCCTGCGTGGCAAAGCGCACCGCCAAATCCGTGACTTCAAGCAAATTCATCGCAACCCCCTAGCGGTCTTTGGGGTCGAGCGCATCACGCAGCCCGTCGCCAATGTAGTTGAAGCAATACAACGCGGCCGACAGCATCAGCCCCGGAAAAATCAGGATCCAGGGCGAAATCTCCATCACCTGCGCGCCATCATGAATCAGCACACCCCAACTGGTCATCGGCTCCTGGATGCCCAGGCCCAGAAACGACAGCACCGACTCGGTCAATATCACGCCCGGCACGGTGATGGTGGTGTAGATCACCACAATGCCCAGCAAATTGGGCACGATGTGCGAAAAGATGATGCGCCGCGTGGGCACGCCAATGGCGCGCGCGGCTTCGACAAACTCTTTCGAGCGCAACGACAAGGTTTGCCCACGCACCACGCGCGCCATGTCCATCCACGAAAACACGGTGATGGTGATCACCACCAGATAAAAGGCGCGACCCAGCAGCGTGACCATCAAGATGGCGATCAGCAGATAAGGCACGGCGTACATCATGTCCACGATGCGCATCATGAAGGCATCGACCCGCCCGCCCAAAAAGCCGGCAGTGGCACCCCAGGCAATGCCCAGACTGACCGATGAGAGCGTGGCCATCAGCCCGACCATCAGCGACACCCGACCGCCAATCAGGGTGCGCACCAGCAGGTCGCGCCCGGAGTCATCGGTGCCAAACAGATGCCAGTTCTGCAGCGTGGGCGGTTTGCTCATGGCGTCCCAATCGGCGGTGTCAAACGCGTGCGGCAGCAGCCAAGGGCCGACGATGCAAGCCAGCGTGATCAGCGACAGCAGACCCAGGCTGAACACCGCCGCCCGGTTCCGCATGAAGCGCTGGCGCGCTGACGCCCACAGACTGTGCCCCTGCAACTCGGGCTCCAGCGCACCATCCAGCGAATTTGCCAGGGTGGCCACCAGCGCATCGTCTTTGTTCTTGAACATGAGAGTATTTGGTCAATTTCGCCTCCAGCGCTTATGCAATAAGCGCTGGCAGCAATACATTTAATAGCGAATCTTGGGGTCTAGCAGGGCGTAGGCCAGGTCCACCAGCAAGTTAAACAGCACGGTGACCACGGTGACCAGCACCACCAAACCCAGCACCAGGGTGTAGTCGCGGTTGCTGGCGCCCGTCACAATCAGCTTGCCCAGACCCGGCAGCGAAAACACCGACTCCGTCACCACCGCCGAGGTGAT
>JFJP01037389.1_pt1 | contig 30159 bp, 39 predicted proteins | sample 431651 | NCBI WGS metagenome assembly JFJP01 (sample SAMN02602958, study PRJNA72255) | Microbial mat metagenome, whole genome shotgun sequencing project. | biome: fresh water; feature: sink hole; material: water; isolation source: purple microbial (photo- and chemosynthetic) mats found in... | reverse complement strand
AATCGGTTGAAAATTCTATTGCATCTGTTTTAGATGAATCACCCTCAGTTAAGGAAGAAGTTGAACTAGATGAAGGTGTAAAAGTTACTGACAATGGTGATGGTACAGAAACAGTTGTGACAAAAACAAAAGGTTCAACATCTACTGTCCGCCGTCGTAAAGAAAATCGGTTGAAAATTCTATTGCATCTGTTTTAGATGAATCACCCTCAGTTAAGGAAGAAGTTGAACTAGATGAAGGTGTAAAAGTTACTGATAATGGTGATGGTACAGAAACAGTTGTGACAAAAACAAAAGGTTCAACATCTACTGTTCGCCGCCGTAAAGAAGGTAATCCAATTGATGCACATTCATTGAAGATGATGAAGACTGCAAAAATGAGTCACGGTACTTATGGTACAAAAGTTAAAGTGACACAAAATGATCGTAAATCGCTTTCTGGGCCTGTTGGTCATTTGCCAGAAGAGGTTGAATTGGATGAAGCAAAACTTCCAGATTGGGCACAACAAGAATTCGACTCAGCATTCAAAAAGAAATCAAAGACAATCAGACCAGATAATGATGATAGTCCTGATCTAGGTAAAGCTGATCCAATATTAGGTGCCAGAACCAAAGCATCAAATGATCGTAATGCTTTGTTATCAAAAGTTACTCGTAAAGTTACAGGTTCATATGGTAAATCAGCAATTATTGATCATGAGCATGAGCATCCAGCTGGCATGCCTGATAAGCATCCTCAACATGTTGCTTCACCTGAACTTATGAAATCATTTGGTTTACATGTTCGTGGTATTGATGCTAAGAAGGCAAGTATGCCCGCTAGACCAAAAGGTAAAGCTGCAACCCCAGAGGCGATGAAAGCATATCGTGCATCTTTGCGTAAAGTAACTGAAGCATATGATGAAGCATGGGCAAGCAGAGAAATGCATTCTGGTGCTGGTTCATCTAATCATTCATCAACTCCTGCTGCCAAAGTAGTTCGTCATGGTGTTATTCATCCTGATACTGGAAAACGAGTTGCGTCATATGATAATACCCCTCAAGGTAAAGCTAAAGCAGCAGCACATGCAGTAAAAATTAAAGGTAAAATTAGACAATTTACAGAGGAACTTGATATGGATGTAAAAAATGTTGAACAGCTTGATGAAATTTCATTAAAAACAAAGATTAATGCATATGCCAATCGTGAAGCAAATGCGTTTGAAGATGATGGGTTTGGCGATGATGTAAAACGTGGCGATAATATGCATCGCATGATTGTCAAGAAACATGGCGAAGAGGCTGGTGAAGCTGCAGACAAAGCAGCTGATGTAAAAACATTCGGTCGCAAAGATGGTCATGGTGGTTATCAGTCTGGCGACAAACTTAAGAAACATTGGAGTATGAATAATCCTCGCCTGAGAAAAGATGGCAAGATGAATAAACAAGATTCCAAGTTCTTAGGCAGTACTATTAAATCTCGTTTAGGTACTCACGGTAAATCAAACCTTCCAGAAGAATTCGAATTAACAATTGTTAAAGAAGGTTTCCAATATTTCTACGATCTAGAATTTCAAGGTGATCTGATTAAAGAAGGTGTTTCAGTTACTGAATCAGGAGCAATTAGAGATGCAGAGAAATTTATTGAAAGACTCATTAATGAAGCAATTAATGAAGAAGATCAAGTAGATAGAATTAAAAATATTGTCGATAAATATATTAAATAAATTGTGTAACACAGATCGAAGCATGTTGCTGAGACAGATGTCACAATAATAAGGAGAAGTAAAATGTCAATGATTTCAAATACAGTAGGTTCATATCCATCAAAATTACAAGGCACGATGGTCTTCGATGCTGGTGGTTCATTAAATTTTGTTCCAGGTGAAACTGTTACCGGAACAAATTTTTCTGCAAAGGTATGTAGTTGGACTGCAGCTACAAAAACACTAGTTGTTAAAAAGATTGTTGGTAATCCCGCAACAGGCATTACTGTTACTGGTGGTACATCTACAGCAGCTTGGGTTGTTGCAACAATTACTGCAACTACTTCAGGTGGTATTGGTGTTAATACAGGTGGTTGGAACATCCGTGAAACACCATCAGGTATTACCAAATCAGTTAAAGTAGGTTCACGAGTTAAAGTTGAAGTTATGTTAGCACAACAAAATCTTTCAGTTACTCGTCTTGATCTTGGAACACCTGCTACATTCACATTAACTGGTGGCGCTTGGACTGCACAAACTGATGATACATGGGATTTTTCAAGTGGTGATACTATTTCGTTCTCTATCAAATCATCTGAACCAGTTAGATTACCTGATGGTTCAACATATGCATTCACTATTACTGATGCTACTGTTCCTGTTAAGACTGCAACCTTGTTATCTTCATCAGCCGATAAAATGACTCATGTGTTTAGTTACAATGTAGTTGCTGGTGATACTACCGGATCTGCATTCACTATTACAACTGGTAATTTGGGATTGAATAGCGGAACAGCATATGAAATTGCAGATAGCGGTGCTCGCAAGGCATTAACTGCACCTATCGCAGTTGGTGGTTCATTAGCTAGTAAAACTGGCGTAACAATTCAAGCATAATATAGAAAATGGCAGATAAAAAAATATCTGAACTAACGGCAGCAACATCCGTCTCAACAACGGATGTTGTTCCTATTGTTCAAGGAACCACAACAAAGAAAATTACTGCTACTGTTTTATTTGAAAACATCCCATCATCGATTAAATATGCAGGAATATGTGCAGAAGTAGGTGCACCAGATACTGTTCAATCCGGTGCTATTTCAACTGTTACCGCAATTACATATTTGTCAAATATTACCACAAGTAGTATGATTGTAACGTTAGCTGATGGTATTCAGGGTCAAGAAAAAACATTGCTCATGACAGTTAAAACAACTGATAATATAGTTTTAACTTGTACTCATTCTTCATTCACTAATATCACATTTACTGGAATTAATCAAACTGCAAAACTTAAATTCATGAATGATAAATGGAATATTTTGTCTGTTTATGGTGCTACAGTAAATTAAGGAATCGTAATGGCAAATAAAAAAATATCTGAATTACCATTAGCAATTGATACATCATCATCTGATACATTTATGGTAATTCAAGATGGATCAAATAAACGCATTACTCTTGAAACATTATTAGGTAACTTAAATACAAACATTATTATCAATAGCAAATTAGAAAATAGAAATCTATGTATCAATGGTTTAAATAAATCTAATCTTCTATATACAGATGCTGCTACTAATCATGTGGGTATTTTAACTAATACACCTTCAGCAGCATTACAAGTCGTTGGTAATATAAAAATTGGGGAAGAAAAAGATATTGTTAGAACAATTATAGCAGTATCAGTAGGCACTAATGGATTAGATGGTTATAAAGAAGTAACGGTGACAACATCATCTTCTGAAGAAAATATAACAGGAATTTTTAATGTTGATGATATTGTATATGTAACAGGAATTGATGGAACAAATACAAATACATCTGATACAGTGTTAATTACTGCACTCAACGGTTATAAAAGTATAATTCAAGCATCCAGTTTTTCTTTTAAATATAAAATTCCAAATGCTGTTTCATTAAATGGAAGTGGCCCAAGTTTCATTTTATTAAATCCAACTCAAACAAGCGCTGATGCATCTAAAAAATTATACAAGCCAGGTGTATTAGTTTCATCTGTTGAACAGATAACACATAATTCTACATTAGGAACAAAATTTATTGATGCTAATTATGAAACTACCGGTTTAAATATAATTGGAGAATGTTCTTTTGTTTTAATTGATGAGGGTACTACAGGTCAAGAAAAGAAAATATTCTTTAAGACGGCTGATAGTTCAGGTGATAGAGCAACATTTACTAATGTTAATGGTTTAGGTTTTAATACAATTGTATTTAATGAAGTGGGTGATTCAATATCATTAAAATATGAAAATGACACATGGGTGTGTTTATCATTATATGGAGCTACGCTTTCTGTGTTATGATAGATAATTTCGTGCAGATGGCAATGAAAGCATATGAGAATCCGCATTGCACAACAATAGAAGAATTTGAAAAAGATTTGGAAAGAATTTCACATCTTAATAAGTTATTTTATAGATATTATGAAAAATCTGATTTAAATGCTGCATTGATGTTAAATCATATAATCATTTTATATAATGTGTTTAATATTACTGCATGTACTGAAATGTTATTCTTTAAAACTAAAAAAGAATATTGGTCTGGACTTAAAACATTTTTAACCTATTTGAATTATATGCCAGATTATGTCAGTAGTGTTTCGATAAAAGATAGTGATATATCAATAGATAATAATATTGCAGATGAATTAAGGAAAATTTAATGTTACTCGATAGTTTAATAGCACTTAGAATAATGTATTTACTTGTTATGCCATTTAGAAAATGGCCCGCATGTAAGCAAGGTATTATTGATGATGAGGGTAATTTAATCACTGCAAAGAAAAAGAGTTCAGACTGGACAATGCTACATAAAATGGTAGCTAAACTAAAAAGATTTATTCAATTGGCACCAGGCGGTAAATCTGTTATTGCTTCATTAATAGGCGCATATATGCTTGTTAAAGAACAATATGAGACTGATTCAGAATATATGGAAGAAGAAATATTATATCGATATGATATGATAATGAATTCATTAACTGAAGAACAATTAAATGAAGGCACTGCATTATTAGAAGAAATTGGTTCTGGTGTTGCAATTGCTGCAGGTACAGCACCAGATAAAAATGATAATGTTGAACCTACCGTTAAAAGAGTTAAAAATAAATATACTGATAGAAATATGATGTTTCGTCGCCAATCATTTAAAGAGTTTGTAAGTGACAGTAAATAGATATTTCACTAAAAACCTACCTTTAGAACAAAGATTATTTCAAGGTTTGGTAACAGAATCAATTCAAGTCATAGGACATGATGTATATTATTTGCCTAGAAAATTACAAAGATTAGATCTTATATTAGGTGAAGATATATTAAGCAAATTTGATCTTGCTATACCAATCGAAGTGTATATGAATAACATAGAAGGTGGCGAAGTTGATTTATTATCTAAATTTGGATTGCAAGTAAAAGAGCAATTAAAATATGTTATATCTAAAGAACGTTGGGTTGAAGCAATTAAAACACCTTATGGGTCAACTGGCACTAATCATTTATATAATGATTTAAGACCACAAGAAGGTGATTTATTATATGAACCTATGTCTAGTTCTCTTTATGAAATAATGTATATTGATAAAGAGAATCCATATTATCAATTAGGCACTAACTATTCATTTATAATGACATGTGAATTATTCAATTATAGCAATGAAGAAATTAGTACAGGAATTAATGAAATAGATAGTATCGAAACAGATTTTTCTAGTGATATATTACAATTTGAAATGTTATTAGAAGATGGTGCTAGAATAACACAAGAAAATGACGATTCAATGATACAAGATGCTGAAACATCAGTTGCAGCACCAAAATTTGATAAAGCTAAATCAATTGATAATGCTGCCGAATTCATAGAGTGGTCTGCTGATAATCCTTTTGGAGATATTAAATAATGCTTGGATTCAATCCTTATTATTATGGAGTAATTAGAAAAAATATTATTGCATTTGGCAAAATATTTTCAGATTTGATTATTGAACGAGAAGATGCAGATCATAACAAAGTACAAGTTATTCGTATTCCTATTGCGTATGGTCCTAAAGAAAAATGGTTGCGTAGATTACAAGAAAATCCAGACTTAAATAAACAAGTCAAAATGGATTTGCCACGAATGTCATTTGAAATGGTCAATTTTCAATATGACTCAGAAAGAAAATTAGGGCCTAATCCAAACTATTTGCGCGATACTAAAAATAGAAAAGTATCAACACCTATTCCATATAAATTTGATATTGTATTATATGTAGCAACAAGAAATCAGGATGATATGATGAATATCATGGAACAGGTATTACCATTCTTTGCACCAGCACTGATAATCAGTGTTAAAGTATTAGATGATCCTATCCAAATTATTGATATTCCTATTACATTAAATTCGGTACAGACAGAAGATAATTGGGATGAAGATTTTGAAGAATCAAGAATAATAGTAAATACACTCACTTTCACGATGAAAGGTTATTTATTTGGACCGATTCTTGAACCAAAAATCATCAAAAGAACGATTACAGATGTATCACAAAATCCAAACATGGCGACGGAAGAAGGACCAATGGATTCTACTCATACTGCTGAATTGAATCCATTTGTTGAAACTAATCTTCCAACAGATCCACATACTATTGACGAATTTTTTATTAACTGGTAATGAATCATGAGCATAAATTTACATGAAGTTATTGATATTGAGCCACATTCAGTTGAAGTTGATACATCAGGTGATGCAGTTGTAATTCCCGACGGTGGTCATAGTCCAGAAGATACCGATTTCGATTATGCTCGTGGAAATTATTACGAAATAATTGAACAGGGTAAAGCTGCAGTACATACAGCAATGCGAATAGCAGCTGAATCAGAAAATCCAAGAGCAATTGAAGTACTATCAGGACTCATGAAAAACATGGCCGATATAAACAAGCAATTAATCATGATGAGTAAAGATAAAGCAGATGTTAAAACAGCTCGCGGCACTAAATCTACTCAACCCATGCAACAAATCGGTACTGTGCAACAAGCAGTATTTGTGGGTTCATCGTCTGATTTAAATAAGTTGTTAGCTGAGAAGGCTGCAGTTAAAACAGAATGATTTCACAAGATCTTCTTGATTATCTTCAATCGTTTTCTTTTAGGGCTAATACTAACCTAAGACCGACTGGGGCGACTATATCATATACAGAAGATATGATAACTGAGCTTCTTAAATGTAAAAATGATCCAGTATATTTCATATCAAATTATGTAAAAGTAGTGCATCCTGATCGTGGTATTGTTCTTATGGAACTATATGAATATCAAGAGAGAATGGTTCGTGCATATCATGCTAATCGTAGAGTTATATTTCTAACAGCTCGACAACAGGGAAAAACTACAGTATCAGCAGCATATTTTGTTTGGTATGTATTATTCAATGATAATAAATCAGTTGCAATTATGGCAAACAAACAAGCCACAGCTTTTGAAATTATGGATCGTTTTCGTTTAGCATATGAAAATTTACCCAAGTGGATGCAACAAGGTGTTGAAACGTGGAATCGTGGTTCGGTTGCTTTAGAAAATGGATCAAAAGTGTTTGGTGCTGCGACAACAAGTTCAGGTACTCGTGGTAAAACAGTTAACATTTTGTATCTCGATGAATTTGCATTCGTTGAAAATAATTTGGCTGAAGCATTCTTTACTGCTGTGTATCCTACAATTACTGCTGGTAAAGATACTAAAGTATTGATGACAAGCACACCAAACGGGTTTAACCATTTTTACAAATTTTGGAATGAAGCTCAAACCGGTGTTAATGGTTTTACTCCGTTGAGAGTACATTGGTATGAGACACCGGGTCGTGATCAAGTATGGTATGAAGAACAAAAAGCAGTATTGGGTGAAATGAAAGCTGCACAAGAATTAGATGCAGAATTTCTTGGTTCATCGCGCCAATTGCTTACTGCAGCAACAATGAATAGGTTATCATTCGATATTCCAACAAAAGAATTTAATTCAGGCGAATATTCGGGATTGAAAATATATCAATTTCCAGTAAAGGGAAATAAATATACTATGACAGTTGATGTATCTCGAGGCCGCCATTTAGATTCATCTGCATTTATGATTTTTGATGTGTCAGAATATCCCCATCGTATTGTAGCATCATATAACAACTCTCAAGTTTCCCCATTACAATATGCTGCATTAGTTTATCATTTTGCAAACCAATATAATGCAGCATATGTGTTAGTTGAAATCAATGATATTGGTGCACAAGTTGCAGATGAGTTGTATTATACATATGAATATGAAGAATTGTATTGGTCTAAATCTGGTGATATATTGGGTAAAAAAGGTGCTGATCCATATCCAGGTGTAAGAACAACAAAGAAAACTAAACGTATTGGATGTGCTAACTTAAAAGATATTATTGAAAAGAATCAATTGATTGTGAATGATGCACAAGCAATTCAAGAATTAAGCACATTTGTTCAAGCAGATTCAGGTTCATATGAAGCAGATGAGGGATTTCATGATGACGCGGTTGCATGTCTTTGGTTGTTTGCTTGGTTAGTAACACAACCGTGGTTCGTAGATTTGTATGATAAATCTATTCGTAATCAAATGTATAACAATGCTATTTCAAAGATGGAAGATGATTTGTTGCCATTTTTTACACAAGATGGTAGGGAATTTTATGAAGAAGAAACACCAGAATCGCTTGGTATGGCGATGTTGCTGCATTGATAAATATTATAAATTCATTATATTCTTTAACTTTTTAACGGAAGATTTAAAATGCAACCTGCTGCCACTACCAATAAAAAACACGCCGAAGCTACATTGGAACAAAAAGAAATTGAAAAGTTAATAGAATTGGAAAACGATCCTCAAATCAGATTGCAATTGATGATCATGAATCGTATCAATTTATCTTTAATTACTAACACAGAAACGATTCATGAAATTGGTGACAAATTAGAAGAACACTTAACAAATTATGATTCGCGTACTAAAATCGAAGATGAAATTTTAAATAAAGGTAAGGGAGCATGGAAAGTCATTGCATGGATTGTTGCTGCTGTTCAAACTGTAGGTATTGTCATTTGGAATGATGTTAGATCAAATTTAAACAGTTTTCAAGAACAATTAGTAGATAATAAATATGTTCATGCAATATATGATTTAAGATTAAAAAAATTAGAAGATTATCATATTCATGGTTCTAACGGTGAAAAAATATATCTTCCCTCACAAGATAAAAACAAATGAAATATAACGAAATACGAACACAAATTAAATCTGGTGATATTTTAGCATGGTCACATAAATCATGGAGTTCATTTTATGATTTGCAAGTGCAAGCTATTAGAGTATTCACACAATCAGAATATAATCATATAGGTATGGCGTGGGTTGTAGGCGAGAGAATATTTGTTATTGAAGCGGTAGAACCAGAAGTAAGAATATATCCATTATCAACTCAACTTCCTTTTTATTGGATACCTTGCGGTAATGCGTATTGGGACAAACCAACCCAAGAATACGCATTATCAAAGATAGGTGAGAAATATTCGAAATGGGAAGCAATTAAAGGTTTTTTAAATATATTGAAAAATGGAAAAGATGCTACTTGGCAATGTGCGGAATTAGTTAATTGTACTTTGGTAGAAAGTAGAATGTTATCTTCAACTACAAAATCTACTCCTGCGGCATTAGTTGAATCTTTAATGAATATGGGATTTCCCATATATTTAATAAATGAATGATTTAATTATACTTTTAATGTTATTTTCCACAGTTTCATATGGTGGAGATGCTAGAATTTGTGGTGAACCAATGCGCGATACATCAGGAACAATAATAAGATCATCATCAGTTACTTACTATTTTCAAAAAATGCATCCTTGTCCCAGTACTGGTTTAAGTACAGGTGCTTGTCCAGGTTGGTCAAAAGACCATGTTATACCTTTAGCTTGTGGTGGTTGTGATTCAATTGAAAACATGCAATGGTTAAAAAATACTATTAAAACTTGTGCGGGTACCGAATGTAAAGATAGATGGGAAAGAAAAATAAATTGTAAACCTATGGAGATAGTTAAATGATTTATTACGTTATAACTAAAGAACCCACATTTTGTGCTATTACTACATTTAATCCCTATGGTATAGGATTAGATACATTGGGGTTTTCTATTTCTGAAATGGATGAACAAATTCCAGACTTAAATGTTTCATCTTGGGATTATGAAAATGCTACTTTTGTTGAAAGTTTAACTAAATTGACTAAATTAAAGTTTCAAAGTAAATTTACCATGCAAGAAAGAATTGCAATAAGAAATTCTACAGATCCTATTGTTATCGATATTATGGCATTGTTAGATGCAGCAGAATATGTTGAAGTGACTAACTCACAAACCATTCAGAGTATTAATTATCTTGCTATGGTTGGGTTAATTGCACCAACTAGAATTGCGGAGATTCTTATCTAATGGCAGCACCAGTATACGCAACCGATCTTGCTACTACAACTGCAGATACTACTAAAGGTACTATCTACAGGCAGGATAGCACTACAGCATTAACAACAACTGGGTGTTTAGGTACATTAACTCATTCTGAACCTACTGGTAGTACTGCTGGTGGTATACCTACGGAAGATACCGATTATTTTATTTTGGGTGTTGCAACTGCTGATAAATCATTTAACGCAACAGGTTTGGGTGGTTTAGGTGTAACTTCAACTAATTCTGCATCAGTGCCTACTGATGGTGCAATATTTGTTTGGGGAATGTTCACTGCTCCAAATTCAGTGAACGTAAAATCTAGTGGAGGTATCCAGGTTGTTGTTGGTAGCACCGTTGCCAACTATAAACGATATTATGTAGCTGGTGAAGATTCACATCCATATGGTGGATGGAGATGTTATCCAGTAAGTTATACATTATCATCAAACGGAACAACTATTGTTAATCAAGGAACTCCCGGCGCATCACCTGCATATTTCGGTATGGTTTATAATGTGGATAATGCTGTTTCTAAAGGAAACCCTGCAGCCCTTGGGGGCATTCGTTTTGGTCGAGGATATATTCTTTGTACTAATGGTGATTTAGCAAACGGATATGCCACTTTTACTGGTGCAAGTACATTCAATGATTATAATAATGGTACAAATGGATGGAATAGATTAGGTATTTTACAATATACCGCTGGTGTGTATCAATTTCAAGGTTTGTTTCAAATGGGGTCATCTACTACAGCAGTTGATTTTAGAGATTCAAACAAATCAATTGTTATTAACAATACAGAATTTGTCACTGCTAACTTTAATACATTTGAAGTTCAAAATGCATCTAGCAGAGTTGATTGGACAGGTATTACGATTACTGCTTTAGGAACTGTATCAAAGGGCAGATTTATAACTACTGATAATGCAGATATTAATAAAGATACTTGCACATTTACTGATATGGGTACATTTAGTTATTTAGCTAATAGTACAATTCTTTCAACAACTTATCGTAGATGTGGTGAAGTGACACTAGGTAGTGGAGTGATGACTGGATGTACTGTAGAAGCATCAACATCTACTACGGGTGCAGTGACATTGTTAACCGCAACTACACAATCAGGATTGCAAGCAGAATTAGATAAATTAACTAGTACTAATTTTGTTAATAACACCACTCCAGCTGGAGCGTTAAGATTAGTATATACTGGTACAGCAGGACCGATTTCTCTTTCAATGTCATCTAATACATTTAGTGGCAATACTGCTGATATTAGATGGGAAGCAACTACAGGAAGTAATCTAACAATAAACAAATCAAATACAGCAAATCCAACAACATATTCTGCAACCAATAGTAATACAGTAACATTTACAGCATCGTATCCAATCACAGTAACTGTTAAAGATGCATCTGGTAATTTAATTACTGGCAACGGAACATCAACGGGCGCCAGAGTATCAATATTTAAAGATTCTAATGTAAAAATATCATCAGCATCGTGGGCAACTAATGTTATAACAGTAAATACTGCTGCGGTTCATGGGCTGTTAGTAGGTAATACTGTTTTAATAACTGGTGTCCAACCTGCAGGATATAATGGAATTTATACCGTAGCAACAGTACCAACAACATCACAATTTACTGTAGCGAACGCCGTTAACCCTGGAACACATGTTGCAAATACGGGTACATCAACATTAAATGTATTACCAGCAACATTTACTAATGCATCCGGGCAAGTAACTGGATCATATAGTGGATTAATTTCAATTAGAACAAAAGTACGTTATGCATCAACTACTGGGCAAAAATTCGTTTCGCAAGATATTGGGGGAAGTATAACGTCAGCTGGATATGATTTAGAAGTTTCTTTGATTCCAGATTCTATCGCAATTTAATTTATTATAAATATATAAATAATAATAAGATTTTAACAACAGGAGTAAAAAACTATGTCAGATACAATTTTAGGCGGTGATATTGCAGTATATTATTCCGCAGACAACAATCAAAAGCGCCTAAAGTGGACAGGCACGGGCGTTACTGGTACAACAACAGGTGTAAGAACTGTGCGCGAAGTATATTCTGCACTACAAGATTTGTTTGATGAACTAGCGCAGATGGACGACGGTGTTCCGATGTCAGCACAAACGCCAACAGAATACACTATTGGCGCTATTGACGCTTCAGACACTATTCCTTGGTTTATTGATGATTATACATTGCAATTTCTTAAGGGAGGTGCAATTCAAACTAAGAAATGGACTCGTGTTACGGGTATGCAAGCAGGTATTTTAAAGATTGCTGTAACAGCTAACACTTCTATCGTTTATGCAGATATTGGTAATACAGTAACTTGTACTGTAGGTAATACACAATCAACAGGCGTATTGCTTGATATGCAAGGTTCTGGTGCAACATCAGTGTTCTTTATTCGTCCTACTGATGCTACAGCAACTCATGATTTTACTGGTGTTACTACATTTACATGTAATGCTCACACAACTGGTGTAATGGTCGCAACAATTACAACAGGCGAAGCATTATGGGCAAACATTTACTCACTAGGTTCGTTAACTGTTGATAAAGGTAATAACCCAACATCAGACTTGTATGTATATCGTAACGGTATTAAGTATTATGGATTCAGTTCTTCAGGTGCTACAGCAACATATCAATGGTGGAAATCAGGTCACTTTGACGTATTGATGAAAGTCAAAGAACCCGGTGCTCAAACATGGACGTCAGCACAAGCAGCATTATCTGCTTCAACAACAACAACATCAACTGTCACATTAACTGCAGGTGATACATCTAAGTTACGAATGGGTGATGCTGTATTTGGTTCAATCATTCCAGTTGGCGCTACAATTTCTGCTATTACAGCAATTCGTGTATTTACTATTGTATTCCCAACTACAACTACACCTTCAAATGCTGCAACATCTGTATTTACTAACACAATTGATGGATCGTATGTAACAGTGTTCAACAGAGAATATGATAACACATATGATTATTTTAATGTGGACTTGTATAACGGCGGTCGTAACCCAATCCCACTTGCAACTGGTGATGACTTAAACAACCACACTGCTACGAGAATGTTTGTAGGTAATGCTGGTACTGGTACGGGTTTTGTGACAAACGAAGTTATTTATACAGGCGCATCACTTTTAGCAGCAACTGCAAAAGGTGTTGTTACAAAGGTATCTGGAACTGCTCCTAACCAAACTGTTTATTATTATTTAATTGGTGATATAACAGAATTAACAGCAACAGTTACTGGTGCAGTATCTGGTCAAACAGCAACTGGTTTTAGCACATCACCAACAGCATCAGATGAAGCAACAAACCCAGCAACATTAGCAACATCACCTACTGTGACATTAGCAGGAACAACAGTTAATATTGGTAACGGTGCAGGTGCAAAACAATATGCTATTGTTGTTGATCCTGTATCAAATACAAACCGCTTATCAACAGTTTATGAATGGTTAAAGTATAAAACAAGACGTGGTGAAACAACTTGGAACCCAACAAACGACACATCTATTAAAGGTGAGCGTTACATTGGTCCAGATACATTATTATATTATGCAGATGGTCCTACAGGCACATATGCTTCTGGCACATTGATTTTCCAAGCAGCAACTGGTGCTAGTGGTTATGTTGTTGCACAAGACATAACATCAGCAACAAACTACATTCTTGTTAGAAATACTCGTGGAACATTTAATGCTTCTGCAGTTATTGATACTGCAGGTGTTACAGTTACACCAACATCAGCAACAACAATTACTCCTATCAAACCTAACCCATTCGGTACGTTTGCTGGTGGTAAATACTTTGCTGCACCTGGTGTTGCTGTTAATATAGCTAATTTGAATTCATTAGACGTTCAAGCATATCAATTAACAGCTTTGACTGATTTCTCGGTTCAAGTTCCACCTAACTTAGTGTCTGTTGCTATTACTGGTTTGTTACCTTCAGATGGCGCTGGTATTTTTAGAACATCAGTCGGTGCAATTAATAAATCAGTATATACAAGTGGTGCAGGTAATACATTATCAGGAACTTCATTAGTAATGAATGCAACAATTGATGCATCAGAACCTGCAGCAGGTTATATTCGTATGGTTTCGATTAATGCTGGTACGGGTATGAATGAAGAACATCGTTATCGTTATTCTTCATGGACAACAACAACATTTACATTAGCATCAATTACAAACTTATCATTGTTAACACCTACTGTTACACAAGTTAGTGGTAATTTATTCCAAATTGTCAATACAACAAATGCCATTGATGCAAATGCCCAAGTTGGTGATATGATTTATAACTTCACTAACACATCACATCGTTATGCTTCTATCGTTTCAATTTCTGCTGATAGATTAACCATCACATTTAGAGTATATGGTGCAACTCCAGTTGTGGGTGATTGGGTAACAGGTAACGTAGTTTATATCAATAAGATTGTCAAAGCATATGTTAATAGTACAGATAAAGCATATGTTCCTATTATTGATAAAAATTGCACAACAAGTGACACATATGATGCAGTTTCAGGTACATATTCAATCGCTAACTCATTGATTCACTCATCTGATATTCCTGTTCTTGTGCGTGTTCGTCAATATAAGTTAATTCAACCATTTGAACAAGCAACATCTGTTAAATCTACAGGATTAACTGTATCTGCAATTAGAACTGCTGACTCAATTGCCCAATAAATAGTACCACAGGGTAATTGAATAGGAGAAAATTATTATGGTAAGTGATGAACAAAAGGGGGAGATCCTTAGGGATCTCCCTAAATTGCATGATGTTATTTTAACATGTGAGAAATCTAAATTACAATATGAACAAAATATTATTCAAGAGCAACAACATATGATGGATTTGCGTATTGCTATGTCTGAAGATGATGAGCGTGTCGAAGCAGGAAAACGTCCGTTATTTGAAAAAGATGCAATGAAAGTGAATATTCAACGTCATAAAAATAATATTGAATTGTTCAAAGACACAATTGAAAAAGAAAATGCAACCATTTTCAGAGTACAAGGAATGATAAAAGTTCTTCAGGAAGATTTAGAAAAGAAACCTGAAGTTATCACATTTGACGCTCGTGGTAAAAATGGTGATTTTGACCTTCGAGCATATGAAGCACAAAAATGAGGATAATGCTTCATGGCGATAAGAGGAGATGTATGGATTGATTGGGATGCATCACCCAGATTAATCTGGGTGAGAGCACCATCAACGAATATTTTAGTTCAAGACATTGTCGATACTCTGCGTACTTTAGAAGCAGACCAAATTAATTTAGCTTATCCTAAATTAATTGAAGCATCTGGTAAAGCATATCTTTATAGTGATAGTACATCTGATTATTATACAGGTATTGTATTACGATTATTAAATGCTCAAATTGCATTTGAAGCACGACCAGGTCCTGATTATATTCAATGTTCAATAACAGGTGGTGATATTGTATCTCAAGACGATTTGGGAGACAATATCAATCCTGTATATCCAACATCGTTTACACAAATTCTTATTGCAACATCAACATCACCAACTCTTGTTACTACTACTTCTGGAGATGGAGTAGGTACAGTTGAACAAGTAAGAGATGCTGTTTGGAATGCACCAATAGCAAATCATATAGTATCTGGATCTTTTGGTCATTTTATGCAGAAAAAAGTTTTGACTATAGCTAAATATCTGGGATTAAAATGACATATCCTATCGTAGTTATATCTGAAGATAAGTATGTTGAATTATTAGAGGTAGGTGAAGAAACCATTATTCAAGTGGTTGATACTACTTCAGAATCAACAATTATAGTTGAATCTGATCCTCAACCGCAAATTGTTGAAATAGATAAAATTGAAGTTGTTATAGAAAAAGATGAATCAGTTACTTTATTAACTGCATCTGAACAAGGTCCAATGGGTCTTCGCGGACCACAAGGTGAATCTGGTCCACAGGGAATTCCCGGCATTCAAGGCCCTGTTGGTCAAACAGGATCATTAGGTCCGCAAGGACCGCAAGGAATACAAGGACCGCAAGGAATACAAGGAATACCCGGATCATGGGAGGAAGAAATGCCATATGCTAAAAAAATAGATTTTGTTAATGACAATACAATTTATACTGGTAAAGCCGCTGTTGGTTCTTCTACATCATCTCCAGTTTGGCAAATTTCAAAAACAACATTAGAATCTGACGATGATGTGACTATTGAATGGTCAGAAGGATCAGCGAACTTTGATAAAATTTGGAACAATAGAAATTTATATAATTATCAATAATTATCTTAATTAAGGAATATTCATGAAACCAGCTACTTTAAATATAACAATTTATCAGGGATCAACATTTATTAAACCATTTCAATGGAAAACTGGTGATCCATTAACACCTGTTGATTTAACTGGTTGCTCAGCAAGAATGGATATAAGAAAAAAATTAAAAGATGCTGAGCCTATTATTTCATTAACTACAGAAAATGATAGAATTGTCATGACTAATGATGTTGAAGGAAAGTTTGAAATTAGATTAACAGCAGAAGAAACTGCTTTATTAGAACCGATGACTGGTGTATATGATTTTGAAATTGTGTATTATGGTGGAGAACCAGTATATAGATTATTTGAAGGTAGTATAACAGTTGTTGCGGAAGTTACAAGATAATACATGGCGTCTAATTCATCAATCACTTCTTCTTTAACTTTTGGTGTTATTGAAACCAGTGAACATTTTGCCACTGTAATTGAAACTTCTGGAATTCAGGGGCCTCAAGGAGCGCCTGGTTCTTCTGGGCAACCTGGACCTGCAGGACCACCAGGTCCACCGGGAACTTCAACATCAAATGCATCTGAAATTGCAATTGAAGCTGGTGAGAACTTATTATTGGGTGCACCTGTATATATAAATAATAATAAAGCATATTCAGCTACTTACACAACAAACCCAACAATTATTGGTTTGATTAAACAAAATATAAATGTTGGACTTGCTGCAACAATTGTAACATCAGGATCTTTTAATATGCCAAATTTGATTTCTGGTGCAATATATTTTTTGGGAAATAACATCATAACAAATGTTTCTCCAAATTCTGGATATGTAATAAGATTAGGTAATGCAATAAACGATAATACTTTAATGATAAATATTGAAGAACCTATACTTTTAACATGAGGATTATAATATGTTTGATTATATGAAATATAAAGCAAAACCATCAGAATCATTTGAACAGGCACAAGAACGCTTAAAAGAATTAAATAGTGAACAGAAAGATGTATTACAAGATGATAAAAAAGATAGTAGCATTATTTTAACAAAAGAAAAACAAAAGAAATAATTTTTAAAGGAGAATACAATGGCTGTTCAAAAACCACTCGTAATTATTGCAGGTCAAATTCAACAAATTCCATCTGGTGATACATTATCAGCAGCATCATCAGAAGTAGATGTTGTATCTATGACTAATGCTAATGCCGGCGCAATCACTTTAGGCATGCCAGTATATGTTTCAGTTGCTGGATCAGTTAATAAAGCAGCTGCTGGTGCCGCAGGAACAGCTAAAGTTCTTGGTCTTGTTAAAGACGCATCAATCGCTGCTGCCGCTTCTGGATTTATTCAAACAGATGGTGTTATTTCTTCAGCTGACTGGACAGATGTCGCTGGCGGTACTACACTTACTGCAGGATCGATATATTATCTTTCAGCAACTTCAGGTCAATTAACTACAACTGCACCAAGTGGTTCAGGAAGTTATGTTATGAAGGTAGGTATGGCTATTAGTACTACTGAATTCGAGATCGATACTGATCGCGGCGGTGTTTTACTAGCTTAAGCAAATGGAACAGAGACCTCTTGTTATCGTCAATGGGCAAATTCAGCAATTGCCTATTGGTGACACTATAGTTGGTGCAACAGGCGGACCTGCTGCATGGATTGAACCTGTATCTGTATGGAATAATGGCGAACCACAAATAGTTTTTGATGGTACTGGTGATGTGGTGATGGTAGATGCTTCATAAAAACATTCCTGCAGCTGATATCCACAAAATATACTCATGGACTGTTGCTAATGCTACTGCCCGTAATGTATTATCTGTAACTGTTAATGATATTGGTAGAGTTTGTTGGGAATTAGATACTGATGACACATACATGTTAAAAAGTGCAGATCCAGCTGTGTGGATCGCACTTGGTAAAGTATCCACTGTTCCAGGTACAATAAATGCTTATGATGTTGCTGTTACAGTTCCGGGATTTTTTAATACGCAGGTTGGAGCACTCAAGAGATTTATAACAATATCGGGCACGTTAGTATCTATACGAGCATGCACATCTATTTCTGTTGTGAGTACTGTTGAAACTCATTTATTAACAAATGGTGCAAACCCATTAACAGTTTCAATACCAGCTGGTCAGTTAGATAGCGGTATTATTGCAGTAAATAAACCTCTAGTTGTAGGAGATTATCTCTCTCTAGATGTGATAGGCGGCGGCTACGATCTTGTTGTAGTTGCTAAAATTCAAGTGGCATAAGGAATAGACAATGACGATTACTACGACTGTTCTTGGTGACAATACCAAGAAACTCTCAATGAGCGGTGAGGCTAATAGCCAAAGTATCATCACTGGAATTAATAGTACCCTAGCTACTATGGGTTGGGCACTATACGATACTAAAGGCTCCACAGATGGTGGCGCAGCGAATGCACATACTTTATATAATGGTCTTGTAACTTGTGTGTATCGTGCCGTTTGTGCTGACGCTACAAACTACAAATACACAATTATTCGGTACGACACTATCAAGCAGCTTATGTATATGAGTTGCAGTGAGGGGTGGAGTATTGGAAGTAAAGCGCCAATCAATGAATGTTGGACAGGAGCTGGAGTGCCGATGGGTTTCCGTCAGGATAATTGTGATATCTTGATTAACGCAAACGCACGTTGGCTATGGATACAAACGTTCCTCCACACAGTACCTAGCACATGGAGCATGGTTACAGAGTTTGAGCGTGAAGCGCTTGAGGATACTCCTGCCGCAGGAGTGCCGTGCTTTGCTTACATCTCTCCGTCCTTTGTATGCGGCATAGACGATCACGCAAACACGGACACATACTCTTATGGTCTTAACTTTCCACGTTTGCGTGACGGCAGTACTGGGTACTACGCAGCTTCGCGCATGAGGTTCTCGTCTGCTTCTCGCTTGTTCCTACATTACAACAACAGAGGCGGTATTGGCTTACCAATAAACCAGATCGGTGGAACATATGGTTGGGATAATGGTAAGAAACAAGTACATACGCTGAGTGCAGTTTCCGGTTATGTTAGCAGTTATACTGAGGATATAGGATCATTTAAAACGGGGCGCATGTACGGTGCAAAATTAACGAATATTACTAATGCTGCACATCTTGATCAAGTTGAATTAAAAGTGGATGGTTCTTTATTTCATGATCCATCAGGTACTAATGCAACACATGTTGTTATTCATTTTAGCGGAGCAAACGGACCCGGCGGTGTTTATCGTACCGCATCGCAGAACGGCGACGCAGAGTGTGGCGCTATAGCTAGGAGATTCACCGCTTGCGGGTCTGGCACCATAGTAAATGCCGTTACGTCAGACGGAAAGAACATGTATTTCGCCACAAGCTCTGGCGTATACAAAGTAAATGCGGCCACTATGGCTAGTACGTACAACAGTACTATTGCTGCGAATAACTGCTACGATATCCAGTACGACGGGGCACGCTACGTCTATGCGGCAGGGTCTGTGCAGCTATGGCGTATAGACACAACGACTGATGTGGTTGACTCGTTAGCTTTAGCTAACGGCTGTATGAATATAGCCATAGACGCTAATTACATTGTATGCGCCAGCCGAATTATCAGTACTAGCAACCCGGTACATGTGGTCTCCCGCGCTACGTTTACTGCAGTATCCGGTTCTCCGTTTGCTAATCCATTTGTAGCACCGTATGGTCAGCAGTACGGGCAAATCACCACTGACTACAACGGTGGGTTCTATTTTGCCAATAACTGCGATGCCACTGCGTATAACTCTAGAATCTATCGATTTGAGGCGTCCGCTAGCGGCTTTGGCTATACTGGCCAATACGTGAATAACGTGGCCAGTAACGACAAGACAGGTTGCATATACTCTCCTGTGAATGATCTAGTATATTGTTGGGGAGTGCATGTCAACACAGCGCAATACTTTAAGGTCATGTCTGCCAATAGGGCGTTTAGCTTAGTAAATGCCCCATCCACTACTGGCCTTTCTACATCGTTTACAGCAGGAGCGACCGCTACCCCATACAAGGTCAGTATGTTCATACGCGGCGGGGCCGTATATATATCTACTGCGAACACCACAGCCACAGCGACAGCTGCAGGTATGAACGTCCATGTGCCCTCCACAAACGTAGCAAACGGGTATCTGATAAACGTTAGCCGCTATCAGTGTCCTACTGGTACCGATGCTGCACAAGAGTCTCACTACTCCTTAGCCTATGACGGAAACCGCATGATATGGGGACAGCTAGGTAAGGCTATGATTATTGATAGCACTAACGGCTATCACGACAATCCGGTCAACGGTATCTTCAAGAACTGGTCACATTTTCTTCTACCCATTTAAAAGGTAATACAACATGACAATGACAACTACTATAATGGGTCCAAATACCAAACGGATCAACATATCTGATAATGATTACGACCAGTCTACTGTAATTACTTATATTCGGAACGTAATTACTTCTATGGGATGGTCGTTATATGACACATTTCAAGCTGTAGATCCTTCTGTTGTAGGTAGTTTCCCTGGAGACGGCACATGGGGAGGTTTTGTTTTTAGATCTTTAAACTATGATGGTGTCAGCTACAAATATGCAATTTTGCGCTTTGATACACCACGCCGCTTTATGTACTTGTCGACATGTGAAAGTTGGAACAATACAACGCACGTACCTACTAATGAGTGTTGGACTGGGCATGGTTTTCCTATGCCATGGTCTCCAGACTATTGTGATATTGTTATCAATGCAAATTCACGTTGGTTGCTCATACAATCATATCTTAATGGTGACTCTGGTAACTGGTGTGCCGTCATGGAGTTTGAGCGCGAGGCAGAGGAGGATACGGCAGCAGCGGGGTTCCCTTGTTGGGCGTTTACTTGCAGCGAGTTACACATGCAGTACGACAACAACGGTATCGAAGTCCCTGCTTGCGCACTATTCGGATACTGCTTCCCTAGATTACGGGACGGCAGTACTGGATACAACGCAGCAGTTCGTATGGGTACAATTTCTGGGTCGAGATTGTTCCTTAGCTGGAACTCTAATATCGCATCTAGTATGCCAGGTTCCTCAATGTTGTATGAATGGGATCCTAGCAAATCACAAGTGCATTCACTATCACCTACCATGGTAGGTGAAGGAGATACACCATCACTTAATGGATTAGGACATTTTAAGTATGGCAGAGCTTTTGGTTTCAAGCTCACTCGGCCGATTACTGGCGCCGAGCAGATGAATAAATTGTCACTTAAAGTAGATACTGATGGATTTTTTGACCCTACAGGCTCTGCTACTGATCACTTTGTATTTCCTTTTAACGGTAGTGGTCCATTAAGATCTCGATTTTATATAAGCACCGACGCTTTGTCGTATGGTCCTCAATACACGACATGTGTAATACCAGGAGGTTCTACCTATTATGTTAATGCTACTGCTCATGCTGGCGCATTCTGGTATGTAGCAACGAGCAACGGCATCTATAAAATTAATGGATCTACTAACGCAGTATCGGCAGTAATCTCTGGTACCTCTGGTACGTTTTTCAGCGACATAGTGTGGGATGAATCGACCGGAATGGTTTGGGCCGCTGGCCCATTGCATATTTGGAGAATTAATCCAGCATCTAGTGATGCGGTTACCTCTTACGCAGTAACTGGTGGTGCCAAGCAGCTAGTAGTGACGAATGGCAAGATCATCGCTACGTCTCGCCAGTCGGCCACCACGCTTAACGTGTCCTCTTTGAATAAGAGTAATCAAACTGTGCAGACAGTTACTACTAGCGGCTGGGCTGCAGCAGTTAACTGGAGCGGCGCTACTTACTGCTACAATGGATATGTGGCAATGATGATGGTAGGTAGTGCAACAGCAGGTGACCATCGCCTGATGATATATGATGTTGTGAATAATACTCTCACTGCTGCGTACACCCTGAACATACCAAGTATAGCTGTAGGCGGTTTACACTACAGCCCAGTATCAGGGATACTTACAGCGACGTACCAAGTACAGACGTCTACTATCTACCTAAGGGAATTTACTGTAGAGAGTAACGGCGCGGTAACTCTAGTGAACTCCCCGTCATCCATCAGGTTCAACACCATAACTGCAGCCGTTGCGTCGAACAACATTAACGTACAGTATGCATTCAACTACCACGGAGGTGTGACTTTTAGCGGATTGAGCGCTACAGAGACTAGCTCAGGGTTGCCAGCGTGTATCAATATCCCGTCTACCTTTACAGGAAACAGCTACTCAGTTAACGCCAACTGGTATCAGCTAGACGAAAGTACTCTCTACAAGACCAACGTAAACTGGTCTTTCGATGGTGTGCATATAGTAGCTAATAGAATAGGCACAGTACTCATCATGCGTAATACCTTTGCCTATAAGTTCCCGGCAGGGGCATACCCTTACACATCGCCTGCTCTTTTGGCATTGCCTTGCTAAATTAAATCATGACTATTGACCTTATCAACATAGTTTCTGCCCCCGGTGAGTATACTCAGGTGGACACATATAAAATACAAGCTAATGGATTTGATAGTACTATAGTTAGTGGTATGTTTGGTAGGTATTTAAATATAAAAATTTTAGCTATCACAGACAACGCAACTGGATTGGGAGCAAATTCTGGAAGGTTTGCAGGATATACTTATCGTAAATATTATAGTGAATTTGGTAATACGTTAAATTGGCAAGCAGGAACAGTTGGATCAAAAGCATATATACATCATGGGGTGGATGTTCCTGTGGCACAACAACGTCCCATAATGTCTTTTATGTTTGAGTATCTTAGATATGATGGGAGTGTCCCTGACCCAACATTTAATACAGGGATTCAATACTGGAGTTAATTATAATGAATATAACTTATGAAAATGTTGCACAACTTACTGGAGCTCTTCCTTTTATATACGTTAATATTTTAGAAGAAGATTTGCAAGAAATTAATGTTGCAATTTATAAAACAATTTTAAATAATATAATTTGTGTAGCATCTATGAATGAAATTCCAAATCTTAATTCAAAAAGGGTATTCCCAATTCAAGAATGACTATTCATGCTAAAGTTACTGTTGGTGATATTCATGCAATTCATAATTGGATACTATCAAACACTATTGAACGAGATGCTCTTTCAGTGTCATCTCTTGATATTGGGAAAGTATGTTGGCAACAGGATAATGATACATATTGGGTATTAAAAACTGCAAGTCCAATGACATGGAATTCATTTGGTGGGAGTTCATCAGTTAATTTAGATGGTGGATCAGCAATAACCAATTATGGCGGTATATCATCAAATATTGACGGAGGTTCAGCTTAAATGGCAGTGCAAATTCAACTAAGACGTGATACAGCAGCAAACTGGTGCTGGCACAGAATGTTTGATAAAAGTTAACTGTGCTCACACACCAGAAGATATAATGCCAGATGGATTTACTTATATTGAAATTATCAACAATATAGAAGCCGCTAGAACACTATTAAATTCATCAGAATGGATTGAATAAATATATCAATAATAGTTTTAAGGAAATATAATGATAGATACGCGCCAAGGATTAGCTGATTTTTGTCTCCGCCAATTAGGGGGTGGAGTTGTTAATATAGAAATATCAGAAGAACAAATAGACGATAATCTCACAAATGCAATTCAATTTTATCAAGAATTTCATTTTGATGGTATAGAAAGGGATTATGTTATTCGTAAAATAACAGGTACAATACTTGGATTCGCAGATGTTGTGGGATTATCTATAGGTGATGCAATTTCAAACAATGATGGATCCACTACTTCGTCAATAATTGCAATTGATACTATAACTAAAAAAATTACTATAGATAAGATCAAAGGAACAGCATTTACAAAATCAATGATTATTAGTAATGGAACAGTCTCAAAAACAATAACTTCAGTTGTGTTAGGTGACGTTGATAATAAATATATTGAAGTTGAAGATAGTGTTGTAGGTGTTCTCAGAGTTCTTAATATTAACAAACTCATTAATACTACAGAATACTTGTTTGATGCAAAATATCAAATTATGATGAATGAGATTAGAAATCTAACTTCAGGTTCAACAGCATATTTTTATGGAATGATGAATTATTTGGGACATTTAGAATTCATTCTAAATAAAGAAAAAGATTTTAGATTTAATCGTCGCATGAACCGTATCTATTTAGATATTAATTGGGGTTCAGATTTAAATATAGGAGATGTCATCACTATCGAAGTTTATAGAGCTCTTGATGAAGATACATGGGCAGAAATAATGAATGATATTTGGTTAAAACGATATACAACTGCACTATTAAAAAGACAATGGGGAACAAATCTCAAAAAATATCAAGGCATGCAATTGCCAGGTGGTTTGACATATAATGGTCAACAAATTTTCGATGAGGCAATTGTTGAAATTAAAGAATTAGAACAAGAAGCAAGAGAAATGAGTGCACCATTATCATTTATGGTTGGATGAAGGAGATATAATATGTTATTTTTGACAAAGTTTTTTGAAATAATTGGTATTCGTGGTATAATCATTATTTTGTTACTTCTGTTTATTGGTGCTGAAACAATGGTAATTAAAGCAGTTCGTGTAAAAAACAACAATTTGCAAGATACTATTATTCTTCTTAACACAGAAATTAGACATTTAAAAGATAAAATCAAAGATCAAAATGATGCTGTTGATAAAGCTGCAAAAGATAAAGAAGAACTTGATTTACGTTTAAAACAGAATGATGGTAAAATTGCTAAACTTAATAAAGAAAATGCTTTAATGAAAGCAAAGTTAGAAAAATTACCGTTAGCGGTTAATTGCATTGATGCAATGACAGAACTTAAATCACAATCTAATATTATTTCTAAGAAATGGAATACACAATGAAATTATTATTCTTATTGATACCATTTGTATTAGTTGGTTGTATGCATAATCCAGAAAGAGAATGTACAGAAACATGTACTATCAAAGTTCCTGTTTATGTAAAACCTGAATTTAATATGCCTGAAAGACCTATCTTACGAGATACATTAGATGCATCAAGTGATGGTGAAGTTGTTAGATCTGTTGAATTGAACATGTTTGATCTTATGAATTATACCCTCAAACTTGAATCAATACTGGTTGAAATCAAGAAGTAATCGTCTTATCAATCACTTATCAATATCATTCATTACCCAACCGACATGCCATTCTTACATTATTGTCAAATTTTGTCAAATTTATTTTGATTGTTGACAAAAAACCGTTGTAGGAATACAATGAACAAATCATGAAATAATTGAGAGGTTTTTACTATGAGTATGTGGATTGATCATTCCTATGCTAAACAACTGGTACCACAGTTAAAGGGTTACAAACAGAAATCTATTTCACCATTCTTAGCAAATTTTGCTTGTCCTATTTGTGGTGATTCTGTAAAAAATAAAAGAAAAAAACGTGGTTATCTTTTTGAATATAAAAACAATTTGACTTATAAATGTCATAATTGTGATGCTTCTATGTCTTTTGGTAATCTTTTGAAACATGTTGATTCATCAATGTATGATCGATATGTGTTAGAAAACTATAAAGATGGTGCAAAACATCATGGTATGAAAGAGGAACCAGATTTTTCGGTTAAATTTCCTGAAAAACACGTACCTGAAACTGTCAAATACATGCCCAATATCTTAGAGGGATTACAATCTATTGATGAATTAGATGAGGATCATCCTGTTCGTGCGTATATTGAAAAACGACAGATTCCAGAAGAGTTTTGGATGCGTATGTATTATGCACCGAAATTTATGACTTGGGCTTCAATGAACACTGATAAATTTCATGTTACTGAAAAAACCAAAGATCATCCACGATTAGTGATCCCATGGTATTCTGATCATGGTGTTTTGTTTGCATATACGGCTAGATCATTCGCTAAAGAAGAACCTAGATATTATTCAATTACATTAGATAGCAGCATACCAAAATTTTATGGTGAAGAACGACTGGATGTGAACAAACCTATATATGTAGTTGAAGGACCAATCGATAGCATGTTTCTGCCGAATGCAGTTGCAGTCGGCACTTCTGCAATTGGTAATTTTCAAAATCGCACTGCTAATGTGACATATATACCTGATAGGGACGTAAGAAACAAAGAAATCATGAAAATTGTAAGGAAGTTAATTTCCGATGGTAGAAAGGTGTGTTTGTTACCGTTAAATCTGAAAGGCAAAGACATTAATGAAATGTGGTTGAATAACTTTTTGACAAAAGATAGGTTAATGGATATAATTATTAAACATACCTATCATGGGTTGCAAGCAGAAATGGAATTTACAAAATGGAGTAAGGTATGACAGATATATGGAAAATGAAACGTCAGATTGACAGGGATCGAAGAGAATTTGAAAATGAAGCAATGAAAGATTATGATCGTGATGTTTATTTTCCTGCTAGAAAGAAATTGATTGAGGAATGTCGTACATTGAGACATGTAGAAGGACATTATTATGATAATGGTTTAGGATGGACATTTTTGTATTGTGGTAAATGTGGTATTGTTATGCAAAAATTTGGGCCAAATGATGAAGTGTTAATTGAAGGTATCGATTTTTAAGGAGAAGTGAAATGACTAAGACATATACGTTTGAATGTTATGATGATGAAACTGGTGATTCTACAAACAAGATTATTCATGTTGATAACGAAAATAATACATGGAGTGGGTATGACGGACCGATGTGGCAATTCTTTGACTTTTTGAAGGGTTGTGGATTTGTGTTTCATCACAATGCAGAAATTGGTGTAATGGATATTGATAAAGACAAATTTGTAACTGCAGCAAGCCCTTTGGGAGGCGGATGGGATGAGTGAGGTGAAGAGAATGAGTGAGATTACATTAGTTGCAATTACAGTTCTTACCGATTTTTCTTAATATGTCTTGTGTGTTCAGGTAAGTTTCTTGTTACACGACAACAAATGCATGTTACTTTTATTCGTTGATATGTTCTTTTTTCTTTTGATTTAAATAATGGATTCTTTTTACAGTTATTGCCGTGGTGTTGACTGTAGTTTGATTTTCCATGAACTTCCATGCCACACCATTCACATATTTTAGAGTGAATTTGTTTAGAAAAATGAGTATTATAATGAACAGTAAGAGAATCTATGTTGATATTTCGATGACAAATCGTGCAGCAGCATTTACGTGGAGGAGAATTTTCTTTGGTGCCATTAATAGATCTTTTTAAATTTGATTCTTTTGAATGTACTTTACCAGCGTTCAAATTTGACATTAGTTCGCCAAGTTTTTTCTTTCGCTCAAAAGCACCATTCCACGATTTGCGAACTGAGGAAGACAATATTGTTGGGTCAGATTTAAAGTGCGGAATGTCATTTATATTTGAGAAGAACATTTTATTTAAACACAATGGATTATTAAAATGTTCTTCAATTGTTTGCTGTTCAAACTTAAATGCCGATTCACTATCAAAAAATTCTGCCATCACTTCAAACGAAAATGATAATTTATTTTCCTTAACGTGTTTAGATGATGAAAAGTATTTTACCCCTATATCAAATGAGGCATTAACTTTATTTGCTTTTCTAAATCCAATATAAAATTCACCTGTTTGTGTGTTTACTGCTCTATATACATATGGTAATATCATTTTGTATCTCCAATTTCAAGGGACAGCTTAGACTCCAACTAAGTTGATGAATATTGACAGTATTCATCTAACCTTATATATTTATGTAATGAAAGGGATAATATGTCAGAAGTAAAATTAATTAGTATAACAAAGCCAGTAATCGATGGCGTTAATACTGCTGAAGAACTGATCAGTTTTTGTGCTAGAGTATCAAATCCTGGAAATCAGATGAATAATGAAACATCATCAAAACTTTTAAGATATCTACTCAAATCAGCACATTTCAGTCCATTTGAAATGGTTGATGTATGTTTAGAAATCAAGACTACTCGTGATATTGGTCGACAAATTTTGAGACATAGGTCTTTTGTGTTTCAAGAATTCAGTCAGAGATATGCTGCAGTCACTGATCAATTTGAGTATCGTGAAGCACGTTTGCAAGATGAGAAGAATCGCCAAAATAGTGTTGAATTAGATAAAAAAGATTGCACACATCAAGAATGGCAATGGGTACAAGAAAAAGTAGCAAACGAGTGTTTAGATGCATATGAATGGGCATTGCAGCGAGGTATTGCAAAGGAACAAGCACGAGCAGTTTTGCCAGAAGGTATGACTAAAAGTACTTTATATGTCAAAGGTTCTTTGAGAAGTTTTATTCACTACATTCTTGTTAGACATCATCCGGCTACACAAAAAGAGCACAGAATTGTTGCTCAACAAGTATATGATGTTGTGTTCAAAGAATTTCCAAGCCTAAAAGATTACATGGAAGAGCTGATTGCTGAATCGGCATAAATAAGTTGCACAACATAGATAATGGAGATATTATGGAGCCACTGACTGTAGGAAATATTCAATTTGGACCAGAAACAACACCTGAAACGCGCCGCATGTTGCGACAGCAAGAATTAATTAATCGCCGACATCCCCATTTGAGACAAATAAAGGTTTATTCTGAATCAAAACATGGATTGCCATCATATGAAACTAGTGGTGCATCTGGGATGGATCTTCGAGCAAATGAAGAAGTAAAAATTTATCCACATGAAACTGTAACTGTAGGTACAGGATTGTATATTGAAATGGATTCTTCAGTAGAAATGCAAATACGTCCAAGATCAGGTTTATCACTAAAAACAAAGATTCGTGTAGCAAACACACCGGGAACTATTGATTCTTGTTATCGTGGAGAAATTCGTGTTATTCTTGAAAATGTGGGTAATGAATTAATTGAAATTAAAGATGGTGATCGTATTGCACAAGCAGTTATTGTTCCTGTATTGAAATGTGTATGGGAACAAGTTGAAACGAAAGAATCTCTATCCGCAACAGATAGAGGCGAAGGTGGCTTTGGAAGCACAGGTGTTAAATAATAATAATAAAGGAATAGATTATGACAATGGACGTAACACAAAGTATTTTATCTGACATTACTGTATTTAATAAATACGCAAAATGGATTCCAGAAATAAATCGTAGAGAAACATGGGATGAACTTTGCGAAAGAAATATGGCAATGCATATACGAAAATATCCTGCGATTAAAGAAGAAATTAAAGATGTTTATCGTAAGTTTGTTTATACTAAAAAAGTGTTACCGTCCATGCGATCTATGCAATTTGGGGGCCGATCAATTGAATTGAGCAACAATCGTATGTTTAATTGTTTCAGTGAAGACACTTCATTTGTAACAACCCTTGGAGTAAAATCGTTTTCTGATTTTTCAGATGGTGATGTAGTGTTAGTTCCAACTCACACTGGGAACATTAAACCTGCAATAGTAAAATCATATGGGATACAAAAATTAAATGATGTTATATTCAAAAGAGGACAATCTAAAAAAACAATTAGAGTAACAGATAATCATCGTTGGATTTTGCATAATGGAGAAAACACCACAAATTTAAATGTTGGAGACAGCATCAAGTTTCCCGCACTGCAAGACCAATTTGATTATGATAATG
>JFJP01037395.1_pt1 | contig 30163 bp, 21 predicted proteins | sample 431651 | NCBI WGS metagenome assembly JFJP01 (sample SAMN02602958, study PRJNA72255) | Microbial mat metagenome, whole genome shotgun sequencing project. | biome: fresh water; feature: sink hole; material: water; isolation source: purple microbial (photo- and chemosynthetic) mats found in... | reverse complement strand
ATAGGTTGGTTGCACCCAGCACAGCCTGCTGGAGAGGCTATACCTCCAAGTGGGCCATAAACAACAAAAAGCTTTTTCTGATTGAATGGGAGGGTTATATCCTGAAATATCAAAAAGTGGGAATGCATTATATATTCCCGGATGAAGAAATCGTATTTGCAAATTGGTTCTCTGGCCAAATACGAATAGGAATGGGTGAGTTAGTTAATTATGTGCATGGTGGTTACGAGTCTGTCTACGAAGGAGAAAAGTTTTTGGTATTTGAGAAAGGCAATTTAGTGGATGAATATGAAAAATGGTTGACAGAAGAAGATATACAAAAAATGCACAAAGAAAGAGATGAACTTCCATTCTGAAGCCGCTAAGATTTATAAACATAATTTCTTATAATGAAAAGGATGTTTACCTGAAGTGATCATCTATATATCCCCCCTTCTCTACCTTAATAGCAAAGGGGGGATGAATTAAAAAATCTTGCAAAGAGAGTCAAAAATTGACTCTGGGTTTTACTTCACCTGAAACATTTTGCGGATGGTGGTGAGGTTTATTTCGCGGATGGCGGCTTCGCCCTGGTAGATGCTGTCGAGGCGAGATTTGTGGGTCTCGGTTATTTTGTAGCGTACCATTTTCAGGGTAGAGTTTACCATAAAGTTCTGCTCCGTAAATGTTTCTTCCAACACGGCAAAAGAGCGTGGTTACTTAATTTATGCAAAAGTTGCGCAATAATAGCGTCTATCAGTAGTGATATGGTTTTAAAATTTTATATTTGTTGTTTTAATATGAATTTATGAGTCGTTCTACAGTACATTACGTTGATAATAAAACTAACAATGCCCTCAAAGCATTACACAATAAACTCCGCCCGGCTGGAACCCCAGTGCAACGGGTGGAGTATATCATTGAATTGCTTCTACTTCGCATTTTCGAATCGAAAATAAAACAAGATGAGGAGTTTAAACCACTTCGTGAATTATTCTCTACCGATTATAAATGGTTAAATCCTAAAACAGGTAAAGAAGAATCTAATGAAAACCGTTTGTTTTCCTATTTGCCTTCAGTTTCCAACGATCAAATCCTATCTGAACTAAACGACAACTTTTTCCCATTCTATTCTTCAATTCTGCATAGTGCCAGAAAGGTATATAAAGGAAATTTGCCGCAAAAAGTGCAAGACCAATTGGTTTTGATTGAGGAAGTTTTCAGTAATTCTAATTTTACTAACAACGTAAATAGTGGAAATTTAGGCGAAGTAATCAATATTGTTGCAAATGAAATTGAAGAAACACGATTACTTAAAACCGATTTATTAGGCGATGCCATAGAATCTGCATTAAGCGAAACAGGTGGAACTAAGGACGTGGGGCTATTTCGCACGCCCGACCATGTACGGCAGTTTATGACTGCATTGGTAGAACCAACATTCGACGATATTATTTTCGATCCGGCTTGTGGTACTGGTGGATTTCTTTTCGATGCTTTTGAATTTGTAATGCGCAGGGTCGACAATACTCGTGAGTGGCCTGGTGTTAAAGCGCATTCTGAATTGGCTGCTTGGTTCGATAATTACTTTGAGAGTAATCCGATTGAGTTTCCAAGCATCGAACAAACCACACAATTCTACCGCAGCGGAGTTACCGGAGTTGAATATTTGGGTATGATTCGCAAAATGGCAGCCATCAATTTTTATATTCGAGGGTTAAATCCTGCAAATATTGAACAAGGAGATTCTTTGGCAAAATACAGACCAGTTACCGACCACGAAACAAAATCTATTATTCTTGCAAATCCACCTTTTGGCGCACAGCGCGACCAAGAAGCCTACTCCGATGTTTGGAGCGAATATTCTAAAGAATCAGAAACCACCATTTTGTTTGTAAAACTGATGTTTGAGCACCTGAAACCGGGCGGGCTTTGCGCTGTAGTGGTTTCTGAAGGTTTTCATACATGGGATCAGTTTAGTGCAAAAGCCTTGCGCAAAATGCTGTTGGAAGAAGCACAATTGAAAGCAGTAATTTCCTTACCACAAGGTTTGTTTGTGAGCAAAAACGGACAAGGTCCAAAAACATCTGTACTTGTTTTTGAAAAAGGAGGAACAACCGATTGGACTTGGTTTTACAAAGCTACTAACGATGGTTACACCATGGGAACCAACCGCAAAGAACAAAAGGGAAACCAATTGGTGGAGTGTTTAAACCTTTGGCATGAGTTTATAAAACATGGAAAAAGGCCTGAAGAAACCAAAAACCAGTTTTGTATTCCTTCGGAATGGATTAAAACCCTTGACCCTAGAATAAAAGAGAAAATACGGACAGAAACCCGCGCCGATATGGAGGCCAAGGGGAAAATTGAAAAAGAAAAGAAAACAGAAGATTTAGACAAAAAGTTAGAAGCCAAAAAGATTACCGAAGCCGACAAGCAAATGGAACTAAAAATATTTGACCAGATGCTCGAAAACCGAATACAAAACGAAATTGCCAAGCGCATAGACAAAGCCCACAATTATTCGTTCAATTTTGCCAACTACAAAAGCACCATAAGCCAAAACCAAATAGAAGAATGGACAGAGGCATTAAAACACATACAGCCAAATGGTGCAACAACGCTTGATGAAATATATAAAAAACTATCTAACGGCAAGCCCGAAAACAGTTTGCCCTCTTTGGTAAAACTAAATCCTGCAAACGCATTAGAGGCGGATATTGCACGAGAATATATCAACAATTTGGACAACGAGCTTATTTTAAAACATAAGGAGCTAAATGTAATAAAGGAGATTTTAAAAAGTGATGTAAAATATCCAATGATACCATTAAAAGAATTTATGGTAAGCGTTGCAGAAGAGAGAAAAATAATAATTGACGATAATTTGATTTATAAAGACCCAACTATTTCTACGAAAACAAACCTAATCTCAGTAAGAAATGAAGAAGAAGGTAGGTTTTTAAAAGTAAAAAAAAGAATTAAAATAGAAAGAGGTGATTTCGTAATCGGTTTATTGCATACTCAAAACGGTGCTTTTGCTTTTTCTGAAGAAGAGTTTGCATCGACAGGGACTTTTATTCCTTTTAAAATTGATGAAAATCAAATTTCAAAAAAATATTTGTTTAGTCTGATGAAAAGTGTTTTAAAGCAATTAATAAAAGAAGACACTACTGGAAGAGAAAATTACAAAATAGATGATATTCTGGAATTGAATATTCCCCTTCCTTCACTTGACGAACAAGCCGCTATTGTTGCCCAAATTGAAAAGCAAAAAGCAATTATTGAGGGAGCTGAGAAGGTTTTAAATAATTTGGACATTGATTTTATAGTCTTATATGATTGGGAACGTGTTAAATTAAAAGATGTTTGTAAAAATATATTTACTGGTAATACACCAACAAACAAGGTAAAAGATGAAGGTGAAATTCCATTTCTAAAGATTAATAATTTATCCTTTAATCTTTCATTAATTCAAGAAAAGGAATTTTTTATTGATAAAGATGTTTTGGATGCTGAAATGAAAAATTTCAAGTGTTATCCAAATGATATTTTGATGAATATTGTTGGCCCACCTATGGGTAAAGTTACCATTATTCCTGAATTTTTAAAAGTTTCAACTACAAATCAAAATGTCATTTGCTTTAGAACTTCCGAAAAAATACTTCCTAGATATTTGGGTTATTTCCTTTTAAGAAAAGATACTATTAATACATTAATTGAAGATAAAAGAGGTGTTGTTGGCCAATGGTTTGTAAACAAAACAATGTGTTCTAATATTGAAATTCCATTACCTGACCTCACAACTCAACAAAAAATCGTATCCGAATTAGATTCTCAAATACAAATCTTAGAAGGTTTACGCAAAATGAAAAGCGAAGCAGAAAGGAAAATACAAAAAATATTGGGTGAGGTGTGGGGAGTGGAGTCAATTGCGAATGAAACAATTACGAATTACGAATTATCAACGACAAATGAGAACGAGGATTAATATAGTAATCAATAATTTAAAATTGGTCAAATTTGACCATTTTAAATACATCGAATTCGATGGAATTAGAAAGAATCGTAATTTTAAGATTATTCTAAACCCCTCGAATTCGAGGGGTTTAGAATAAAAACAATACATGATTATGGCAAAAATTACAATTAAAAATACTGAAATAACTGTTATTCAGGTTAAAAATGAAGATTACATCTGTTTAACCGATATGATAAAGGTTAAAGATGGTGATTTTTTTGTTACAGATTGGTTGCGAAACCGAAATACACTTGAATATCTTGGTATTTGGGAGCAAGTAAACAATCCTACTTTTAATTATGGCGAATTCGCCATAATTAAAAGTAAATCGGGTCTTAATAATTTCAAAATCAGTGTAAAAGAATTTGCCGAACAAACCAATGCCATTGGTTTGCAGGCAAAAGCAGGTCGTTATGGAGGGACTTATGCTCATAAAGATATTGCATTTGAGTTTGCAATGTGGATAAGCCCGGAGTTTAAAGTTTATATGATTCGGGAATTCCAACGCCTAAAAGAAGAAGAACAAAAACAATTGGGCTGGAGCGCAAAACGCGAATTGGCAAAACTCAATTACCATATACATACCGATGCCATAAAACAAAACCTGATACCCTCGGAACTTACGCCAGCACAAACATCAATTATTTATGCAAGCGAAGCCGATGTATTAAATATGGCACTATTTGGCATTACAGCCAAACAATGGCGTGATGCAAATCCCGATTTAAAAGGAAATATACGCGATTATGCAAATATAAATGAATTAATTTGCCTCTCGAATATGGAAAATCTGAATGCTGTGTTTATAAACGAAAATATGCCACAAACGGAAAGGCTTATTAAACTGAACCAAATAGCCATTCAACAAATGAAAATATTGCAGGAAGTTGAAAATAGAAAATTACTGAAATAAAATCGAGAATAGAATTTAATTGATTTCAAGAAAAGTTTATTTTTGATTTGTAAAAAGATAAAAAACATGATAAAGAAATTAAGGTTAAAAAATTTTTTGAGTTACAAAGATGTAACCATAGATTTCAACGATTTTAATGTAATAGTAGGAGCCAATGCCAGCGGCAAAACCAATCTGACCAAAGCCTTATTGGTATTGCGCGATCTGATTATTGGAGGTTTCCAGACTTTAGATGATTTTGATGCTTTTGCAGAAGCTATTTTTAATAAAAACATATCGGAACAAGAGAGATTAGTGATTGAAATAGTAATGACCGATGAAATAGACATCCCTTTATTCCCTACAAACGACAAAATAATAGTAGAAGAGCAACATTATTCTATAGAACTTGCCTTGGGCAAAGGTGTAGTTGCCGAAAAATATTGGTTGAAACTAAAAGGGAAAAACGCACCCTTTCACGTATTAGACCGAAACGAAACCGAGGCAAACTTTACCTTCGATTATAATCCTGATTTTTCAACCTGTTTGAAAAAGAAATTGGATGCTAATATCTTTAAAATAATAAAATATCAAGCTTTGGCAGGCAAGAGTTATTCTGGATTTTTAGTTGTGTTATATCAAAGTTATTGCGAATATTTTTTTTCGTACGTACTCTCATCCGAAAAACTGATAACACCATTTAGCAGCCGAAACCAAACCTTGTTATCGTATGATGGACAGAACCTATCGGGTGTACTGGAGTATTACAAGAAGCACAACAAACAAGTGATAGCCGATATCAATGAAATACTCCAGCGCAACATACCCAACTTTGATTACATCGATACAAAATCAATGGGAATTGGTACTTTTTATTTTACAGTTCGCGAGAAAGACGGGAAAGATTATGGCCTACGAGAGCTTTCTGATGGCACCGCTATTTTTATTGGATTGGTAACGGCAATTGTAACGTGTCAGTATTTGGAGATAAAAAAAGGACAAAAGGGCATTTTCATAATAGAAGAACCCGAAAAAAACCTGCATCCACAGTTGATGGAAGAAATAGTTGTACTTTCAAAATCGCTCACCGATAAGTTTCAGGTAATCATAACCACACATTCTACCGATTTGGTGGCCCAATTAGATGTTGAAGATGTAATTTTATTGGACAAAAGCCAAGAAGGCACACGCCTGCAACGCATAAAAAAAACAGAAGAACTTGAGCGATACCTGGAAGAGTTTAGCTTAGATCAAATTTGGTTGAATAACGATTTAGGTGGAGGAACGATAAATGGCTAAACCACTAAAACAAGTTTGGCTATATGTAGAGGGAAAGTCAGACGAAACGTTTTTTGAAGGGTCAAAATTCCGCGATTTTACAAGCTCATTGGGTTATACTGTAAAAGTTAAAAATCTGAGAACAAAGGGAAACGTGCTTTCAAACTTCGAGAAGTTTTTAAAATTGCATGATGAAAATATTCATGCCTCAATTCTTGTATACGATAAAGATTGCAGCGATTTTAATTCAAAAAAAATTGAAAGTATACTTAAAAATTACAATAATTCATTTCTTTATGTAGCAATTCAGGAATTGGAAGCCTGGTTTTGTGCTGACCACGAAGAAGTAAAGCGCATAAACCACCATGCAACACTAAACAAAGATACCCATTCCATTACCAATCCTAAAAATTGGCTAAAAGATTTGTTTTTTAAAGCCGATAAGGGATTCAAAAACGAAATGAGCTTCGCAGAACATTTTGCCGAAAAAATAAATTTAACGAATGCGCGGCAGCATAATAAAAGTTTGGACAGGTTTTTATCTGCGTTTGAAAATAATTTTAAAGAAAAATGAAAAAAATCAACGAAGCTACTTCGACAGATTTGCCGATTATTCAGAGGTTGATAAACGAATACGGTTGGAAATTGGGCGATACGCTATTGTATCAACAAACGTACGACATACCTGAAAATCTTAAAAAGGATTATTCAACTCTTAAAAATATTAGGCCCGATATAGTATTGCAAGACTTGAACGGTGATATTCTGGCTGTAATAGAGAACAATTTGGATAAAGAAAACAAAGACCTGTTGAAACTTCGTACCATAGTTACACAACTGTTAAAACCCCGATTCTTATACGCATGCAGTGCCCAGCGCATTTTGTTTTACGACAACGCTTGGCGTGGCTTAGATGCTGGAGAATTTAAGCAGGTTACTACATTTATGAGTTTGGAAGAAATGAAACTCAAAATTGAACAACAAAAAAAGATTGCATCAAACAAAGAAATTACAATAGATACCACCATTGCTGGAGGTTTTGACCCAACCGTCGGCAAAGAGCGGTATTATCAATTGCAATGTATCAGGACCATTATTGAAAACTACAAAGCAGGTAAGCAAAAAATGCTTGTTCATATGGCTACAGGTCTTGGTAAAACTCGCACAGCCGTCGCATTAGTAAAAGCATTATTAAGCAGTGGTTTGTGCAAACGTATTTTATTTGTTGTAGATAGGCGAATGTTGGCAAAACAATCCGTCGACGACGGGTTTTCGTTGATAAGCCGCGAATATACATCGAGTTGGATTACTACTTCAAATTTCAAAACAAGGAAAAATGCAAATATACATGTAGTTGTAATTGATACCTTAGAATTAATTCACAGCGAGTTGTCTTCAACCTTCTACGATTTAATTATTGTGGACGAATGCCATCGCAGTATTAACGTAAACAGGAAACTAATATTCGACCATTTTCTTTGCCCTCGTGTTGGTTTAACCGCAACTCCTCGCATTGCTACAGCTAAACCCGGAGCCGAGGTTGACGAGGAAGACTTGGCAATATTAGACACATACAAATTATTCGGATGCGAGACTGGTGAACCCGATTTTCAATATGATATTACTCGAGGAATTGATGAAGGTTTTCTTGCACCTTACAAACCTATAGAACTTATTTCGTCGTTAGTGGAAGAAGCAGCCAAAAACGGAATTGAGTTTGATCATGTTTTAGAACCAAAGGAGCGATATTTAATTGCACTTGGAGCTGAAAAAAAACTAAAACTGGAACAGCTTAATCGCAAATTTATTTCGGAAGAAAATTGTTTGCGTATTGCAGAAGAAATAAAGAAAAATACCCAATACGGCGAGAAGGTAATTTTATTTGGTGTAAGTCAGGCACATTGTATAGAACTTGCAAAAGCAATTAACAAAGTATTCCAAAACGATAATTCCGATAAGCCTTATTATGCAGAAGCAGTAATTTCGGAGAACAGTGAATTGAATGAAACACTAAAAGCATGGTTTAAAAAGCCCTATCAGAAACCCTATATTACAGTTTCAGTTGATATTTTAAGCACAGGAGTTGATATTCCATGTGTAAGGTATATTGCATTAGCTTCACTTACAAAGTCAGTCGGTAAATATATCCAAATGATAGGTCGTGGCACGAGGCTCGATCCGAAAACAGGTAAATTTAGTTTTCAAATACTTGACTTTGTAGGACTTTGCAAACGGATGGAAGACAACGGTAAAGGAACGCTGAAAGAAAATAAGAAAATTGTAAAATCGGGAAAGAAAGCAAAAAAGAAAGGACCTGTTAATCCGAAAGGCGAATACTTTTTAATCGACAATCCAGATCCTGCTAACATGATACAAAGGGTCGAAATACATGGCGATTCGATTATCATAAAAGACAACATTCCAATTGCCGAAGCGAAACGAATATTTGAAGAAGAATTAAGGAAAAGCCAAGAACCGGTTATGGTTGAATTGAAGGAGAAAGCGCTTCAACCCGAATATCAACCGACAGAAGAAGAATTGACTAATTTTATACAATGGTTAAGCATGCCAAATACCTTTATGGACGAAGGGCATTTGCAAAAGATGTACGATTATCCTGAAGGTTCAGCTTGGGACTTTTTGCTTCATGCATTAGGCAAAAAGAAAATACCGACTCCCAAAGAGCGGATCGAAAAGAACTATCTTTCATATATTCATACATACAATTTTACTGATGAACAAATTGTAATTCTAAAAAAGGTTAAAGACGTATTTGCATCAAATGTTGCATCTAAACGAGAAATTGATGTAAAAGATATTTTTGGTAATCCAATATACGAAAGATTGATTGGTTCCTACGATTCAATCAATTCAAAATTTGACGGAAATTTAAATTTAGTTATTAATGATTTAAAAAATACTTTTGGTTTTAAAGCATTAGAATAGAGCATAATAATATTAAATAAATGAATCTACATAATTATAGTGTTGATATTTAATTTAGTAACACTAACTTTATAGATAGTCTGATGTTTTTTCATGAAAGAAACTTACAATTCATTCCAAAAAAACTGCTTAGGGTGATTCCAATATTTACATTCCGAATTCTATCGATCCGCCTTCCTCTAAAAACCACCAACACCATATCCGTGTTTTATCACTGGTATGGTGTTGGGTATATTAATGAACAAGATATTCCGGTAACTTACTTCACCTGAAACATTTTGCGGATGGTGGTGAGGTTTATTTCGCGGATGGCGGCTTCGCCCTGGTATATGCTGTCGAGGCGCGGTTTGTAGGTCTCGGTTATTTTGTAGCGTACCATTTTCAGGGTAGAGTTTATCATAAAGTTCTGCTCCGTAAAAGCTTCTTCAATGATGGCGAAAGCAGCAGGTGTCCATTTATCCGGGAATTGGCCTTTGTATGCAGGTTCGTTTTTAAATTTGCTTACTTCTTTGGCTATCAGTTCCAGCACCTGCTCGGCAGTAGTGAGCGTTCCGGCTTTTACCATGCGCTCTATAGGCAGGTTATTTATGGTAACCAATGCAGAGGTGAAGCGCGAATGGTCGTTGTACACCATGGCCTGATTGATGATATCGGAGCTGTTCATGATGGCCTCTTCTATGCTCTCAGGAGAGTATTTTTCGCCATCCTGGCTTATGAGCAATGCCTTTTCGCGGCCAGTTACCATCAGAAAACCATCCTCGTCGTAGTAGCCCAGATCACCAGTATAGAGCCAGCCGTCTTTTATGGTTTCGTTGGTAGCCTTTTCGTTTTTGTAGTATCCCTTCATCACGTTATTCCCGAAAATCACAATCTCACCCTTCTTGCCTTTGGGTAGGTCGTTGCCTTTGTCGTCTTTTATGCGGCAGTCTATGGTGGCAAATACTTTGCCCGAAGTTCCCATTTTGTGCACTACAGGTGTGTTGGCCGAGATGACGGGAGTTGCCTCGCTCAGGCCATATCCCTGATAAATAGGTATACCCAGTGCGTAGTAAAAATGTTGTTGTTTCACATCGAGCAGGGCACCGCCGCCCACGCAATATTGCAGGTTGCTGCCGAATATCTGTCGTACTTTTTTGAATATAAGTGCATTTGCCAGTTTGTATACAGGCATCAGCCTGAGTTTCTCAATCCCTGTGGCTTTTCGGTAGCCGTCTTTGTTGAGCTTTATTCCGGCCTCAAGCCCGGCATTGAAAAGTTTTTCCACAAAACCACCTTTGGCAGCAATGCCTTCTTTTATTTTATTCATGAAATTGCCGCTGAGCGCAGGTACGGTAAGCAAGAAATCCGGATTTACTTCCTTCAGGTTAATCGGGATGTTTTTGAGCGTAGCCATGCCACCACCACGGGCATCTACAAAAAACAATTGCAAACCGCGCGTGAGCGCAGTGTATATACATATGGTGTGCGCAAAAGAGTGGTCGAGCGGCAGTATGAGCAGGGTTTTTATTTTTTCTTCGATATTGAAATGCTGAATGGCATCTATAGAGTTTGAATAGTAATTCAGTTGAGTAAGCATGATGCCTTTGGGGTTTCCGGTGGTTCCAGATGTGTACGAAATGGTTACCACATCGCCTTCTTCGGTGGTATCTGCTATTTTTTGCATTTGTGCAGCGTACTGGGCTTTTTTGGCTTTGCCGTTTTCAATCATTTCTTTGTAAGTCACCATTTGTACCTGAGCGCTTACTTTGTTGTCGGCAAATATCTTACGGGCATAGTCTATGTCCTCGTCCATGTATATGAGCACTACATCTTTGCTCGTAAAATCGTTCCAAGCCTGGGCTACTTTTTCAACCACATTGTGCGATGTGATGATGAATTTGCTTTCGCTGTGGTTTACCCTGAACGAAACCTCTTCAGGCAATAGCTTTATAGACAAAGGCACTATGATGCCTCCGGCTTTGAGTATGCCATACTCAGAGATAATCCAACTGGAACGGCCTTCTGCAATTATTGAGATTTTATCATCCTTTTGCAATCCTTTTTCTATGAGCGATGCGGCCAGAAAGTCAGAATCTTCTGCTACCTGCGGATAGGTTTTGCCCACCCAGCCCTGAGCCGTTTTTTCGTTTACGTAGTTGATATTGGAATATTTGCTAACTGCCTGATACAGCAAATTGATTACAGTGCGTTTCATGCTATATGAATTTTTTATATTTCAAATTTGTAAATTTACATATAGTTCAAATGTATGATTTTAAACCTAAAATCCAAAATTTAGTGTCTTATTTACATACAAGGATGCTTGATTTCAGTCGCTACGGGAAGTTTAAAAACCGATTATTCTTTAGGTTTACTAATTATATATACAATTCCGGCGGTTAACAGATTAGGCACTACGTGATCATCTTTGCTTAAATTAGTGGTAACTTCGAACATAAATTTAATTTTTGTGCCTATACATATACCGTTCGACATCACCACACGGTCGGTAAAGGTATTTTTACTGCTGTTGTACCCAAAATGATTATATGTAAAACCATAAAAAGTGCGGTTGTAAATAGCAAAATAGTCGTTCAAATGAACTGATGCGTAAATAGGTAGATAGTAATGGCTTTCAAATCCGGGATCTGAATCGCCATAATCCACTAAAAATCCGACACCGGTGCTTAATGCAAACCTGGAAGACTGATTGCCTAAAAGCATGTGTTTATAATCGGCTGTAAATAATCCGGATGGCCCTAATTTTATTCCGGCATCATCACGGTCTGTAATTCCATACCTGATAGATCCTGTTGATGCGCCCCAAAGCGGGAAAACTGATTTTAGATTTAATATTGAATCCGATTCAAGCATTTGTGCAGTTGAAACTAAGCTAAAATGGCCACCCAATTCGAAACTACCTTTGGGCGTAGTTCTCGCTGTTTGCATATTGTTGAGCGTTACACAGCTTGATATGAGTAGTGGTAACAAGCATAGCATCAGAATTCTTTGTTTCATAACGTGTTAAATAGTAATAGGTTTGTTTATAAGGGGTTAAAAAATCGGATTTTTACGATTAGTTCAAATGTATGATTCTAAACCTAAATTTCAAAATTTCATTTTTTTGTTACACCTCAATTATACTGATTCATGCAACTAACATTTCTTAAAAAAATGCAGATTGCAACAATATATTCAATACCTTTACGTATTAGATAGAATTCTTTATATATTTATTAATTAACTCAACTTTTCAATATGAAAAAAAGTATCATTACTTTCATGGTAATAGGGCTAATAACCTTATTTAGCTCAAATGCATTTAGTCAGGCTGACTTTAAAGTTCTCAATTCATCAGGCTATCAGCTTTATGGATTGATGGTGAGCCAAGATGGCGAAGAATGGTCAGAAGATTTACTCACTGAAAGTGAATTTCCAAGTAACACACAAACTATAGTTACTATTCCTGAAGGATATAATTGTGAAATATACTTTAAGGTAAGCTATATGGTTGATGGTCAACTTTACGAAGAAGTTTTGTCCATAGCAAATGTATGTGACCACAGCGGAATGAAAATTAAAGCCAATCCAAACGGAAGTTCAGGTAGTTGGATGACAACACAATATTTGGACTAAATTTTTTGAAATTTAGTTCATAAGAAACAGGAAACCCCATTTATTTGGGGTTTTTTTATTTTAAGAATATGGATAAACTGTGTCTTGAGGTGGTTGCTTTAGTATTATTTTAGCAATATGCCAGCCATATGTGTTGAGGGTTTTGCCTAGTCAAATTTCATCTGTATGAAACAACGCATTTTTTCTACCTTCCTAAAAGTGTTGTTCGAGGTGTTTAATATACAATCAATTAGCTTGCTACTTCAAAATCCCCTGCAATCCCTTGTAGTCACCCACCATTTCGAGTCCGGTTATATTGGTGCTGTCTGCGTAAAGTACATTTCCTTTTTTTTCGAGCATGCTTATTTTCAGAATGGCATCTATGCTTTCGGGTATTCGTCGGTCCATGGAACCATGAACGGGCGCTACAAGCATCCCGGCATTTTTGGTTTTCGCTTGTATCACAAAAGTATAGTCCTTGTTTTCCAGCCTTATGTGCACGGTATCCGACTCAGAAATACCCAAATTGAGTTTGGTATGCCTGTATGTGGCAAACCTGTGCAATTCGCCATTGTGGTAGAAAAAACCTAGAAATCCGTTGAACGAATTCCCGAGCCAGGGAATATTGGCCACCGAAAGCATAAACGAGGTGTTTGGGCTATTGAAATGGTTGGTTTGCATCCATATCCAAGCCGAGGGCATGCTCGAGCCGTAATCCTTCTCTATGTAGCCTTTGCCGCCTTCAAAGTTGAATTCTTCCTCATTCATGGTCAGTTTCCCTTTTAGCTGGTGGGTGAGGCTCACAACGCCATGGTAGCATTGCATGAAAGGCACAAACCTATACCAGCCCATGATGCCCGGATTCAGCATCCTGCCCGATGTATACGGAACCCTGTTGTGCATCGTTACTTCACCACTGACTTGTGTTGTACTGTCTTTCAGGCGAAGAACCACCTTGTCGGCAGAGAAATAGTTTTCGCCAATTTTAACCGCAAATTCCGATTTGGAAAACGAGAATGACTCTATGGGAAATGAGTAATAACTGGTTTCAGCAGTTTTGCCATTGATGATTTGTATGAATGCGTGCTGTTCTTCGCCATCTCGCGACAGTGAGATGCCCGGTATCACGCTTAATATCGACTTTCCGTCCTCCGATACCATTTTGAAATACCATCCTTCGAAGTACTTGCTTTTTTTCTTGTTTCCCTGAAAAATGGTGGTATTTCCCAATTTTCGAAGATTGTATATGGGCAGAAATTTGTGATCCGAAAAATTTACCGAGTCGGTAAGAGATTGGGCGTTCAGAGTGGAAGTGATAAAAATTGCCAAAAGAAGTATTACAAGTGTGAGTATATGTATGCGTTTGCGTTTCATGTTTATGAGTTTCAATGTTTGGGCTAATATACGGAAACTAATTTAAGTATATGGTTTTGTAGAGGGGGAGTTTTTATGGTATTGATATTATAGTATTAAATCTCAATATACGAGAACAATCCTCGTAAGTCTGTGCAATATATTGATATACAATTTGATAGTTGATTTTGCAGAACGTTTTTGCAAAATCCAAGCAACCTTCTGAATTTCAAGAATATCTATTTGCAAAGTCAAAGTCCCACAATGTGTTTTTAAGTTAAAGAAGAAACGATTAAGAACTTTATTCAATTTTCAATGGAATCTATGAAAAGCCTTAGCTTATGCATATTTTGTTTAAATGAATGCAATGTAGTTCGTTATTTTTCGCCTACTGAAGCATTCTAATTCTCAGAAAGTGTTACCTTGCATTTCAGAAAATATATTTCACGTAAGCTATGTTGTCTTTTTTCTCGAGAAATACAAAGAAACCCGAAAGCGACGCTCCGACGCCAGTTTGCCACATATGTGCTCATGCACCGGCATATACCTGTGTGGCGTGTGCCAAAAGTGCTTGCTCTGAGCCATGGCATATATACAGTACCTTTGGTACGAAGCGATACGGTACCGATAACGATCAAATTGGCAGCAAATTCTTTTATTATTGTCCCCATTGTGAAGGACTCAATTGCAAATCATGCCTGGGCATAGAGCATACATACCCATGCCAGGCCGAGGATTTGGAGCTGCATCCGTTTGCATGTGCAAAGTGTGGCAATAGCTTGGAGCTACTCAAATTTGACAATGTAGATTATACTGCCTCCGTGTCTGGCCTTGCCCGGTATATAAACGAAACGAAGGGGGAAGTATTAAAAATAGAACCCGCACAATTTGAGTTTATACGGCACAATCAAAAAGTGTGGGAATACAAAGGGCACCATACAGAGCGAAAAGCCAAAGCGGGAGATTTGCTCTTTGTTCCATTTGGCCCGGTAGATAAGGCACTTAGTCCAGATGAATCGTGGGCTACACTGCTGGGTATATACATGCCAGAAGCGGATGATCCTACATTCGAACTCGTGTTTTTTGCCCAAAAACAAAAGGCGCAAGTTTATTGGGTCGAAAATGGCGAGCGCCTGCATTGGATAGGAACACTGCATCCAAAACTGATTTTGAAATCCGAAAATTTTGAATGTATACCCCGGGACATACGCACAGAGTTTCCATTCAGAGTGGTGCTTAGTGCAGCGGCTCAAGGCTTGCACATAGCTGTACACAACCAGAAACGCCAATTGGTGGCTCGCAAAATGGGCATTGTACGAACTGGTATGTTTTTGCCTTCAAGGGAAAACACTACTTCTTTGTTTACCACAACAGATTCTAAACCATTTTCCGACGGTTGGTTGGTATCTGCGCTGAAGCAAGTTTCTGACCTCAAAATCTGGGATTATGAATGGATAGAAGCTCCACAAGACGACAAGCCGGAGGCAGGCGATGTGCTAAGTATTGCCGGAAGTACCGATCTGATGTACTATCATTTGGTACACCTATATTTTTTTGGAGTAAAATATTTCAATATTCATTCTAATTTCAGTCACCCTCACATAGCTGAGGCATCTCCTGTCGAAAATGCCCTTTTCAGAGAAATGTATACATTTGATGAGCGTACTATGGTATACGCCGTGGACATGGAGTGGGGTAGTTTCTTGGGAGATCGTAAATACATCATTTGCAACAACGTAAAAGTAGTAATGGGGCATCTTAAGTATTCCCTTGTAGAGATTCATTATCCTGAAAACGATGGATGGTGGTATAAATCCTAATCACGTTCACATAAAAAGTTTTATAATATGAAAATACAGGTTTTTATCGCATTTTTCGCACTCACAGTGCAGGTTTATGCACAACAGTTGCCTCTTTCCAAAGAAGAATTGGATAAGAAAGAGATTTTTTCAGGTTTTGTAGCTGAGAAACAGTCAGAGGTGTTTCGCATTCAGGTGCAAAATCCGGGTTCTTTTCCTGAAGATATTAAAAAATACACCCAATTGCATGAGCTGTACATCATTGGCAACGACTGGGATTATAGTTTAAATACCATTCCCGAGGATTTTTATCTTTTGCCTTATATTACCACATTGTCGTTTTCCAATACCGAGATTTCGTATATAAGCGGCTCTGTGTCAAATCTCAAAAATTTGAGAGAGTTGTATATTCGTTCCAATCGGATTACAAGTTTGCCCCAGGAAATGTCCATGATGAGCAATTTGCAGAAAATAGGCTTCGACAATAATATCACCGATATTCCGGTGATGCCTTCTATCAAAGTGGTAGATTGTAGCATATTCAACGACACACTGCCAAACGACTGGATTGATAAATTCCCATCGGCAGAGGTAATGCGCCTGCACGCATGGAGCCAACCCAGCAATGGATCTGAAATCATACAGGCAGTTGCACAAAAAATGCAACTCAAAGAGCTTTATCTGGAGGGAATAGACTTGGATTCGGCAACGTGGGTGGCAATTGCGGGCGAAAAATTGCTTACCAAGTTGAGTTTGCCTTCCGGTTGTTTCGATGCATCTTTGACCGATAAGTTTAGCAATCTCACTTACCTCAACATTGCGTACCCTTCACTTTTCGGTCAAAATCCGATTCATGTTTTTAAAGTATTATCCAATCTCAAAAATCTGGAATATTTTGAAACCGATTTTAAATCCGAAAATATAGATGGATACAAGCAGATGAGCCGATTGAAAATAAACTTTACCAGTTGGTACAGCGACTATGAATTTGCCGAGAATGGCCCCCAATTGGCAGAAGTAAAAGGAATTATACATTTGAGCATAAGAGATGTAGCAAGTCATATTTCCCTTTTCAAAGAGTTGATATCCCTCAATGTGAGTGGTGCCGATCAATTTGACCCTGAATTGTTTTTTACTTGGCTTTTGCCTCTCTCCTCTCTTCAGGAATTGTACATACAGGGACAAGTGTTTAATGGAAATTATAAGGCCCTAAGCCAACTGAGCAGCCTCAAAAAATGCTATGTATTCAATTATGGGTGGAATGCACTTACAGAAGAGAAAAAGCAAGAGATACGTAATACGCTAAAAACATGCGAATTTGTATTCATGGATTAAAAATGGAATCTTATGCTGTACAAATGTTTTTTAGTGCCATAGCATAAAAGCTTATTCTTTACATTTGGCAAATACTTGCGTATACCAATCGCATGAATAAATACCATATGTTGAACCATAAACGCTTAAAGGTACAGATGAAAAACGTTAGAATCCTGGCATTGTTACTCATGTTTGTTGCCCTGGGCTTAGCCTGCAACCAACCTGCCGAGAACAAAGAAAACACTACACCCGTAAAAAGTGAAGTACAGATGAAGCTTGAACAGTATATGAAGGTAAAACTCACTACCGACCTGAGTGTGCTTACCGAAAAGGAAAGGCAAATGATACCGCTTCTGCTGGAAGTTGCTCAAATCATGGACGATATATTCTGGAAACAAAGTTGGGGAAATAAAGAAGAGCTGCTCAATAGCATTCAGGACTCTGCGACCCGCGAGTTTGCACTCATCAATTACGGTCCTTGGGACAGGCTCGACGACAATAAGCCTTTCGTGGCAGGTAATGGAGCAAAACCTGCTGGAGCCGGATTTTATCCGGTTGATATGGATTCCACTGAATTTGCCAATCTTACTGATAAAAACAAAAATAGCCAGTATACCATTATTCAACGCGATGGTGCTGGCAAGCTGGTAGTTATACCATATCATGTAGCCTACAAAGCTGAAGTAGAACGTGCTGCTGAATTGCTGAACCAGGCTGCTGCATTAGCTGAAGATGCCGGCCTGAAAAAATACCTGGAGCTCAGAGCCAAAGCCCTGCTCACCGACGATTACTTTGCATCAGATATGGCATGGATGGATATGAAAACCAACATGATAGACTTTATTTGTGGCCCTATAGAAAACTACGAAGATGCACTTTATGGAATCAGAGCCGCCCATGAATCTTTTTTGCTTGTAAAAGACAAAGAGTGGAGTACTCGTCTCGAGAAATATGCTAAACTATTGCCAGTATTGCAAGAAGGACTTCCGGTGGAAGCCAAATACAAAAAGGAAAAACCGGGCAGCAACTCTGACCTCAATGCATACGATGTGCTTTACTACGCCGGCGACTGCAACAGTGGTGGCAAAACCATAGCCATAAACCTACCAAACGATGAGAAAGTACAGCTTGAAAAGGGCAGCCGACGCTTGCAACTCAAAAATGCAATGAAAGCAAAATTTGATTTCATCATGATGCCTATTTCAGATGTGCTTATTTCTGCCGATCAACGCAAAAATGTAACTTTCGATGCTTTTTTTGCCAATGTGATGTTTCATGAAGTGGCTCACGGATTGGGCATAAAAAATACTTTGGATGGAAAAGGTACTGTGCGCGATGCCCTTAAAGACCAGTATTCAGGTTTGGAAGAAGGTAAAGCCGACATACTTGGCTTATACATGGTAACCAAATTGGTGGAGATGAAAGAATTGGAATTAGACCTCATGGATAGCTATGTAACCTTTATGGCCGGTATATTCCGCTCTATTCGTTTTGGAGGAGCCAGTGCTCACGGAAAAGCCAACCTGGTGCGCTTCTATTATTTCAAAGAGCGTGGTGCCTTCATCAAAAATGCAGATGGTACATACAGCATCAATTTCGAGAAAATGAAAGAAGCCATGAATGCACTAAGTGCTGATATTCTTAAATTGCAAGGCGATGGCGACTACGATGGAGTTGTAAAACTTTTCACAGAAAAAGGGAAAATAGATGCAGACCTGCAAGCCGACCTTGACAAACTGAATGCAAAAAACATTCCGATAGATATCGTTTTCGAGCAAGGAAAAGATGTTTTGGGACTGAAATAATTGATAAATTCTATTTCGTTTATTATTTTTACAGAGTTAAACAACTTTTTTAAAAACATAATCATGGGATATTACAAAGAAATAAATGGCAAAAAGTACGATGCCAAACTGATTGAAGCTGCCGAGAAAGCTACTGCCGGTAAAGGTGATGGCCGCATATCTATGGCCGATGCCAAAATTCTGCTCGAAGAAGTGAAAGATGGTAACTCGTATACTGAAATTGAGAAAGATACAATGGAGTATATCCGCGAAAATTTCAAATGGACTTCAGAAGCCGATGAGTGGTTCCGCACCGAAATCCGCAAATGGGCTGCTTCTAAGTAAGGTTATCGTACCATTTCGAATAAAAAACAAAAGCTGCATTTATGTGCAGCTTTTGTTTTTTATATTCCACTAAATCTGAGTATTAGAATTTTATTCCGAAAGTGAAACTTACCATATTTTGTTGTGTAGTAAAATCGGCACCCGGAACCGGAGCAGCTACATCATTTGGTAAATTGTAGAAATACGATGTTTCTCCATATACTGAGCGGGCAAACGATGCATCGAAGTATACGCTTTCACTTTTTATACCAAAACCACCCGACACCATACTACGCGAGCGGTCTATTCTGCCATTGGCACTGGCCAATGGGCTGGTATTCATATTGTAACCACCACGCAAGCTAAATCCTTCGGCAACAATTACCTCAGCCCCCAATTTGAAATTATGGGTGGCCGCAAAATTTTCTTGTATGAATTCATTCGTGTCAAAAAAGTCGATATCGTCGGCACGCATACGCATGGTTTTGTAATCTACAAATTCGTAGTCGAAACTCACAATACCCATAGTACCCACTATGACTGCGAGACTTCCCAATGCTTTGAATGGAGTAGTAACTGTGTATTTGGTAGTCAGCACTTCAGGCAACCAATAGTCTGATCCATTCGGATAATCCATATTTCCATCATCGTCAGGCAAATCGAAATGAGAGTCCATTTCTACTTCATACTCATCTGTAAGCCTGTATACTGTAGGTGTGTAAAAAGCAGCACCTATACGAATGAAATTGACCGGACGGAAAATAGCTCCAAATTTAAAATTTACACCTATGCCGTTGGTAGTAAGGTGCTCTTGCATGTTGAACGAATTGAAATCATATATGCTGTCAACCTCGTCGAACTCAGAGTATGTAGTGCGCTCATCGAAGAAGGCATTTTGCACGCCCAGCGATGCGCCTAAGTATACTTTGTGGGCATAGTTGGTTGCAAAAGCAAATGTAAACTCGCCCATGCTGCCAATCTGGTCGTAGGTTTTACGTTGCGATTGGCCATATGAGCCATCGAGCCATATCGGATTGTTATAGAGAACCGAGCCATCCGCCTGGGTTACATCCGAAATGAGCCAACGATCAAAAGCCAGGGCTTCGCGCATCAGACCTACATTGTCGTACATATTATCGGCCACATTGCCATCGGCGTTGTACATAAAATGGTCGAGCATAGAGCTGCTGTTATTGGTTCCTTCGGCAACCATATTCCTGCCAAAATTGTTGAGTTTGTTGTAAGTTATGGCAAAAGCGCCGCCTTTCCAGTCATTAGAGTCGTCATCGTCCATTACCGATATAGCCACACCTATGTTGTTTAGTTTGAAAAGGTATTCATTGTCGGTAAGTTCTGAACCTGTCAGATTATACTTTCCATCGGTATTTACAAAACCCAGTCCAAGAGACATACCTACTTCACCGCTTCTGTATACTCCAAGTCCTGCAGGGTTTATGGCAATAGCAGTAAGGTCGCCACCCAATGCACCAAAAGCATTGCCCATAGCCATAGAACGGCTGGTACCAAACCAATACGACTGTGAATATCTGAGCGCATCTAGCTCATTCTGAGCAAATAAGGTGTACGGAAGAATAAATAAAGCGAGAAGAATTATTTTACTAATTGATTTCATGATTAATAGTATTTTAAGGGAAGATAATTTATTGCCCACAGGAGGCACGACTGAATACTTGTTGCAGTGTGTAATGTTTGGGGGATATGTTCACCGATAAAAAAAGTCTGTAGCAAAAGTGTACACAGGTACATGATACTACAGACTTAGAAATGAACGTTAAAATCCAAACATATATTAAAAAATTAGTTATCTGCGGTTACCGCTGCGGCTACTGCTGCCACCAGATTTGCTTCCTGAGCTACTTCCTGATGAAGACCTGGTAGACGAGCCACTAGAATTTGAACTGCCTGAAGAGCTTTTGTAACTGCTGTTGCTCGAATTGCTGCTGCCCGAAGAACTGTTGCTGCTTCTTTGGTTAGAAGTACCTGAATTGGAAGTGTTGTTGTCTCTTTTATATTCAGTTCTTGTATTGGAACTTCCATTTGAGCTACCACTTGAGTTGCTGCTTCTGTTGCTGCTATTGTCTGACCTTCTCTCGTATGTAGAATTACCGGTGTAAGTGGTATTGTTGTTCGGACGGGTGTAGGTTTGAGGGTTACGGCCATCGCTTCTGCGTGTGCTGCTGTTGTTGCCGTCGCCACTTGTATTGTTGTTATAGGTACTGCCACCATCAGAGCGTCTTATGGTAGTATTGTTGTTGCTACCACCACCTCTTCTGTTCGAGTCAGAATTGTTGTTTATATTGCCATTAGTATTGTTGTTGTCGGTACCATTGTTAGTACGGTCGCTTCCACGGCGTACTGTATTGCTGTTGCCTCCGGTGTTGTCGGTGTTATTAGTATTACGTCTGTAGGTATTGTTGGTACCGGTAGAGCCGTTAGTAGAAGTACGTCTTATTGAAGAATTGTTGTTGTTGTTGTCGCGGACATAACCTGAGCGGCCTGAAGAGTTGCTGGTAGACGAACGGTGTCCATAGTTAGACGGACGGTAGTGCGAACCATCTGAATAGTAATTATTATATTTATTATAGTATCCGTCGTATTCCACATGATTGTAACCATGATAGTATCCGTGGTGGTAACCTCTGTAGTATGAACTGTATCCCCAACCATTGTATGCATAGTATGGCGCATACCAGTAAGGATCGTACCTATATGAGTAAGGGTAGTAGTATGGAGAGTAGTAAGAACTATAACCCCAATTGTATCTTACATTCCAACCATAAGGATATGAGTAACCAATAGTCCAGCCATTGTCATAATAATAGTCGTTGTAGTAAGGATCGTAGAAATCATAATATGTGATTACAGTAGCAGGGCGGTGAAATCTGATGATACGTTTTGAGTAGTAATCATCTTCATAGTTTTCAGCCTCATCGTAGTAGTCTACATCTGAGTCGTAGATGGTGTCTTTTGTACCTGTATTTGCTAAGCTTTCTGTTTCGCTGATGCCTTCGCGTGTCACGGGGGAAATGACGGTCGTTTCGGTAACTACAACTTCAGTTTCGGCTTTGGTGGGGGTAAAATACAAGTCATCGTAGGCCACGGAGCTACTCCGTGTGGTAGAACAGGCACCCAGCATGCTGGCTACTACCATTACGAGCGAAAGATTAATTAATTTTTTCATGACGCAACCTTTTTAATATTACTAGTTATTGTTTATTTTTTGTTTCTTTGCAGTACAAAAATTCATATATATAGCTACAAAAATTATACCAATAGCTTGATTTTGTATGGCAAAAGAATTGACAACAAGAGAAGAAAATTATTCGCAATGGTACAATGATTTGGTTACCAAAGCAGATTTGGCCGAAAACAGTGCTGTACGCGGTTGCATGGTCATAAAACCTCATGGGTATGCCATTTGGGAAAAAATGCAGGCAGTACTCGATAAAATGTTTAAAGATACCGGACACGTAAATGCATATTTCCCACTTTTTATACCAAAGTCGTTCCTGAGCAAAGAAGCCTCCCACGTTGAAGGCTTTGCCAAAGAATGTGCCGTAGTAACCCACTACAGGCTTAAGTCCGATCCCAATGGCAAAGGCGTAATAGTTGATCCCGAGGCCAAACTGGAAGAAGAACTGATAGTAAGGCCTACTTCGGAAACCATCATTTGGAGTACATATAAAAACTGGATACAATCTTACCGCGATTTGCCTTTGCTTATTAACCAATGGGCCAATGTGGTGCGTTGGGAAATGCGTACCCGTTTATTTTTGCGTACCGCCGAGTTTTTGTGGCAAGAAGGGCATACAGCCCATGCCAGCAAGGAAGAGGCAATAGTAGAAGCCGAAAAAATGATAGAAGTATACGCCACTTTTGCACGCGAATACCTGGCCATACCCGTGATAGTAGGACGCAAAAGCGAAAGCGAGCGATTTGCAGGCGCCTTGGATACTTATTGTATAGAAGCCATGATGCAAGATGGCAAGGCATTGCAAGCAGGTACCAGTCACTTCCTGGGTCAGAATTTTGCAAAAGCTTTCGATGTGAAATTTGCTACCAAAGAAGGAAATCTGGATTACGTGTGGGCTACTTCATGGGGGGTATCTACCCGCCTGATGGGAGCGCTCATCATGGCACACTCCGACGATCATGGCCTGGTGCTTCCGCCTAAGATGGCCCCTATACAAGTTGTGATTGTGCCAATTTACAAAAATATGGCCGATTTGGAGAAAATAGACAATGCTGCATTCGAAATAAAAAAGAAACTCGAGAAACGCGGCATAAGTGTAAAATACGACAACCGCGACACTCAAAAACCCGGTTGGAAATTTGCTGAGTATGAGCTCAAGGGTGTGCCTGTTCGCCTGGCAATGGGTATGCGCGACCTCGAAAAAAACGAAGTAGAACTTGCCCGCCGCGATACCTTACAAAAAACTCAGGTTTCGCAGGAAAATATTGAGGATTACATAGAAAATCTTTTGGTGGAAATACAACAGAACATCTACGATAAAGCTTTCAAATTCAGAGCCGAAAATACCTTTAAGGTAGATAGCTACGAGGAGTTTAAAAAGCAATTGGATGAAAAAGGCGGATTTTATCTGGCGCATTGGGATGGCACAGCCGAGACCGAAGCCCTCATAAAAGAAGAAACCAAAGCCACCATCAGGGTAATAACCGACGATGAGAATCCGGAACCCGGCTTCTGCATGGTTACCGGTAAGCCTTCGAAGCAAAGAGTGGTTTTTGCCCGTGCATACTAATATTTCGAAAAGTTTTAAGCGTGATGTGCGCCTGAAAGTTTTTAAACCAAAAAGAAAATAGAAAAAGGTATGAATTTCGAAACCGCTCATATAAACAGCCCCATCGGGACTTTAGAGTTGGTTGCAGTTTCGGGCAAACTCATACGATTACAATTTACAGACTTACCCTCGGAGGAAATACCCACCGAGGGTATTTTTTATGAAGCAGCCGGGCAACTGCAAGAATATTTTGCAGGAAAACGGCAGACGTTCGATTTTCCGTTTGAGCCATTTGGTACCCCTTTCGAGAAAAAAGTATGGGGAGAGTTGCTCAATATTCCCTTTGCCGAAACCATCACTTACACACAATTATCGGTACGCATAGGCAATCCGTTGGCCGTAAGGGCAGTGGGGCACAGCATTGGGCGCAATCCGCTACTCATCATCATACCCTGCCACCGGGTGATAGGCAAAGGAGGCCAAATGGTAGGATTTGCCGGAGGCATTCCCCGCAAGAAATTTCTCCTCGACCACGAACGCAATATACTCACACCGGGTTTGTTTGCTTGAAAATTCAAGCTATAATGCCTTTTATGATATTTTGCCACAGTTTGTGTATGAGATTCCTCGGTTTGATTTTAATTTCGGAAATTACTTTTTTATTAAATCGTAAACAACATATAGTCAGCGCATTAAAATAGAGCTATGTAAAGAATTTGTTAATTTATGTATAGCAAACTGACATCTCTGTATTCGATATGTGAAAAAATGTTAACTTTGCATGAGTGCTTTTTATAAGGGGCACTCATTATTATTTTAATAAAGTAATGTTTTTTTAGATATTACTATTTCTACAGAAAGGTCATTTACAATGAAAAAGCAAGAAAGAAAAGATAACAATCAGGCAGATGAACATATAAAAACATCCGAACATAAAGAACCCTTGCACAATACGTTTCAGCAACAGCCAGATACCGATCAACTTATAGAGGAGCTGCATAGCCAACAAATTGAACTTGAGTTTCAGAATCAGCAGCTAATAGATGCGCAGTCTATCATTGAAGAGAAAAGTTTACATTATAGCGACTTATTCAACGAGGCACCTATAAGCTACCTCATAGTAGATGTAAATGCGATTATAATCGATGCCAATATAGCAGCAAGCGAGTTGTTTGGCTATACCAAAGACCGACTTACCAATTTATCTTTATTCATATTTATTCCCCAAAACCAGCAACACCTGTTTTCTGCCCATTTGGCTGAAGTGGGAGAGCATAGCGGAAATAAGAAAATTTATACCCTGACCATAGATTTTGAACAAACCAGCGGGAAAAATATACATGCTCAGGTGCAGACTACATACCTTACCAGTCAGCGCGGCTATCAGTCACATTTCCGCATTGCTATTACTGATATTACCGAGGTAAGCAGAATGCAGAACGAGTTGCGTGAATCGCGCACCAACTTAGATATAGCGCTCACCGGGGGGCATATAGCCTGGTGGAAACTGAACTACGAAAATGGCATTGTAGAACACGCACCCGGCAAAGCTACCATGCTCGGATATACGGTAGACGAGTTTCCGAAACATATGATGGAAATAATGAAACTGGTGCACCCCGAAGATTACGAACCTACCATGCAAGCCATGCGCGACCATATTTTGGGTAAAAAAGATTTGTACATGTGCGATTACAGAATACGTACAAAATCGGGAGGTTTTAAATGGTATCACGACAGAGGAAAAATAGTGGAGTTTAAAAATGGTAAGCCCAGCGTGATTACCGGTTTTGTGATGGATATAAGTGACCGTAAGCACCTTGAGAATGAGCTGCATGAAATGAATTTCATGAAAGACCGGCTTATAAACATCATGGCACACGACTTAAAAAGCCCGTTTACCCTGCTTATGGGTATGAGCGAAATGCTAGAACTCAATTTCCAAAAATACACCGACGACAAGAAACTCGTATTTATAAAATCCATTGGCGATGCATCTAAACGTGCATACAACCTGTTGGCTACCTTGCTCGATTGGTCGTATGCCATGCGTCAGCGCTTATTTTTCAATCCCAAACTTACCGACCTGCATGCTATGGTTGATGAGAAGTTTGAAATTTCAAAGTCGCTGGCCATTCAGAAGAATATACAACTTATAAACAAAGTCCACAAAAATACCATGGTGTTTGCAGATGAAAATATGCTTAAAACCATTCTCCAAAACCTGATTTCGAATGCCATTAAATTTTCGTTCGAAAACGGTGAGATTATCATAACTGCCCACAAAAAGCAAAACCAATACGAGGTAGCAGTCATAGATTTTGGGACAGGCATACCCGGCGAGTACAAGGATAAATTATTTGCTATGGACAAAAATTTCACGACCCTAGGCACAGCCGGCGAAAAAGGCACTGGTATGGGATTGCTCATTTGCAAGGAATTTGTACAAAAACACAATGGCAATATATGGGTGGAAAGCAACGAGGAAGCCGGATGCAGGTTTGTATTCAGCCTGCCCAATTTCTGAAAAACCATATCTTGTTGAATTTCTAATTTTGGTTGCATCAAAAATATTTGGTTACGGAAATGGATAATATTTATATTTTCGCCCAAACTTATTTTTTAATATGCACCGATTCCTCTTTTTGCCAATCATCCTCTTTTTGTTCTTATCGTGCAATCCGGAGTGGGGTGGTACCTGTTTTACTTCTTTAGGGAAGGAAATAACCCGTGAAATAAACACGGATGATTTTAAAAATATTGAAATTTATGACTTATTTTACGTTTACCTCCAACCCGATACGGTAAATAAAGTGGTTTTTAAGGCTGGCGAAAATATTTTACCCAAAATGAAATGCGAAGTGAAAGACTCGCTCCTGAGTATTGGTGATGAAAACTATTGCGATTTTCTGAATCCGTATGATAAAATTCCGGAAGTTACCATCCATTTCAAAAATCTGGAGAATCTTTTATGTTATGGGCAGTGCCATATATATAGCGTAGATACCATTAGGGGCGAGAATATTTCAGTTCAAATGAAAAATAAAATTTCATATGCAGACCTTACTTTCGATACCAAAGTAACCAATTTCCAACTTTGGAATACCACCGGAGAATACTTTTTGAGGGGGAAAACTTCATATGCATACATCATAAATGCAGGAACGGGTTATTTGTATGCTTTTGATTTGAAAATACAAGACGAGGTATTCGTACGCCAGGAATCTACCGGACATTCATATACACAAAGTGGTAAAATAATGCAGGTACAAATGCGCAACAACGGCAACCTTTATTATATGGGAACGCCCGACTCAGTGAATATTGAAAGAATAGGCGGAAGCGGAGATGTAATTCAGTTTCTGGCCAGATGATACTACGAACATTCTATTCCATTCTTGCATTCCTTATATTGGGCATTCACAGCTTACATGCCCAAACTGACTCTACAAACGCTACGCCCGAATCTCGTTTATCTGACAACTTATTTGTGGAATATACTCATTTTTATGGCACCATCATGGATCACCGTCAAACATTGGGGTTTCTGGTGCGCGATAATCTCACTGCCTCGCAGTTTGGGGTGTATTACCGTACATATGGCACCAAATACTGGCATGCATTGTTCGGGTACCCCGAGGTAGGTGTTTCTGCTTTGTATTGGGATTTGCGAAACCCACAGCATCTGGGCTTTATAGCAGGTGCATATCCAATGGCACGCATGCGCATGGCCGGAAATCAGAAATCTAAACTCACGGTGAATGTTGGTGCAGGATTGGGCTATATTTCAAAACCCTTCGATGAGGTAAATAATTATGAATTCATTTCACTCGGGAGCTATCTCAACGGATTGTACAACATCAGTTTCTCTTTCAACCATTGGTTCAATCACAATTTTGGGATGACTGCAGATATGGGCATCACTCACCTGTCTAATGCGACTTTTGTGTCGCCCAATTTGGGATTAAATTATTTATCGGTGCGCCTCGGTTTGCGCTACGGACTTGGAACGCCTAATCCTGTTAGAAAAGCTGAAATGCCACTTACAAAAAAAGGGGTACATTTCTATATGTTTACGGCTTATGGTACCCGTCAGTTGCACAAACCCGGCGGCCCAAATTACAATGTAATTAGCCTCATATGGCAAGCTCGCAAATATTTTACCCAAAAGCACAGCATGGCTGCCGGCTTCGATTTTTTCTACGATGGTTCAGTAAAACCTCGCTTGGCAGAGCAAAACAAAACCTACAGCAACCTGAGCCAGCTCACCTATGGGGGCATGCATCTAGGGTACATCCTCAATATGGGAAAACTTATGGTCAATTTGCAGCAAGGGGTTTTCGTTTATTCTTACTTCAACCAAGCCGGTGCTGTATACCAGCGCCTGGGATTGCAATATCAGGTCACCGACAAGTGGATTGCGAATATTACATTCAAAACCTATTTTGCGTATGCAGAGTTCATTGAGTGGGGAGTTGGCTACAAAATTGGGAGCTATGGCGAAAAGAAGTAGTGCGATCCTTGTAAGCATGTTGCTTGGGCTTTCAGTTTCACTATTGGCACAAACCCATGGCCAGAAAGTATGGTTTGCCGATGGGTATGTGCAGCGTGGATTTATTTTGCCCCAGCAAGACCATTACTACTATATGCTCAGGGGGAATACACTATCGGCCAATATTGCGGTGGGCATACAGCCAGATGGGCACAAAAAATACGACCGAGACCATTTTTACATAAATCGGGGTTTTGGATTTCAGTACATAGATTTTGGAAGTCCCAGAATTTTGGGAAATGCGATGGCATTGTATTGGTTTTCGCAATTCAGAATAAAAAAAAGCGCCACTTTAGACCAGCGATTTCAAGGGGGAGTGGGTGTTTCATATATCACTCGTCCATTCAACCAGTACAACAATCTGGAAAACCTGGCCATTGGTTCCCACATAAATGTATACCTGAATGCCAGTTACGACCATTACTTGCGCATTCTTCCGCGCCAATATTTGCTCATGAGTGCGGGTATATTTCATTATTCCAACGGCAAAGTTAGCGTTCCCAACCTAGGTCTCAATTCGGTAGGTCTGAGGTTTGGGTACCGCTATGTGTTCGATGAGGAAAAATATCAGACAGTACCACGCGATACTTTGCACTTTGAGCCTTATTACAATATATGCATAAATGTGGGCACCGGATTCAAAGAAGAAGTTCCGGTAGATAATCTCAAATACCAGAATTACAACCTGACCTTGTATGCATCGCGCTTTGGTACTCCCACCCATGCCTGGGGGCTAGGTATAGAATCGATGCTCGAAAAATCGGCCCAATACCGCATATTTCTGAGTACCGGGGAGTGGATGGAATGGAAAGATTATATGCAACTGGGAGCATTTGTGATGCATACTTTCCGTTTCGGTAATCTGGATTTGCATCTTCAGGCTTCACTTTATTTGCGAAACCGGGCCCCCGTGCTAAGCAAGAATATGTACAACAAAATGATGTTGCAGTACCATCTCAGCCCCGCATGGTATGGTTTCATATCGCTCAAGGTGCATTTTGTGGAAGCCGATTATATAGGATTTGGCATAGGGCACCGTTGGGAATTGAATAGGAAATAAGGAGATAATATTGGGGTTTTAATCTATAGTGTACTACACGAACAACTTATTAATCCCAAAGGGATACCCCAGTTCGGGGTCGAACAAACTTCTCCGCAATATTATTCTATAAACCTATGATGCCGCCGGCATCAAAATAATTGATAATTGTAAGTTGATTATGCACGAAGCGGGATTACCGCCGCCAGACATCAAAGCCCCGTTAAGCCGAGGCTCCGCCTCGGTTTCATATATCCCATGAGGCTGTGCCTCATACACAATAATGCTGGCGGAGCCTGCTGGGATATATACGACGCAGGCGGAGCCTACGCCGAACGAGGGGTTTTAATCTATAGTGTACAACACGAACAACTTATTAATCCCAAAGGGATTGCAGGTTTATAGAAATTTGATAAAACAAGAAATCTGCAACCCCAGTTCGGGGTCGAACAAACTTCTCCGCAATATTATTCTATAAACCTATGATGCCGCCGGCATCAAAATAATTGATAATTGTAAGTT